>Ga0315545_1001745_pt1 | contig 20610 bp, 32 predicted proteins | sample SalMarSW160210MG_FD_203096 | JGI IMG/M metagenome (GOLD analysis project Ga0315545, IMG submission 203096) | Salt marsh sediment microbial communities from the Plum Island Ecosystem LTER, Massachusetts, United States - Salt Marsh Sediment SW1602-10 ...
GGAATCAACATCAAAATATGAGCCTGGCTTAACTTCTCTGGCAAAAACATAGTAATAAATAATGCCGATTACAGCAGCCAAAATAACGATTGTTACTATTACAATGATTAGACAGCCGATTAAACAGCCTGCTCCACAGCCTGAACCCTTAGGAGGCGGAGGATTAAGAATAGGCTCTTTTTGAACAAGAACAGGCTTGGTTTTTAATCTTGCCCCACAGGAAGTGCAGAATAAAATGCCCGGCCTGTTTCCTTTGCCACATTTTGTGCAGAAATTAGTCATATTATTTAATAACAATGGATTTAAGAATTTTCTCAACCTGAGCTAAATATTGGGAATAAGTGCTGTCTAAAGAAAGATAAAGAAATTCATACCAGTTCTGACCAGCATTTATAAAATAATGAACAAAGATAAACTTGCCATAACTTGGGTCCTGGTAACTATATTCTGCTTTATAAGCGGGGTAGCCGGATATAGTTGTCTTTGAATAACCGGACAAAGTAGCTCCTTGAACAGTAAGATCATCTGTAAACTCAGCTATCAAAGTATCAAAATCTTCTTCTAGGGCTGGGTAAACAGTGAAGGTAACATTTTCCCTGGGATCATCCTGGCCTTCTGAGGGCGTAACAAAAGAAACCAAAAACCCGCCTTGTCCTTCGTCTTTGTTAAACTCCCAGTCTTTTGGATATTTAATCTCAAATCCCCATTTATCACTTTTATAATTTAAATAGTCGTCATCTTCTTTTTCCTCTTCCTCCTCTTCTTCTTTATCTCTGTCTTTTGAACGACGGGAAGACTCTTCCTCGCATAAGGCCCCGACAAAAACAAGAGAAAAGAGCATTAAGGGTACTATAAAGTATTTTAGCTTAGCCGTATTTTTAAAAAGAAAACTTGTTTTCGCTTTTTCAAAAGAAATTTTATATTTCAATTTGTTAAAAGAAAACTTGTTTTTCATATAATTACGTTTTAATTTTAATATTTGGATTTAATCTTCTAATATTTTCAATTAATGGCTCCCAATTTTTTATTTTAAAACAAACACTGCGCATACCAATAAACCTTCTTAACCAATTAGAGCCCTTGGAAGCTCTGTTATACCTGATTGTAAATGTATTTAAGATAGGAGTCCTAATAATTGATTTTATTCCAGATAAAGGAATTCTTCTTCTTTCTTTAGCCTTGCCAGAGATAAAAGCATAGGAGAAAAACACTAAATAATCATTTGATAAACTTAAAGTTCCTTTAACATTATGTGCTCCTTCACCAGTGTCTATTTCTTTAGCCTGCCAATGACCAGTTGTTTGAAGAGATGAACCACATTCAGAACAAAACCTTCCTGACATCTTAGCTCCACAATTTGAACAAAAATTAGCCATTATTTCTCCCAATAAACACTTAGAATCTCTTTGTCTCCGTATCTGCCGTCAGACATCTCAGCAGCCAAAACACCGCCCGAATCACTGGCTGATAAATGAGTACCATTAATTACCCAATCTTCTTCAGTAAGTTTTTCCAAGCTTAAAATCTGCTCAACAGAAAAATTATCATCTACATTAAAATAAATTAAACCTCTTTCTTCTTTTTCTACATAGGTGCTAGTCTGATAGGCTAAAACCCTTGAACCGTCTCCAGTAATAGCCAATGAGCCGTAAAAATCTTCTGTTTCAGCTATAACGGTTCCATTATCATCGCAGACAAAAGCTACGTCCCTATCCCTATCTAAAGAAGCTACTCTACCGTTAGAACTGACAACTAAACCCCAATTGCCACCAAAACTTAAATTAATCCCTAATTCTTTATTATTACTACCATCAGAATTAATCACGGATAACTCAAATTTACTGTAATCTTCATTATCTGTTTTTACATAAAACACCCTTCCTTGACTATCCATATCAACATGGTAAGTACTGATTCCTTTCATTAAAACACTAGGCTCTCTACTGCCGTCTGAAGGAGCAATCAAAACCATGTTATCGTCTATAACATCATGAATTTCACCGAAATCAACCCCCCAGACTTCAACAGTAAAAGCAAGCATTTTTCCATCATCACTTAAAGCTACTCTAGAAGCATCAGCTCTTTCTGCATCATATTCTTCAGGATAAACCCTTTCTGGCAATTCTTGAGGGTCTATTTTAGCCAAGGTTTCTTTATTCAAATCTAAAGTATAAGCATAAGCAAACATAGGATTAACTGACCACCAATTTTCTACAAAAGGAACAGCTACAAAAGCAGCGGTAGAGCCATCTCGACTAATATCTAAAGAATCTATATAAAGACCTGATTTCTCTGGTAATAAATCATATGCTCCTATTAATTTGATAGTTTTTTTAACTCCTTCTGGACTAGCAACCACCAAAGAATCTACATGAAAATTATCATCTGTATCAGTGAAATAAATTATTGTTTCTCCATCTCCAGAAACCTTAGGATTATCATCCCTGTTTTCATTCTCAGTAATCTGATTCTCTCTCTGCTTGCCGTCAAAAGGACCGGTATAGCCTTCTTCTTTTACTTCTTCTTTGCTGCACATAGCTCCAAGGAAAACAAAACTAATTAAAATAAAGAAGACAATATATTTTTTATTTTTTTTAAAAGAAAAATCATTTTTCGTATTTGGAAAAGAAATTTTATATTTCATATTTTTAAAAAGCTAAGCCCCAAAACTTAGCTGTTATAAATCTTTTTCTGGTATAATATCGCAATATTCCAGCCTATAGTGCTGGCTTTTTTCTTTTGTCTCCCCCTGATACCAGATAGTAAAATGCTGCCAGTCAGAAAAATAAATATTCTGACCGCCTGATTTGGTCCAACCCAAACCTTCCATCTTGTCTTCAAAATAATCAACAACAGTCATCCATTCCATTCCTTCTGGAGTTTCACATTCCAAACTTTTGCATTTTTCAACAGCTTCCACTCCAAAAATAGTCATAACTTCTTCTTCTGTCTGACCTGATTCCCCAATTCCAGAACCAAGAGGCCAGCATTCTAATTCTGGCTCATTAAGAAGTATTCTGTTGCCGTCCTTGTCATAACCCCATTCTGTTTCTTCTTTATCCTTTTTCTTCCTGCTAGAAGAATCTCCGCATTCAGTTCCAACTAAAATCAAAGCAAAAAGCAAAATTGCAATAATAAAGCCTTTTTTTACCATGTTTTAAAGATTAAAAACTTTTTGGAAGTACTCTACAAAGGTCTATTACATCATCTATACACTCATCAAAATCATCGTCATCATCTTCGTAAGCGCTCTTACAGATCTCTTCATAATAATCCTCGCACCTATCTCTCTCCAGGCTCTTGGCAATATATTCCCTCGTATCCTCTACCATCCTGTCGCACTCTTCTTCATCATCATCCTCTCTGTCCATACAGTCATCATACATATCGTCTTCCTCATCAACAGAGTCTTCAACACATTCATCTACGTCATCATAGGTAGCTTCATAAGGATAATCAGAGTGGTCATCCATAAAATCTTCCAAGCCTAGTTCCAGTTCAACAGAGGCCTTACACACCTTCTTATAAAAGGATTCAGCGCCCTGAGTACATAAACCACCAACTAAAATCAGCCCCAATATCAATAATAAAGGAAAAATGACTTTTAATTTGTTCATAAGCTTAAGTTAAGTTTAAGTCCTACGACCTTTTATTTATATTATTATACCTTTTATCTTTTGATTTGTAAGCCTTAGCTGTGGAAAACCCTAAAATCACTATTCCAGTAATTATGCCTAGATCAGCTAAGTTAAAAACAGAGATTGGAATAAGAGAAATTCTTATCCAGTCAATCACATAGCTAAATATTACTCTGTCTAAAAGATTGCTCAAACCCCCGATAATTATCAAAGAAAACCCGGCTATTAAAACAAGGTCTTTTTTCTTAAAAGCATAACAAAGAAAAACGAAAAACAGCAATAAGACTGCTGTAATTAATAAAGAAAGAAAAATTTGATTTAAAGAAAAAGAATAGAATCCTCTGTTCTCAACTAATTTTAATTCAATAAAGCTATCGGAATAAAAATCAGGATTTTTTAATATAAACCATTTAGATAATCTGTCTAAGACAAAAACCAATAAAGAAAACCCTAGGATTTTTCTCATTTAAGAAATATTTTGTAGGCAATGATTACCCCGGCTATCACAGCAATAGTCAGGAAAATCCACCAATAAGCTAAAACCGGCTCTGAAAGATAAGCTCCCAGCAACAGCCCGACACAAAGACTAGCTATTTGAGCTAGCTTTATATCAAGCCATTTCAGCCCGCTTGTTTTTGAGTTTGCCCAATCTATAAAACTCATATTGTTTTATTATAGCACTTTTTATAAATAAGCCATATCAAGCCCCAGAGAATAAAAGGAATGCTCAAATACTGGCCAATTGTTAAACCAGAAGAAAAAATCTGGTATTCTTTAAAGAACTCCAAAAGAAAACGAGAAGAGAAATAGAGAAAGATAAACAAGGAAGTAATAAAAAGTTCAGAACCTTTATATCTTTTATAAATAAAATAAAGAACAAAGAAGAGAGCAAAAGCAGTAAGCATTTCATATATCTGGACCGGATGACGGGAAAACACATATCCAGGAAACTTTACTGCCCAGGGAACACTGCTCTTCCTGCCAACAAGCTCTGAATTAAAGAAATTGCCCAAACGGATAAAACCAGCAATAACTGGCAGAGAGATAACAACTAAATCAATCATTGTTTTATTGACTTTTTTAAACTTAAAAAGAAGGAGCAAACAGATTATAATGCCTAAAGCCATGCCATGGCTGGACAATCCTCCGTGATTTATAAAGATTATTTCCTTGGGATTATTAAAATAAAAAGACGGGTTATAAAACAAGATATAACCCAATCTGGCTCCAATTAAGCCAGAAATTATCAAATAAGGAGAAATATTATAGATTAAGTCATTTGGAAACTTATTTTCTTTAAAAAGCTTAAAAACTATAATTATTGCCAAAGCAACTCCTAAGCCTAGAAAAACTCCATACCAACGGATAAAAATAAAGTCCCATTCAAATAAAACCGGATTAATATTATTAACCATTTATTTATAAGATATTCCAACCTAAATATTACTTTATTATTATCTTATAAATTCTTTCTTCCAAAGGAAGTTTTTCTGCACTACAGCAGGTGAGAAGGAACTTTATCTTAGTTTCTCCTGGTTTCAAAGCAGTAAAGTAATAACTTTGTTCTGCCTGGCGGTTGTCTTCACCAGTATATTCAAATGAAACGTCCTCAGGAGAAAACTCAATGTATTCCTGCTCAAAGAATCCCAAGGCCCAGACATAGCTGCTTAAAACGTCTCCATAAAAGTGAACAGGAAACTTCTCGCCCTGTTTAACTTCTATTGTCTGAATATAGGAGCAGTCATTTATCATATCTTCAGGAAATTCATACTCTTCAACCTGCTCGCAGGAAATAACTCCGTTTCCATCAAAAACAATCTGCCAATGACCGTTGTTATTAAAAGCCAGGAACATTCCTCCAAAACCATCTTTAAAACTAATACTGCCCCGGGCATAATTTCCTCTTTCTTCAGCAATGGTTATTTCTAAATCAATATTATTATACTTTTCTTGAAAAAGATTCTTTAAGGCTTCTTCCGAAGAAAAAGAAGTTTCTGTGCTCAAGAATCCGCATTCTACTTTCAAGTCATTCTTATTGTCTATAATAGCTGAATCTTCATCTAGGCACTCCTCACACAATTCTACTGTAAAGAGACAAATCATTTCTCCTTTTGTATAACCAGATGCTCTTTTTAAAGGACCAAGAACAGCGTTGTAACTATCCTGTTCAAATCCCTGCTGATTAAAATAGTCCTCTACTTTTAAATATTGGTCTTCAGCTACTGATTTAACCTCAACAGCCTTGCCTTTAATAAGCACTTCTTTATCAATACTAGACCAGTTGAATTCAGCATCTCTTACCTCAGAGAAATCAAGCTCCACACTTGCTCCAAGCTCTTCTAGAAAGACAGTTATCTCATCAGACTTTGCTAAAAACCTTGAATAGATAAAATAGCCTAAAACACCTATTACTACAATAACGATTATTATGATGAGTATAATGTTTCTTTTTGTCATAATATTTTAAAGGTTAGCTCCTTTATTTAATCCAAACATCTTTAGAAAAAAACCTATTAAATATCATGCCTATTGATACGGCTATTAAGGCAATGGGAACCCAGGGAATATCAATGGTAAAAATATTAAGATCGTTCAAAAGCCAAAGCAGACCTACTATTAATAGGATAACAGCTAAGGTTGGAAACCTCTTTGTTCTCATAATAAAAAACATTTAATTTATCTTCTTTTATTATAGCACTTTATTTTGTCAAAAAAAACAAGAATAATAGATGAGATATCAAAACTACTTATGCACAGCTACTCTTTTCTGAACAGAAGAACTGGTTAATTCCCTTAAAGCATCGTTAGCAATCCATTTAGCGCTTTTAGAATCCAGCTTTTGTATTTCTTTAGCCGTTTTGATTGCTTTTTTATTTAAATTGAGGTTCCTCTTCCCTATCTGCCTTAAAGCCCAGTTATTTGCCTTCTTAACAAAGTTTCTTTCATCAAAAGAATATTTCTTAATTAAAGGAAAGAATTTCTCAAAATCTTTGTCTTTAGCTTTTTTATCGTGAACCGAAAGAGTAGCCATTAAAACAAAACCTGTTCTCCTGACAAACTCTTCTTCTCTTTTCACCCATTGATATATCTTTTTATAGGCAAAAGGAGTCTTGTCAAAGAGGTTAGAACAAGTCTGGTCGCAGATATCCCAAGAATCAAAATCCTTAACCCATTCCTCCATCTGCTTTTCAGTTACCTTGTCTGGTTCATCAATAAAACAAGCCAGCAATCTGGCTTCATGAATACCGGAATTCCATAACTCTAAAGCTAAAGAATGATTCTTATTGATCTTTTTAGCCAAGCTCCTGACCACGTAAACAGAAATACCCAAAGTATTCTTGGTATTAATCCCAAACCTAGCCATACCTTCTACATTTTTAGGATTAGCCAATGACTTCAGCTTCTTAATAATCTCTTTATAAGTCATTTAAAAAATAAATAAATCATTAATTGTTGTTTTCAAGGCTTTGGCAACCTTAGAAGCTAATTCTAAAGAAGGGTTATATTTTCCCTTCTCAAGAAAAACTATTGTTTCTCTTCTTACTCCAACCTTTCTGGCCAAGTCCTCCTGGGTCAAGTCATATTTTGCTCTGAATTCTTTTATTCTGTTCTTCATATTAATTTCCCTTTTCTGTCATAATAAAACCAAAAGGCAAAAAATAGCAAAGCCATACCAGCGATTCCTCCTCCAACAGTCTGGCTGGCATCTAATTTGTCTAAACCGAAAAGTTTGTTAGCGAAAAATCCTTCAAACCAGGAAATAGCCAAGAGCCAGTATAAAGAAACATAGAAAGATTTGGCAGCTGCTAAGGTTATAACCTTTCTTGACCTTTCATCTTCCAAAGGCATTCCTTGTTTTATATCTTTATATCTTCTTGTAATAAAGAAGAACATAAAACCAATTACAATCAAGGGGATTATAATGGGTATTAGGCTTCCTAAAGTTACTTCTTCCTCGGAAACTATTATAAAGCTGTAAATAGCAGCTGTGGCTAAAACAGTTATAGTAATCAGGCTTATTAGAAACAAACGAATTTTATCTTTTTTCATAAATTTAATTTTAACTTAATAATGTTATATCGACCTAACTTTATGTTATATTATTCTAACATAGCTGTCAAGAGGTTTTTCCCCAACAAAAAGCTGCCACTCATGCGGCAGCTAGGGGCTATTTCTTCTTCTTAGCCTTCTTCTTTTTTTTCTTTGGCATTTGTCTATTTGTTTAAAAGAGATTAGTTTTGGAGTCCGACTGCTCTCCCAAACCTCTTTACTTAATTATGACTCATCAGAAACCATTGTCAATATGTTAATAAATCAATTTTAGAAATTTTCTAAAAAAGTAATTAATATAGAGCAAAGCTAATAATAATCCTATTGTTCCAAAAATTATATCTTCAGAAAAATCAATCATAATAGTCTGACTGTAATCAAAGAATAATTTGGTGCCAGCTATCTGGTCAATGCTGTATTGAAGCCCTTCCCACAAAAAAATACCAAAAAGGGAAATGAAAAATATTTGGATTAAAAAAGTTTTTCCAATCTTTTTCCCTTTTATTTTAGCAACTGGCAGCCAGAGAAGGAAAAATATGATTAAGCCGAAACCAGCAACAGAAAAATGAAGAAACCTGTCATACTGGAAATTCAACTCATGAAGAATCAAACTAGCCGGAGCATTAAAGAGAACAGTAAAAAAACTAAAGAAATCTAGCCTTTTTATCCATTCCTTGCTAACTGTCTGTCTGACTTTCTTGTCGAACTTGTAGAAAAACCGGGGCAGAAGTAGAACCAAAGGGATAACAACTCCGTAAGAAATAAAAACAACTCCTCTGCTTTTTGTCAGAACTTCAATTAAGGCTGTAATAAAACAAACGCCTAAAGAAACAACAATCATAAAAGCTTAAATAACAATAACAACCAATAAGGCAGCGCAAGCTATAATAAGCGCTAGTGCCAATGGAAAAGATATTTTCTTTTTCATATTTATTAATAAAGTTCTATAAAATCTTGTTTAAACTGGTCTAAATCAACTTCCTCTCCATAATAATCAAGCGGGACTCTACTGGAATAAGACTCAAACTTCTGCCAGGCTAAATCTTCTTTTCCGGCTAAAAGATAATTAAGAGTAATGCAGACTAAATAAGGAGAGTAATTCTCAAAACTCCCTACTCCCTGCTCTATCTGCTCTTCTAATTCATCTTCGCATCTCTCAGCTTCTTGAATATATTCTTCTTCAAAAGCACTATTATTAATTATCAGTTCATCATCTTTTACTTCTAAATACTGAACAAAGAAATAAGAAGTAACATAAGGAGTGTAAAAATAGGCAAACTGGTCATCAAATATCTTTATGTATAATTTGTCATCCTCCATAATCAAGCTGTCTTCCAGAATAGTTGTTTCTCCTAATTCTAAGGTTTCTATAAGTTCTAAATCATCATCCAGGAGAAAAACATATTCTTCAAAACAGCAATGAGCTCCTCCGGAATAATCACTGAGTATAATATATTTCTTGCCTTTATACTCAAAAGCCAAGATATCCATAATCATGTACAAAGGAGTGGAAGCATAAACCTTTTCTCCTTTGTTATAGGCTTCAAAATAACCGAAATCAAAGTTTTCAAAGTCAGGAGGATAGACAATGAACTCAGCTGTTCCTATTTCATAGGCCTGTTCTTTATCAAAAGAAACCTGTTCTGTTTTTATTATTGAAAACTCATCTTCTTTTGAAACAATTTCTTCCTCTTCAGAATAATATAAATAAAAGATAAGCCCGGCGATTAAAGCAAGAACTAAGATAATAATAATTACTGAGATTAAGATAATTATTTTAGTATTCATATTATAAAACCTAATACTCCGCCTAAAATACAGATTAAGCCAAATATTAAGGCAAATTTAAAGAAGTTTATCCTCTTAATAAATCTTAATAAGAAATAAAGAGTTAGAAGACCAACAACAAAACTGGAGATTAAAGCCGGCCAGGCTTCAAAAGTATTTGAATTGTCTATAAAAAGATAAACGCTGGAAATTAAAACAACTGGAGCAGAAATAATATAGGAAATCTTTAGAATCTTAGAAGGAGAAAGCTTTCCTAAAGACAAACCGAAAATAGTAGAACCAGACCTTGATAAACCAGGAATTACTGCTAAGCCCTGAAGAAAACCAGCAAGAGCAGCTAAACAATTCCAGGAGATATTAAGCTTTTTGTTCTTTTTCTGAAAGTAAGCGGTTACTAATAAAGCAAAACCAGTAATTAATAAAAGAGTGTTCCCTACGGCTATATTCCTGACTAATCTGTAAACAGGATATCCTATAACTAAAGAAACAATAGTGGTGATTACCAAGAACCTAAAAAGTTTACGATTCTTAAAACTTAGAATCTCTATCCAGTCCTTTCTAAAATAAACTAGAACTGCCAGGAATGTTCCTAGATGAAGAAACAAGGCTGTATCAATAGGATTAAGCTCTTCAAATAAAGACTGGCTGGCTAAAGCCACTATTCCTTCACTGGAAATTGGAATCCACTCAAATATTCCCTGGATTATCCCTAAAACAATATAATTAGTCATTAATCTATTTTAACACAATCTAAACAAAAACGCCCCTTAAAAGGGACGTTTTTATAAGTTAGACTCGATTAACGTTTGTAGCATTAAGACCTTTTGGGCCTTCAACTACTTCGAAAGTTACTTGGTCTCCTTCCTTAAGTTCATCAAACTTAACATTCTTAAGTTCGTTTGAGTGAAAAAAGATATCTTTATCACCTTCCTTAGGAGTAATGAAACCAAATCCTCGATCAGTAAGTCGAGCAATAGTTCCTTCTTGCATTGTTGTGAAAGAATTAACTTAATAAAAATCAAATGCAGAATACTGTAGAACTAAACCCGACTTCGTTTCCCTTACAGTTCTGAATTGATTAAATCTATCTTAGCATAAGCAAAATATAAAGTCAACAGGGACTTATAGAAAGGGGGCTAAGATAAAGAGGTAAGCCACAAAATAAACGGCTTCCTAATCTTATCTATAGACCAGTCATCATTCTTAAAAAGAGAAGCTTTTTCTTTTTTAAAACGGGAAAGTAAAGAGATAGTAGCTTTCAAGTTATTAGGAGACAATCTGTTATGTTCTTCTAAAAACTCCTCTTTCTTTAGAGGCTGGCTTACAAACTTTGGAACCTTTTTTAATCTTGCAATCATGTTTTACAAATAAAAAGCAACTCTTAATAATGGTGAGTCGCAAATAGTATTATTAACTGTTTGTTTAATGATAATCTGTGACTATTTGTAGTCCAAGACTCTCAGAATCTCTATTTTCATCATACACTTATTCTTCTAAAAAATCAAGCCTGAGAGAAAAACTCTTGGGTGAAGGCTCCGCATCGTGAACAACATTAGAACTAAGATTATGAGAAATAATGGTATTTATATACCTGATTTATATTAAGTTAAAAACCGCTCCTGACCCCATTAACATACATAATAAAAAATTAGGGCAAAGTGGGAAAATACAAGTAATATTATTTTCCAATTTTTTTATTCTATTTATTTTACAATAGATAAAAGTTCTCTAGTTTTATTAAGAAGACAGGCAATAATTCTCCCGGAATCGTCAAGGTCATGGGTAGCACAATTACCGTATGATTTATCCAAAACATTCTCTTTTTCGAAATTATTGCTTACATCATAAAGAAATAAGCCTTGATCCCACTCTACTGATGAAACTTTTTTCCCATCCCCACTAATCTCTACTGTTCCCCAGGGCTTTCCGCCTTTTGCTAAAACGTTTCCATTAGCATCACAAGCAAAAACAGGTTCACCTTTTTCATCTAAAATTCCGGCAACTATTCCATCTTTACTAACTGAAATTTTACTAGTGTTAATATTCAATCCCAGGTTTTTCTCTCCAGAAGCATCAGCGTTAATTACAGATAAAAGGTAATCGTATTTGCCTTCTTTTTTGGCAAAAAATACTCTATATGAATTATCAATTCCTACAACATATGTACTAATATTTTCTTTTACTAAAACTTTTATTCCTGAGCCATCCGAATTTACAACAGCAATTGCACTAGCAATATCATAAGCTGCACCCAAATCAATCCCCCAAACTCTAATGCCAAAAGCTATTTTTTCGCCATCCGGGCTAATTGCAACTGCTACAGGATCTGCCCAGCCTGCTCCTTCAAACTGTTCTGCTAAGCCCTGGTTAGGTAATTTTTTTACGCTCTCGCTATTAACATCTAAAATATACAAGTGTTTCTTTCCACTATATTCACCTCTTTCTGAAGGCAAAGTACCTGTAAAAACAACCTTTAAAGCTTTCTGATCAACAGCCATTATATTATCATCTATCTGGACATCCGAGGCAAGTAGTCCTCCTCTAATTTTAATTGTTTTTTTATCTTTTCCATTTGGGTCGCTCACCACTATACTGTCTGTCTTTTTGTCTCCCTCGGAATCAAGAAAATAAACTATCTGGCCATTATTGCTAACCTTTAAACTATTTTTGCTAGATGCTACACCATCTTCAGCCAAAGTAAAAATTCCTTTTTTTATAGATTTAGTACCATCAGTAGGTTTTTCCTCACCACAGTTAGCTCCAACTAAAACTAAAACTATTAAAAGTAATGGAATTGTAATTATAAATTTTAATTTAGACATAAAATATATATTTAATTAATCTTAAATCATTATATCATAAAAAACTAAAATAATTGTCTTACTTATCCACAGAATTGATAGGTATATTTGCCTAATCCGGCAAAAGCTCCGGGGAGAGAACTCGAGCCCCTCTTGGTCGCCCTAGCGGGATAGACTATTCGGTCTACAAAAGGGATTCATTAATATAAATAGAACCTGTACTCAATATTTCTTTCTTATCTTAATTGCCTTCCCTTCAGTCAAGGCTTCAGCCACTTTCTTCCGAGCCGAAGTTAAAATTCGCTGAAGGGTACTTTGAGAAACTTTCATCTTCTTCGCAGCTTCTTTTTGCTCCAAATCTTTTAAATCACAAAGCCTGATGACTTCCAACTCATCTGCACCTAAATCCACCTCTTTTAACATAGGAAGAGGCACCGCCCGCGGTTTAAAATAAGTGACATTTGGATCAAAGGTGATCTTTCTTGGTTTTATTGGCCTTGCCATAATTGATTAAGATTTTTAAAAATCTCTTTAATTTCTTTTTTAACCTTTAAATTAGTTTCTAAGATTGGTTTTAAGTTAGCGATAACTTTAAATATTTCTTTATCAAAAGATATTTTGCCCAAAAGTTTTTTGCCAGCCCATTTCTCTATTTTATCGCTCAATTGAGAATTAATATCCCATTTATTTATTACCAAACCCCAGGGTATCTTAAAATGATTAACAACTTCCAAAACTCTTTTTAAATCAGTAAATCCAGAAGGCGTCGGCTCAGTAACTAAAATAGCAAAGTTTGAGTCTTGCAAAGAAGCAATCACCGGACAACCAGTGCCAGGAGAAGAATCAATAAGCATTAAATCATATTTAAATTTCTCAGCTTCTTTTTTAATTTCGGTAACCACCTTGCCAGAACCTGTTTCGCCTGGATAAAGTTGACCAGAAACTAAAGGAAAGCTATATTTTGTTCTCTTAATTCTAATTTCACCGTTCTGAACAGGTTTAAGGGTTATTGCTTTTTGAGGACATATAACCTCACAAGCTCCGCAACCCTCGCATAAAAATGGATTTATTTTAGGTTTACCTTTTACCATTTTTATTGCTTTAAAGCGACACTTTTCAGCACATAAACCGCAACTGTTACATTTTTTAAAATCAATTTCTGGCTTGGCTGAAGTAATAACCGACAAGACCTTATCCCATTTTTTTATTCCTCCCAACCAAATAGCTAAATTAGGAGCATCAACATCAGAGTCTACCGCTACCACTTTTTTAATTCTGGAAGAATCAAGGTTCTGCCTCGTTTCACTCGGCAGGTTCTTATTTTGTGAAAAAAGCATTGCCAAAACCGAACACAACATAGATTTTCCCACTCCTCCTTTTCCTGAAGCAATTACAAGTTTCATCTTTTTTTAAAAATTAAAGAAATTAAAAATATAAAAGCTGAAGATAAAATAATCAATGGACCAGCTGAAAAACCTGTAAGTTTAAACAACAACAATCCAAAAATGGCAGAAATTATTCCTATCGTCAAAGCTCCGAAAGAATAATGGGAAAGGGTTCTTCCGAAATTATTTGAAGCAGAAGCTGGAATTACTAACATCGCAACTGTTAAAAGACCCCCTACTATTTTTACCTCCAAGGCAACAACTAGAGCGATAGAAACTAAATAAATCAGATTATATTTTTTAACATTAACTCCCTCAGCCTTTGCTAAATCTTCTGAAATTCCAGATAAAATCATGTTTGAATAAATCCTTTTAATTATCAAAAAAACAATTGTTCCTAAAACTACAGCAAGAACTGTATCAATCAAACCTATTTTGCTAATATCTCCTATTAATGCCTCTTCGGCTTGAGAAACTGGCAAAATTAGAAAACTAAGAGCAACACCAGCAGCAAAGACCAAACCAGTTAAAGCTTCCGTTGATAATTTCGTCTTGATTTCCAAAAGCCAGATTATAACAGCCCCAATGGTTATGGTTCCTAATGCTCCCCAAAAAATATTAAAATGGTAAAGTAAAGCCAAAGCTGCTCCTGGCAAAGCCAAATGCCCTAATGGCCCTCCCACTAAAGCCATCCTTTTGGTAAGCATTAAAGAGCCCAAATATCCAGCTACTCCTCCAATAAAAATCGCTGTAATTAAACTTAAAAGGAATTGATTCATATTATTTTAGAAATTAGAAATTGGAAATTGGAAATTTTAGGTATGGGTGTGTTTGTAAAATTTAATTTCAGTTTTGTATAGTTTTTCTAAATTCCCTGGAGTTAAAATCTCCCTGGGAGGCCCGGAACAAATTGCTTTTTTGTTTAGACACAAAACGTTGGTAGAATACTTATAAACGATATTTAAATCATGGGTAATCAGCAAAATAGTCAGATTTCTCTCTTTCCAAAATTTATATAAAAGAGAATAAATGGTCTCCTCCCCTCCAATATCAATTCCAGTAGTCGGCTCATCAAAAAACAAAATTTGAGGATTACCGATTAAACTCCAGCCAATTAAAAGCCGCTGAAATTGACCCGAGGATAAATCTCCCGGGTTTCTCTCCAGAATTTTTGAATCTTTTAATCCTACAGATTTTAACATCTCAGAAATCTTTTCATCAGAACTTTCTTTAAACTTAAAAAACTCTCTTACTGAAATTGGTAATTCATTAAACTTCGAACGCGACAAACGTTCGGGAAGATAACCAATCTTAAAATATTTTTGGCTCCAAGCAATCTCTCCTTTATACGGTATAGATTCAAGCAAAGCTTTAAAAAGAGTGGTTTTGCCAGCCCCATTTGGTCCTAAAATAGTAAAAATTTCTCTTTCTTTAACTTCAAAAGACAAATTCTCAATAATTTTTTCGTTATCTAATTCAACATTCAAATTTTTTACTTTTAAAATTAAACTTTCTGTCATAATTACTTAAATTTTTTTAAAACTTGGAAATCTTTTTTTAAGATTTCTTTCATATTTGAATTATAGGTTGCTACAGCTGGATGATAAAAAGGAATAAGAATAATATCTTGGAAAAGACTTTTTGATTCAAAAACTTTTCCGTGAATTTTGCTAATGGGTTGAATTTGATCTTTTAAGCCAAATTTCCCCATTAAAAATTTCATTGAATACCTTCCCAAAGGACAAATTACTTCTGGTTTGATAATTTCAATTTGTTTTTCCAAATAAGAAACGCAGGCTTCAATTTCTTCTTTTTGGGGGTCACGATTTTTAGGCGGTCTATCTTTTAAAATGTTGGTGATGTAAATGTTTTCTCTTTTTATCTCCACTGATTCTAAAAGCTCATCCAAAATTTTTCCTGCTGCTCCACAAAAAGGACGACCTGTCTTGTCTTCTTGAACTCCGGGCGCTTCCCCAACAAACATTATTTTTGTCTGATGATTTCCATGACCTACTACGGGATAATTCCTTGTTTTATATAAAGGACACTTTCTACAATTTATAATCTCTTCTTTAATTTTCTTTAGTTCTTCTTCTGCATCCATTTTTAAATTTCTATTATTTTACCTGCTCCTCCTTCAATATATTTTTGAGGATAAAGTTTTTTAAGTTCCCCTTTATGTTGAGTGCAATGAGTAGGACAAATTATTTCTAAATCTTGGAATAACTCAAATTCAGAAAATCCATGCATTCCCCCGATAACCGCGTAGATTTTTCCAAATTTTCTGGCTACGTCTAAAATATGGCTCATTTTAGGATGGGAGCATCCAACAATTAAAACTATTCCTTTTTTAGTTAAAATTCCCATACTTTGTTCAATCCTTTCCAGTTCACCAGTAGAAAATACATTTTTATGAATTTTTGTCGGCTCTGTTACAATAATAACTTCTCTATTTTTCAATCCTCGAAATGAGGACGGGATATAAATTTTAGCTTTTTTATTTGCATTTAATAATTCAGAAAGTCCTCCAGTATGGTCAAAATGAGCATGAGAAATAAAAACCTCATCAATTGAACCTGGATCTATCCCTAATTTTTTCATATTACTAATTAAAATTTGTCCATCGCTTCCAGTATCAAACAAAATCTTGGGAGTATTTTCTATCTCAACTAACGCAGAAAAGCCCCAATCCGCCTGAAGGTTTTTCCTGAAAGCAGTGTTATCGTAGATAACAGTGATTTTCATATTTTTTATTCGGGAAGAATACAGAAAGTATTATTAAAACGGTTAATATAATTAAATAATCCAATAATTGAAACAATCTCTACTAGTTCTTCTTCAGAAAATTTCTTTTTTAGCTTCTTAAAAAGTTCGGGATTGCAAACTTGGGCTTTTAGAGTAACATCCTTTACCAAACTTAACACCTCTTTTTCTTGTTCTGTCTCGGTTTCTCCTTTTTTTATTTTCTCTAAAATTTCATCTGAAGCTCCTAAATTTTTTAGCATTTTAACAGTAACATCTACACAGAAAGGACATTTTAATGAACTAGAAACAACATAAGCTATTTTCCATCTCAAAAGAGATTCTATTTCTCCTTCACTCATAATTACTTTAAAAAGCTCGGTAAATTCTTTTACAATTTTAGGATTATGAGCCATTACTTTGACCCACTCTGGTACTTTGCCAGTTTCTTTCTCAAATTTTTCATAAACTCCTTTAGCTACTTCTTCGATTTCATCTTTTTCTAATGATTTTATAAAAGCCATAAAATTAAGTTAATTATTACCATATAAACGACATTTTAAATAAATGAATTAAGCTTGTCCACTATAACCTCTTTGGGTCTTAATCCAGTTGCTTTTTCTTTTATTTCTCCGTCCTTGAAAATGATAACGGTTGGGATACCAACAATTTGATATTTTCCAGCAGTTTCTGGATTCTCAAAAACATTTAATTTCCCAACTCTTGCCTTGCCCTCAAATTCCTTAGCAATTTCTTCAATAATTGGCCCTAATATTAAACAAGGGGGGCAAGTCGGACTCCAAAAATCAACTAAAACCGGCTGATTGCTTTTTATAACTTCTTGTTCAAAATTTTGATCAGTTAAAGTTAATTCTGGCACATTACTCAAATTTAAAATCTAATAAGCGACCCTTTGAATAAGATTCAACTAATTCCTTAGAATAAGGAATTTCTTTCTCTATCTCTATTTTATATTTTCTAAGAATAGAAGAAATTTTTCTTTTATCTCCTAGATCGGCTTGATTTAAAATTACTTTAACTGGCATTTTTAATTTTTTGCATAAATCCAAAATTAAATTTAAATCATAGACGCCCATTGGAGTAGGTTCAGTAACAGCATAAGCCAAATCACAATCTAAAAGAGCGGAAATTACTGGGCAATGAGTGCCAGCAGCTGTATCAAATAAAACAAAATCTGGTTTGATCTTTTTTACCAGATTTGAAACAAATTTTTTAGTTTGAGTCACCACAGGCCCTGTCTCCTCAAGGCCTGGTTTGGCAACGCCAGTTACTAACCAGTAGTCCTTTTTAATTTCATTTAAAAAAATCTGCCCGATCTCTTTCTTTTTTGGCTGAATAGCCTTATGTGGACAAACTATCCAGCAAGCTCCACAGGCTGAACATAAATCTTTAATAAATATTGGATATTTTCCTGGAGCTTGGAAAACGGCGTTACTTCGGCAGGTATTAACACATAATCCGCATTTTTTACATTTTGTTTTATTTAATGTCGGAAATTCAGCATAAATTTTCTCTTGAGGTTTTTTCAACTTTTGACCTAAAAGCAAATAATCATTTGGGCATTCAACATCGCAATCGCAAAGAATAACTTTCTTGTCTTGTCTGGCAAATTTATTAGCAGATAAAATAGCAACTGTTGACTTACCAGTTCCTCCTTTTCCTCCCGTGATTGCTATGGTTTTAATTCTTTTGGCCATTCTTTTATTATTTCTACTTCAATACCAAAATTTTCTAAATTTTGTTTGGCATTGAGACCAATCTGCTCTGTTAAAACTTTATCTGCTCTTACTGCCTTGACAAATCTTGCTCCATGGGGAGAACCTTGCTCAAAATAGGGATTTTTAATCACTTCTTTCGTTAAAATATTTCCATCTTTTTTATCTATAACTAAATATTGCCCTGCTCCAAATTGTGAACTTATCTCCTTATTTTCCAAGGGAATAATTGTTCTTTCTCCAAGCTTCTTAGGGCCAATTTGCTCAAAACCTTCGAGTATTCCTATTTTACTTCCCAACTTAGGCAGAACAACGCTCCTTGCCATCTCATAAGCCTCAATAGAAATAACTATTTGCTTTAATTCTGGAATATTCGTGAGCAATCTTTCTTCCAAAGTATTGATTATTTTTTGAACATCTTCAACTTTTAATTTAGGAGGGAGTTTAATTTTTATTTCAGCGAAATTAGCTGCTCCAATTTTCCTGGTTTTTAACTGAGAGATTTCTATCTTGTGAGAGAAGCAAATTTTTCTAACTCTTCCTTCCACATCTTTATTGGCTACATCCAGTAAAGAATCCGTAATCTCTCTTCCTATTTTGAATGCCTCATAAAGAATATAACCACCGATGAATAAGGCAATTATGGCATCAGCTGAATTGAAATATTTAACCAAACTAAGTCCTACTAAAACGCCGATTGAACCAAGAACATCAGCTCTTGAATGCTCTGCATCAGCCACCAGAGCTAAACTTTGGTGTTTTCTTCCGTAGTGAAATTTTAATCTGGCTAAAACTTCAGTAATTAGAATGGAGATAACTACCACTGCTATTGCCCCAACACTAAGTTTGACTATTGTTTCTCCAAAAAACCTCTTAACTGCTTCATACAAAATCCAAATACCAGAAAGTGCCAGTAATAAGGCTACCAAAAAACCAGCTAAGCTTTCTGCTTTCCAATGGCCATAAGGATGCTTTTCATCAACTGGTTTTCTGGCTGTCTTTAATCCTAAAAAAGTAATAAAAGAAGAAAAGACATCTAAACCAGAATGCACGCCATCTGCAATTAAAGCCACACTACCAGTTAAGAAACCAAAAACCAGCTTAGATATTCCTAAACCAAGATTCACAAAAGTACTAACTATTGAAACAGATTGAGGATTCATAGATGACTAAAAAGAATTTTATCTTCTCCCTTGACCCCTGCCTCCAGAACCCCTCCTTCTTTGACCAAGCCCTGCTCCAAAACCAGGCCCACAAGGCACCGCTCCTGTAGCCTCCTGAAGCTTGCCTTTCTGATACTCTTGAAGAACATCCCGCACACTCATTGCTGGGTTACCAAGAAAAATCTTTATTCCAGAACTGGCTAAAACCATAGAGGCGTTGGGTCCAACATTTCCAGTAATCACTGCCTCAACCTTCTCCTTAGCCACAATCTGAGCAGCTGTAATGCCAGCTCCTCGCATTGCCTGCACCCCGGTATTTTTAATTGCCTTAATTAATTTTCCTTTATCATCGACAATCAAAAAATAGATCGCTCTGCCAAATCGAGGATCCAAAGCTGTATCTAAATTATTACCAGTAGCACTGATACAAATTTTCATAAGATTTTATCCCGCTATCAAATTTCGGGTTGAGGACCTATCCAGTTCTGGTCATTGCTCCACCACATTTAGGACATTTGTGTTCATAACAAGGCACTCCTCTTTGATGAGGCGCTTTTGTCCCACAACTTGGACAAACACATTCACCTCCAGGCCCTAAACCAAAACCACCAGGCTGTCGACCACGACCACCACCACCTCTACCTCTACCCAAACCTTGCCCTGTTCCTGGCCCCTGACCAGCAGGACCTGTGCCATTTCTTAATGGTGACATAATATTTTTATTATTTTTTCTTTTTTAATTCTTCGAGCCGGTCATCAAGAACCTTCATCTGTTCTTTCATAGCATTCATTTCTTCTCGAATCATCTCTTTTTCTTCTTTAACAGTCGGCTGAACTGGAGGATAATATCCCCAGCCACCCCAAGCAGGATAGCCCATTCTAGCTCTCTGCCAACCAGCAAGGCCAGTAGCTCTATACCAATTTCTCCGTCCTCTTCCTCTACCGAACCAACCTTGTCTAAAACCAATCCCTCTTCCTGAAATCGAATTAGCATAACCTGACCTATCATAACCTGCACAATAACCAGCTCCTCTTCCTGTCATTGGCCCTTGACCTAAAGGACCTGTCTGATCTCCAAATGGCATAATTTTTTACTCTTAATTTTATTATATACAATAATCGACCTTTATCTCGTAGGAAAACAAAGTTTCTCCTTCGAAGTCTCTATTTTGATTATAGACCCATAACTATACCGTGTCAACACTCTATTTATCCCCAAACCAAAAAAGGCTGCCTTTGGCGATTTCTCCATGCGGTTCGGTCACTCGAACCGAGTACTAGCCTGCTCCGGGGGTCGGACTCGAACC
>Ga0315545_1001746_pt1 | contig 20609 bp, 16 predicted proteins | sample SalMarSW160210MG_FD_203096 | JGI IMG/M metagenome (GOLD analysis project Ga0315545, IMG submission 203096) | Salt marsh sediment microbial communities from the Plum Island Ecosystem LTER, Massachusetts, United States - Salt Marsh Sediment SW1602-10 ...
TTGACCAAAACGCGACAATCAACGACAATATGATTAGGCATGCTATCAGCTTCATTCTCACCTCCAAGGGAGATGTAATCCACTGATAGTATGCCAGCAATTATCTCAGTTGTCCAAGGACACTACCCGATTTTCATTTGAGGGAACGAACTGCCTTCGGTGCGATTATACGTGAGGGAATACGTGTCATTGTGCTTTAGCATACGTTGTGGTAAGATAGCGGGCGCGCGGGCGCACTGCGTGCGCCTTGGCAGCTTTGGCTGCGCCAAAGCTGCTCTAGACAGCATACACCGTGATGGACGCAACTCGTGCGATTGTGCCAGAAGCCATAGAAAGAAAACCACGATGAGCCTACACCCCAAACACTGGCAACTTGCCCCTCCCGCCCCGCCCAGCCACTTCGCACGCTTTGCCCACCTATCCCCCATCATCGTGCAGATCCTCTACAATCGCGGCCTCACCGACCCAGCCGACGTAGCTGCCTTCTTCAGCGACAAAGAAGACGACACCAATCCCTTTGCCCTGGCAGGGATGAACGGGGCTGTCACCCGCTTGCGGCAGGCGCTGCGCGCTGGCGAGCCTGTCGTCGTGTACGGCGACTTTGACGCCGACGGGGTCACCGCCACAGTCCTCCTGGCCCAGACACTGCAGTCGCTGGGTGCCTCCGTGCATCCCTACATCCCCCACCGCGTGGACGAGGGATACGGCCTGAACAAGAACGCGCTGACCCGACTGGCCCGCACGGGTGCTCACCTCATCGTGACCGTGGACTGCGGCGTCCGCTCGCTCGAAGAGATCGCCCACGCCAACCGACTGGGGCTGGACGTCATCGTCACCGACCACCACTCCGTCGGCCCACAATTGCCCGACGCGGTGGCCGTGATCGATCCCAAGCAAACCGACAGCCGCTACCTGTTCAGCGAACTGGCGGGGGTGGGTGTCGCTTTCAGACTCGCCCAAGCCCTGCTGCGCAGCTACCGCCAGGCCCCGGTGACCGCGCACGAGGTGGAGTTGGAGGAAGGTGATCTATTGGATCTGGTTGCTCTGGGAACCGTGGCCGATCTCGTACCCCTCCAAGGCGAAAACCGGGCACTGGTGCGTCAAGGGCTGGCATGCATCAATCAAATGGAGCGCCCTGGCGTCGAGGCCCTGTGCCGGCAGGCAGGCCTCCATCGCGGGCAGGTGGACGCCACCGCCATCGGCTACGCACTGGGGCCACGGCTGAACGCCTCTGGGCGGATGGCCCACGCAAAGGAGGCCTACCAACTCCTCGACACCGCGTACCCTGCCGAAGCCGAGCGGCTGGCCGGGAAACTGGGGCAATTGAACCGCCAGCGCCAACAACTCACCCTCGAGACCCAGGAACAGGCGCGCCAACTGGCGCTGGATGCTGCTGGCGACTCGCCTTTCCTCTTCGCCGCCTCCCCCGACTTCCTACCCGGCATCGTCGGCCTGGCAGCCAGCCGTCTGGTCGATGAGTTTTACCGCCCCGCCGCCGTCGTCGAGGTAGGCAAGAAGGTCAGCCGAGGCTCTGCCCGCTCCATTCCGGAATTTCACATCACCGAGGCTCTCGACACATGCGCCGACCTGCTGATCCGGTACGGCGGGCACGCAGCAGCCGCCGGCTTCACCGTGGCAAACGAAAAGCTCGACGCGCTGGCCGGCCGGCTACGTACGCTGGCCGCCGAACAACTGGCCGACATCGAGCTGACGCCCGTGCTGAGCGTAGACGCGGAGGTCGAACTGTCGCAGATGTCATGGGACCTGCAGCGGTCCATAGCACAACTGGAGCCCTGCGGCTACGCCAACCCCCACCCGCTCTTCCTCAGTCGGAACGTCCGCGTCCCAGATCGCCGACCCGTGGGAAGCGAAGGAAAGCATCTCAAACTCACGCTTTCCGACGGCACGGCCGCGTGGGACGGGATCGCCTTCAGGCAAGGAGACCGGGCTGGCAAGCTACCCGATCGGGTGGACGTCGTCTACCATCTGGAAGTCAACGAATGGAGCGGCCGGCGGCAGCTTCAACTGAACGTGCAAGACATTCGGCCCGCAGGCCAGGATGACGCCGTCGCCCGCCTGTGGCTCGACCAGGGATAAGGAATGGCAATTGCTCAACCCATGCAAGCAAACTGTTAATCTTCAGGCTCGCAGCCCTCGTCCCCGAGGGCGTCTGAGCCGAATCCAGGCGTCAAGTGCGGTTTTCGCTGCATGGGACGCCCCCGAGGACGGGGGCTTTAAGCAAGTTGAGCAGATACAAGGAATGAACAATCGCCAACCACTGATCTCAACACTCTACATCGTGTTGCTTGTGTGCCTACTGCCGACCACGCCCGTCACTGCACAGGCCCCTCCCCGCGACCGGCGCTTTGGCGCGGTCGAGGCTTTCCGCGACCCGGTCGCCGCGACCGAGGCAGGGGTGGGCTGGGAGCGCATCCTATTCTACTGGTCGGAGCTGCAGCACGAAGGGCCGAATGAATGGAACGGCTACCACGTACCCGACGATTGGCTGGCACAAGCTGCCGTCGGCGGCAGAGAGGTGGTCGGCGTCCTCAAACACACGCCAGCCTGGGCCACCGACGGACTGCCCGGCTGCGGCGTCCCCCGTGGCCTGAACCTGCCAGTAGACGACCCCGGCAATACGTGGGCAATTTTCGTGCGCCGCGTCGTCGGCATATACGCCGGACGGATCGACCACTGGGTCATATGGAACGAGCCGGACATCGCTCCCGACTCATTCGGCGCCGAGTGGTGTGGTACAGTGGAAGAATACTACCAACTGCTCAAGGTGGCCTACCTGGCCGCCCACCAAGTCAATCCCAACGTCGTCATCCACCTGGCCGGATTGACCTACTACCACGACACGCAGTTTGGGCGCGAATACTACCTCAAGCGACTCCTCGCCGTCGCAGTGAATGACCCCACGGGTGCGGAGCACGGCTACTATTTCGACATAGTCTCGCTGCACATCTACTTCGAGATCCAGAACTTTGCCATAGTGTTCAAAGACACCCGCAACGCGCTGGCCGCCTATGGCCTCCAAAAACCTATCTGGGTCAACGAGACGGATGCCCCCCCCAACGACGATCCCTACTACCCCTTGCCCGAGGCTAACTTTCAGATCAGCATGGAGGAACAGGCCAGTTTCCTGCTGCAGGCGTTTTCGCTTGCACTCAGCGAGGGCGCGGAACGAATAGCCGTCTACAAATGGGTGGTGGCCGATCCGCCTCTGCCGGGCGCCGAACCCAACGGCATCGTCCGCGCCGACAGAAGTCGCCGTCCGGCCTTCGAGGCCTACAAGCTGATCACGACCCATTACGCTGGCACCGTCTCTGCCCAGGCAGACAACCAGCCCCTCTACACGCTGGTCACACTCGACCGGGGAGGTCTCGTCACCTACGTCTTCTGGGCCCGCACGCGGGCCGAGGCAACGCTCTCAATACCGGCGTGGAGCGATCAAGCGCGGCTGATCGACCAGACCGGCCTCGAACGAATGATTGAGCCAGCCGGCGGACAGTACACGATGACGCTGCCCGGCGCCCGCTGTGCCGACAAGAGAGGCTGCATCATCGGCGGCCCTACTTACCTGCTCGTTGAAGAGAACAACGGAACGCCCACCCCGACCGAGCTACCCACCATCGCCAGCCCACTGGAGACCCCTGCCCCACCCCCGACCGACACACCTACCCCCACACTGACATCTACCCCTACGCTCACACCTACACTCACTCCCATTACACTCACGCCCACACCCACGCTCACGCCCACGCTTGCCCCCTCCGCCACATCCACACCCTTCCCCACACCCACTCCCCTCCCTCCTGTCCCCCCGACACCGTCCACGCCGGCCTGGCCGCTCCTGATCGGACTTGCAGTAGTCCTGCTGATAGCCGCCGTACTCGGCACCATGTTCAGATACCAAAGCTAGCGAAATGGAAAGAGCGAAACTGCTGTTCATAGCCAACCGGATGCTGATCGTTCTCGCCATTGCGGCCATCCTGGGAGGACTGCTGCTCAATCAGTGGCGCGATGTACTGGTCAAGGCCATCTTGCTCTGACTGGAATGCATCGGCCTCGGGTAGGCCTGGGTCAATGACCAATGAACAATGATCGAACCAGGGGGCGGCGCTTGTGGATGTGGCTGGCAAGGCAGCGCTCGCCGGTGCAGATCCTGTCGGCGCTGGCCCTCAACTCCTATTTCACACAGCGCATCACCAAGGGGTTGCCCTGCCCGGCCCTGAACTGCTACGCCTGCCCGGCGGCGGCCTTTGCGTGCCCCATCGGCAGCATCCAGAACTTTGTCGAGGGGCACAAGTTTCCACTCTACGTTCTGGGGGTGGTTGGATTGGTCGGCGCGCTCGTTGGGCGGGGTAGCTGCGGCTGGCTCTGCCCCTTTGGGTGGTTTCAGGAACTGGTGCACAAGATCCCCATCCCCAAGCTGCGGCTGCCCAATCGCTTTAACTGGACGCGGTACGTCATCCTGGCGGTGCTCGTCGTCATCATCCCGTTCGTCACCAACGTACCCTGGTTCTGCAAGCTCTGCCCCGCCGGGTCGTTGGAAGCAGGCATCCCACAGGTGCTGCTATACGATTACATCCGCGAGCAGATCGGCTGGTTCTACTGGCTCAAGATCGCTATCCTGGTCGGATTCGTCGCCTGGATGAGCGTGACGCGGCGGCCCTTCTGCCGCTGGGTCTGCCCGCTGGGTGCGCTCTGGTCCCCCTTTAACGCCATCAGCGCCCTGCGCCTGGAGGTAGACGAGGATGCCTGCACCCGGTGCAATCGTTGCCAGGAGGTCTGCCCGGTGAACATCCGCGTCCACGAAAGCCCAAACGACGGCGCCTGCGTGCGTTGCCTGGCGTGCGCTCGCGCGTGTCCACAGAGTGCCATCGCGGTGAGATCGCTCGGTTGGTCGCTGGAGGCCGACCAGGCAGGCACCCCGGCCCAGGCCGACGGCTAGCCAAGAAAAAGCCCGACCCCCTTCGGTCGGGCCTCGCTGAAGCAACGCGCACATTCCAACGCCTTATTCGATGGCCAGTGTCACATGGGTGCATCTCCCAAATTGTGAGCACAGATGTTCGACTTACGCTTGAAGATTTGAATTTCCCTGCAAAGTCCTGCACAGATCACGTGATTTCGGCCTGCTTTCGCTGTGACTGCTTGGCTGCGAAGGAACGATTTACATGACCCAAGCCAATTTGTCTCGCACGACGCCATTTGGCATCCAAAGCACGGCAAAAGCGTGCTCAGTTTGGGGGTTTTAGTCACAATTCCAGAGATGCACCCGTGTGGTATCGCACGCGGATGCTAGTGACGCGCCTATGGGATCGTTGGCCTAACTTGACTCTGGACCAACGGCGTGATGATTTGGATGGCACAAACAATGGCAGCGAGCGCTTGATTGGCTGGTGGATCAAGGAACGGTATCGCACCATGCGCGGCTACAAGCGCCCCACGTCTGTTAAGAATGTGGTCACGCTTACGGCGCGGATGGGTGTCAGATCTGGGCACTACGAGATGACGGAGTTGTACTCATAAGCGGCGCTCTTAGAAAACGATAGGAGGAGTCCGTCGCACCCAAACTGTTTCCCCATTCATTGAACAGTCATCATAGCGGTGTCTGTTCAAAATTTGGGAACGTGTTCTGTATTCCCCACTGGGGCTGCAAAAAGACATACTTTTGGTGCAACTCGCCCCACTTCGATGCTATGTATGGCGCTATTTAGGGCTGACGCCCCACCAACAACCTATTTCCCCATTTATTGAACAGTCACGGCAGGCGTGTCTGTTCAAAATTTGGGAACGTGTTCTGTATTCCCCACTGGGGCTGCAAAAAGACATACTTTTGGTGCAACTCGCCCCACTTCGATGCTATGTATGGCGCTATTTAGGGCTGACGCCCCACCAACAACCTATTTCCCCATTTATTGAACAGTCACCACTCCGCATCTCATTTGCAAAAATTTTCTTTCCCGTGGTAAAATGAAGCACGTTGGCTTGGAGACGACACAAGTGTCGCTCCTTTCTAAAGACCCCCAGGATCAGCAGGGTGAGGAGATCACAATGTTCCGAGAAAGGATAAAGGCCAAATACAACGAGTTGAGCCCCAGCTTCCGCAGACTGGCCGACTTTATCCTGCAGCAGCAACTAGATGTCGCTCTTATGAACGCCACGGAGCTGGCCCAGCGGATGGACATAGACGCGGCAACCGTGGTGCGCTTCGCCCAGGCTCTCGGGTACGATGGGTTCCGCGAGCTAATCAGAGAGATCCGCCAAGTCGTCAAGAAGGAACTGACCGCCGCCTACACCGCCAGCCTGGATGCCCCCAGCGACCTGGGGCTCTTCCGCAGTCTGCTAGAAAACGAAAAACACAACCTGACCCTGGCCCAAACCCAGTTGACGGAACAGGTGAACACGATCCTGACCAGCCTCGCCAGCGCGCGGCGCATTTGGACCGTGGGGCAGGGAAGCGGCGCTCATCTGGCCGCTCTCTGCGCCAGCGCACTGAGAGAGCTCGACCTGGCAGCTACGTACATCGCGCCCAATCCCCTGGAGACGGCGCAGGACCTGAAAGGCATCAGCGCGGAGGACGTCGTGATCGGGTTCTCCCTCACGGGGATGGACCTGGGAGTGGCAAACGCCATCAGCTTCGCGCGCCAGGGCGGGGCAAAGACGATCGCCTTCAGCGGTTCCCCGGTCACAGCCGCAGCCATCGCTGCTGAGATCCCCATCATCTGCCCAGGCCCTACGCAGACGCACACGCCGTCCTTCACCGGCTTGGCCGCCATGATCGTCACGCTCATCGCCGCCTTCTCGGCCCGGTACCCGGAAAGAGCCACGGCGGCACGCGCGAGCCTCCAGGAAAGCTACCAGCAGCTATTGGAACTCCAGGCCCACAGCTCGTCCGAGGTGGACGTCGAGGACCTGTGGCGGCAGTTCTAAACGCCCCCGCTCCGACGCCGACCAACAGCGATAATGACGACTGCAACTCCGGCCAACAGGACTGGCACCAAACAGACTGCGCACGCCCCCAGGATGATCAAGATCTCCGTCAGACCAAGATTGTCAAGCCCCACAACACACCTCCTCATACAGCCTGGATATAGTCTCGTGATTGTACCCACGATTGCGGCGATTGTCAAAAACAGCCCTTCGATCGTATAATGCGCCCCAACTTGGATACCCAGGTCAGGATATGCCAACAGCACTCGAACGCATCACACAGAGACTCACCCAGGCACTGGACGCAGGCAGGGACAAGGCGTCACCTTACTTCGTGCCAGGGTTGTGGCTCGACCCTGATGGCCCGCCTGCCCGTCGCTCTATCAACCCTTATCGCTTCTTTCTCGACCGCATCGAGTGGATCGAGGCTCAGCCCCAAGAACCGCTCGTCGCTGGAGAGGGGAACGGTGAGTGGTCAAAGCATGCGGTGATCTACAATCTCTTCACGCGCGCCGCCACCGGCTTTGACCACAACAGCGATGGCTCGGTCAGCCTAACCCCCATCGGCGAAGGCTGGATGGAGACAGGCACGTTCCTCAAATCCATCGCCCTGCTGCCATACATCAAGCGATTGGGCTTCAACACAGTACACCTGCTGCCCATCACGGCCATCGGCCGGGACGGCCACAAGGGCACTCTGGGATCCCCCTACGCCATTCGGGACCCTTACAGGCTGGATCCGCGCCTGGCCGAGCCGGCGCTGGAGCTCGACGCCGAAACCGAGTTCGCCGCCTTCGTCGAAGCGGCCCACCACCTGGGACTGCGCGTCGTCGTCGAGTTCGTCTTCCGCACCGCATCCAAGGACGCCGACTGGGCCGCCGAGCACCCAGAGTGGTTCTACTGGATCCGCGCCGACGTTCCGGATCGGGAACCCGCTTCCTCGCAGGAGGACGCCTACGGCCCGCCTATCTTCACACCAGAGGAATTGGGGCGAATCGACGAGATCGTCTGGCAGCAGGAACGTCACGACCTGATCCCTCCCCACCCTGCCTACCGCGAGATGTTCACGCCGCCACCATCGAGTGTGCAGATGATCGATGGCCGCTGGATCGGCACCCTCGAAGTCGGCACGCGGGTGCGCATTCCGGGAGCCTTCGCCGACTGGCCGCCCGATGACCCGCAGCCCGCCTGGACCGACGTCACCTACCTGCGTCTCTACGACCATCCCGATTTCAACTACATCGCCTACAACTCCGTGCGCATGTACGACCGCCGCCTGGCCCGGCCGGAGAACGCCATCGAGCCATTGTGGGAACGCATCGTCGGCATCCTGCCCCACTACCAGCGGGCCTTTGCCATCGACGGCGTGATGATCGACATGGGCCACGCACTGCCGGTGGAACTGAAACAACGGATCGTGAACGCAGCCCGCCAGATCGACCCCGATTTCGCCTTCTGGGACGAGAACTTTGGCATCGGCCAGCAGAGCCGGGACGAGGGGTACAACGCCGTCATCGGCAACTACTGGTGGATGGCCTACCGGCCGGAGACACTGACGAGCGAGATGCTGCGCACATGCGCCGACAGCGGCTACCCCATCCCCTTCTTCGCTGCGCCGGAGAGCCACAATACGCCCCGCGCTGCCGCACGCCCAGGCGGTCTACCTTATGCCAGACTGCTGTGGGTGCTGGGCTGTCTGCTGCCGGCGTTGCCCTCCTGCCACGCCGGGTTCGAGCTGGGGGAGGCGCTGCCGGTCAACACGGGGCTTGACTTCCAGCCCGAGGAACTGCCGAGCTACCCCCCCGAGAAGCTGCCGCTCTTCAGCCAGACCGCTTACGGGTGGGAGAACGAGCCGAATCTGATCGACTGGATCCGGCGCACACTGGCCGTCCGCGCCAGATACGCTGATCTCATCATCGACCCCGATCCGGCCACCTTCGACCTGGTGGAGACAGATAACCCGTGCGTGTGGGCCGTCGTGCGTCGCCGGGAAGAGCGAGCCATCGGCATCCTCTTCAACCTCGATTGGGAGGACGCGCAGTCGTTCGGCGTTCAACTACCCACCACACGATCCAGCATCGTCGATCTGCTGAACGGCACCGAGTTCGCGCTAGACGAAGGCCAATTGCGGGCAGAGTTCAGGCCAGCACAGTGCGCAATGGTGGAACTATGAGCTTGTCGCCCACCACGTTCGCGGTATAATCGTCACCGTCCAAGGAGAAAACGATGTCAGAAGAGTCTCCCGATCTGAAGCGTGGCACAGAGTCCAGCCTTGCCCGCACCCTGCTGCGCAGCCTGTGGGACGCCGTAAGCACCATCCTGCTGGCCCTGCTCCTCACGCTCGTCATCAACACCTTTGTGGCCCGAGCCTGGGTGGTGGAGGGGCCAAGCATGCAGCCCAACCTCTACTACGGCGAACGCGTGATGATCGAGAAGGTCACCTACCACCTCTTCCACGGCCCTCGCCGGGGAGACGTGGTCGTGGTTAATATGCCCGGTTCGGACGAGCCGCTGATCAAGCGCGTGGTAGCACTTGCGGGAGAGACGATCGAGATACGAGGAGGGCAAGTTTACATCGACGGTGAACCGCTGCAAGAGCCCTGGGTCGAGTATGCTGCCAGGCAGGACTATCCTCCCACGACCGTGCCGCCGCTGCACGTGTTCATCATGGGCGATAACCGGCCCAACTCTAACGATTCGCGCGCTTTTGGTCCGGTGCGCGTGGACCAGATCGAAGGGCGGGCGCTCTTCATTTACTGGCCACTGCGACACGTTGGCACACTGGTAGATCGGTGATTGGCACGCTGGTGAGCGCACTCAGCCTTCACCAGTCCATCGAAGGAGAAGTGTGAGACCCCGTCTGCAATTCCTGTCCCACGAGGCCATCGAACGCATTATCGCTGAAGCCTACGACCTGCTGGTCGATCCCGGCGTGCGTGTCCACTCCAAGCGCGCGCTCCATCTGCTGGCCGAGCACGGCGCAGAGGTAGATTTCGAAGCGCAGGTCGCACGCATCCCGGCAGACCTGGCACGCAACGCGGTCGAAGCAGCTCCGTCGTCGTTCCATCTCTACGACGCTCAGGGCGCTGCGGCAGTCCACTACGGCGGCGACGACGTGCAGTTCGACCCCGGCTCGGCCGCCATCGAGATCCTCGACCACGGCAAGACGGAATCACGCGCGCCGGTCACAGCCGATTTCGTGCGCTTTATCAAGTTGGCCGATGTCCTCGCCGCCCTGGACGCCGTCGCCACCTCTCTTGTCTGCGCCGACGTGCCACAGGAGATCGCCGATCTGTACCGGCTCTACCTGGTCCTGCTCTACACCGGCAAGCCGGTGGTCACCGGCGCGTTTGCCGTCGAGACGTGGCACACGATGAAGGGACTGCTGGTGGCCGTAGCCGGAAGCGAGGCGGCGCTGGCAGAAAGGCCCAGGGCCGTCTTTGACGTCTGCCCCTCCCCGCCGCTGCTGTGGTCCGAGATCACGTGCGAGAACTTGATGGATTGCGCGCAGTATGGGGTCCCCGCCGAACTGGTCAGCATGCCGCTGAGCGGAGCCACGGGACCGGCGACCCTGCTGGGCACAGTCGTCCAGCACACCGCCGAAAACCTGAGCGGCGTGACGATCCACCAACTGGTAAAGGCAGGCTCCCCTATCGTATGGGGCGGCTCGCCGGCGGCCTTTGACATGCGCACAGGCACCACCCCGATGGGCGCCATCGAAACAATGATGATCGACTGCGCCTACGCCGAGGTGGGCAAGACCCTCGGGCTGCCCACTCACGCCTACCTAGGGATGTCGGATAGCAAGGTGGTCGATACCCAGAGCGGACTCGAGTCGGGCATGGGGGCGATCCTGGGAGCGCTGACCGGCATCAACATGATCTCTGGCCCCGGCATGCTTGATTTTGAAAGCTGCTTCAGCCTGGAGAAGCTGGTCATCGACGCCGAGATCGCAGGGATGGTCAAGCGGTTGGTGGCCGGGATAGCTGAGCGGGAGACCTCTCTGGGATTGGACATCATCCGCCAAGTGGGGCACGCAGGCAGCTTTTTGAGCACGCGCCACACCCGCCGCTGGTTCCGGGAGGAGCTGTTCATCCCCAGCCCCGTCATCGACCGCGACTTTCGCCGCAACTGGGAGGCCAAGGGCAGCCTCGATGCCGCCGCGCGCGCGCATCAGCGCGTCGAGGAGGTGATTGCGGCGTACGAGCCCAAAGCCTTGCCTGATGAGGTGATATGTGAGTTGGAGGCGATCACTCTACGGGCAGCGCAGGCAGCGGGGATGGATCAATTGCCGAGCGGGAAGTAGGACGGATGTCCCGGCACCAATCAGTCAAGAGAGATGAAGACTACATCCTCGACTTGTGTGATGAGGTTCTGGGCCTTGTAGCTTCACGCCAACACAGGTTTGACTTCCTGCGAGGTGATCCGGGCAAACGGGGCATTGGCACCAAGCTACCGGTAGACGCCTACTACGAAAAGATCAGGCTTGTCGTTGAGTACCGAGAACGACAGCACAATGAATCAGTCAAGTTTTTTGACAAACGCGAGACAGTGAGTGGAATATCTCGTGGAGAGCAAAGAGCGAAGTATGACCAGCGACGACGCGAAGTACTACCACAACATGGTATCGAGTTGGTAGAGCTTGCATGTGATGATTTTCAGCATAACGCTAAGAAACGATTGACTCGCGACGATAGGTCGAAAGACAAACAAGTAGTTCGTCTCAAGCTGGCGAAATGGATTTGTCAGGGGGAATGCTGAGACAGGGTAAGAGATGAGCGAAATTCTAAAACAACTACAGGAAGCCGTGATCGCTGGTGAGCCCGAGCGGGCACGCGAACTGGCAACGCAGGCATTGGAAGCAGGCAACGCGCCGCTGACCGCCATCGATCAGGCCCTCAGTCCCGGCATGCAGATCGTCGGCGATAAGTACGAGTGCGGCGATTACTTCATCCCCGACCTGGTGATGGCCGCCGAGGCGATGAAAGCCGCGATGGAGGTTCTGGAGCCCGAGCTGACGGCGCGGCAGGAGCAACGCCAGGTAGCGGGCACCGTCGTCATCGGCACCGTCGAGGGCGACATCCACGAGATCGGCAAGAGCCTGGTGGCGACGATGCTCAACGCGGCAGGCTTCGAGGTACACGATCTGGGAGCAGACGTGCCGGCAAGTCGCTTCGTCGAGCAGGTAAGGACGACCGAGGCGAACGTCGTGGGTCTTTCGGCGCTGCTGACGACGACGATGCGCAACCAGGAGGCCGTCATCCAGGCATTGCAGGAAGCGGGCCTACGTGAAGGAGTGAAGGTCATCATCGGCGGCGCGCCTGCCAGCCCTGAGTGGGCGGAGACCATCGGCGCCGACGCCTACGCCGAGAACGCCAATGAGGCGGTGGACGTGGTGAGACAGCTATTGGAGGTGTAACGTGGAAGACGTCATCTCGCGGTTGATGGGCGGACGCGTCATCGTCGCCGACGGCGCGACAGGGACAATGCTGCTGGCAGCGGGCCTGCCCGCCGGAACGCCGCCCGAACGGTGGGTGCTGGAGAACCCCGGCCCCATCCGCGATCTCCAGCGCGCCTACGTCGAGGCCGGATCGGACCTGATCATCGCCTGCACCTTTGGCGCCGATCGAGCGCGCCTGGAGCAAACCGGACTGGCCGACCGCCTCGTCGAGGTCAACCAGCGCGCCGTCCAGATCGCGCGCGAGGCGGCGGGCGGCAAGGCATACGTGGCCGCCGACATCGGCCCGACGGGCGAGCTGCTGGCCCCCATCGGCAAGATGACCTACGAGCAGGCCCTGGCTATCTTTGCCGAGCAGGCGTCAGTGCTGGCCGGGGTCGGCGTAGACATACTCTACATCGAGACCATGTCTGACCTGAACGAGATGAAAGCCGCCGTCGAAGGTCTGAAGAAGGGCGGAGGTAACATCCCGATCTTTGCCAGCTTCTCCTTCGACCATCATGGGCGGACGAACATGGGGGTGAAGCCGGAGCAGGCAGCAGAGGTCCTCCAGGCACTGGGTGTGGCCGCCTTTGGCGCCAACTGCGGCGCGACGCTGGAGATGACCGAAGAGGCTGTGGCCAAGATGCACGAGGCCATCCCCGAAGCCTTCCTCATCGCCAAACCGAACGCGGGGAGACCGCACATGGAGGGACGTCAGGTGGTGTATGACGCTACGCCGGAGGATATGGCGGAATTCGCGCTCAAGTTCGTCGCGCTGGGAGCGCGCGTCGTGGGGGCATGCTGCGGCTCGACGCCGGCCCACATCGCCGCCATTGCAGTGGCGGTCAAGAGCCAGAACGCGACCGGTTCACCCTAATCGAGCTGCCGATAGAATCCCGGCGTCAGTATCCCGCCACATCAGCGCGATCAGTCGCTCGACGACGACGAAAGCCCAGGCCAACCCTCGACCGCCAAGTCCCACCGCAAAGTACACCTGTGGCATGTCGGGCAGCGTACCCACCAGCGGCAGCCCATCGGCCGTGAACCCCATCACCCCAGACCAACGTTCAGCTTGATCTATCGCCACGTCGGGAAAGTGACGCGAGGCGAAGCGGGTCAGCCCATCGCGCGCCGCATCGCCGAGCTCATCCTCCTGGCTCGAAGAATGGGGATGCCTCCAACCGCCAAGCAGCAGCCGCCGATCGTAGAGTTGGCAACAGTATTCGTATCCGTAATCGACGCTGCACGGCTGCTTCAGCACGATCTCGTCCAGCGGGCCGACGGCCAGGGCCAGGCCCCGGGTGGGGATGACCTTGTCGGAGAAGTAGGGATCGAGCAGCGGGGCGTAGCCATTGATCGCCAGCACGACGGCGCTGCAGAGCACGGTGCGCCCTTGCGCCCAGACCCGCACGTCGCCGCTCTCCGACTGCAGGTCGTAGACCTCGGTCCTCTCGTGGACGGTCACGCCGTTGGTCGCAAGGAGTGCGCGAGATAGCGCAGCCGCGTCCACCAATACGTCGTCGGGATGGCGCAGCGCCGCGCGAAAACCTCGCTCCAGGGGATCCGTCGGGGTGAATCGGCTGTTGAAGCCATCCTCCTGCAGCAACTCGGCCGACGTCATCAGCGCATCGGCCTCGGCGTCATCGACGGCCAGGGCCATGCTGCCGGTGTGCTGGATCGGCACGTTCAGCCGCGCGGCCGTCTTGACCAGTCGCTCGCGGCCCTCGATGGTGAGAGTCCATATCTCCCTGGCCTTCTGGCGGCCATAGGCATCGACGGCCCAGTTGTAGTGACCCGGTAAGCCAGTGAGCACCATACCGGCGCTCCGCCCAGTCGCGCCGCTCGCCACCCCCTGGGCATCCAGGACCGCCGTGTCCATCCCTTCGCGGGCCAAGTGCGCGGCCACCGCCGCGCCCACCAGCCCCGCCCCGACGACCACCACGTCACAGGCGTCAATGCGCTTTTGCCTCTGCCCTGCCCTCATCGCTGCCCTCTGCTTCGCATCACCCCGGAATCTATCTTATTCTACCCCAATCCGCCTGCCTGCGCCACCGCTGTCAGGACGTGGTAACGACGGTCGGCGTAGGCAGCATCGACGTTGCCGAACACCTCGCGGATGAGGTCGCCGTAGCGCAGGAAGCGATTGGCGACCAGGAAGAGCCGCCCGCCGGGCCGCAGCACTCGGGCCGCAGCACGCACGAACTGGCAGGCGACCTCGTAGTCCACCCCAACTCCCTGATGGAAAGGTGGGTTCGTAATCACGACGTCGAACCTCCTGTCCAGCACAGCGGAGCCACAATCAGAGAGCATCACTTCAGTGTTGTGGGCGCCATTGGCAGCCAGCGTGCGCCGCGCCGATTCGACGGCGCGCACATCGGCGTCCACCAGCACCGCCTGTCCCTCCGGCGCGCGCCGCGCAGCCGCCAGCCCGGCCAGCCCCGTCCCACAACCCAGATCGAGCACGTGGTCGTCCGCGCGGATATTCATCGCGTCCACCAGCGCCCCGGTGCCATCGTCCACCCGATCCCAGGCAAAGACGCCGGGCTTGCTGACCAGCGTCGTCTCGACGCCGTCGAGCGTGACTGCGCGCGTGACGTATCCCCCTCCCCCTGGCAGGGGGAGGGCTGGGGTGGGGGTGAGGCTGCTCGCCAGCGCGACGTGGTAGCCCTTCTTCTGCCGGATCACGCCACAGCGCCCGAACAACTCGCGGGCATAGGCAACGGCCCCCTTAATGCCAGCACGCTTGTGGGCGACGAAGACGAAGCGCCCGCCCGATCTGAGCACCCACGCCGCGCCTCGAATCAACTCCTTCTGCACGGCCCGCCCTCGCGGGAGGTGGCTCAGCACCAAGTCAAACGAGTCGGGCGCAAGACCCACCGCGCCGTCGCCCAGGCGCACCTCGGCGTTGGCGAGACTGCTGGCAGCGAGCGTCTGCTGCGCGCAGGCCACCGCGGCCATATTGCAATCCACCAGCGTCGCGCGCCCAGGCGCAGCCAGCCGCGCTGCGATCGCGCCGATCACGCCCGCGCCGCAGCCCAGGTCGAGCACGCGGTCGCCCGCGCCGATCTCGGCGACCTCCAGCAGCGCCGCTGTGCCTGGATCGAGCGCGTCCCACGACCAGACGCCGGGCTTGCCGACGACCGTGATCTCGCGCCCGTGGGCTTTTACAGCGAACTGGCGGAAGGTGTAGTAGTCAGCCATTTACAGAACAATCATCGCCTCGGCCGGCGTCAACGCGGCGACGGCAACTGCCGCCTTTTCCTTCTGCTGTTCATCCCAGGTGATCAAACGCGCACCCTCCCGCTGCGCCAGGGCAACATAGACGGCATCACAGCCACGCAAGCGACACCCAGCGGCCAGGCGAGTCGCCAACCGGCCCAGCGATCGATCCACAGCGACGAACTGATGCCCCGGCAGCACCCTCAAGTGTTCAGCCGCACGCTGAGCCAGCTCCGCATCGTCCAGGCCGCGAGCCACAGCAGCCGCGACCTCTGGCAGTAGAATCTCCGGGCACAGCGCAGGCAGGCTACGACCCATCACCGTTTCGAGAAAGCGCACACTCTCGGCATGGCGCACGTCCTGCTGTTGCAGGCAGCTCACGTACACGCTCGCATCAATGACCACCACCGCCTCACCGCCGCATCTCGGTCAAAAGCTCGACCGCCGACTTTTCCGATTTCCACTGAGCGCTGATCTCCCGGCTCAGCAGTTCCAGATCCTCTATCGCCTGTCCGCTATCTTCGGCGACAATTGGGACAAGCCGCGCCACCGGCTGTCCCCTATGCGTGATGATGTACTCGGCGCGCTCCTCCCGTACTTCTCGGACGATCTCGCTCGTACGATTCTTCAACTCGCGAATCCCAATCTCTGTCATCGTCACTCTCCCCAAGCAAATGTAGCTACAATATGTAGCCACATTTTATCACGGTTTGAAGGGCCGTCAAGCCGCGCCGGCGTTAGGTGTCGGGCAGCGTTCCCTCCACCACGGCGATCTCCTCCTCCGTCAGGCCGTACAACTGGTACACGATGCGGTCGATGAGGCGGTCGGTGGCCTCGATGCACGCCAGCAACGGTTGGAGGGTTTCCATCGAAGTCTCCCACGCGGTGCGGATCTTGGCGGCAGGCTCGTTCTTGTAGGCATCCATGTCCAGATCCACCTTGGGCAGCTTGCGCTGGTTGCGCCTGAGGACGCGCTGCATCTCGGCCCAGCCGTGCTCATAGTAGCTGCGCAGGCTGGTCCTGAGCGCCCAGTCGTCAACCGGCAGGCCGGTGTAGTCGGCCAGCCATTCGAGGAGCCTGCGCACCTCGGCCTGCTTCGCCTTGTGCATCTCGATCATGCGCTCGGCCAGGTGGGCCAGCAGGTCGTGGACGACGTCGGCCTGCTCCGGTTCCTCGTCCAGCCGGGCGGCGACGAAGGCCCGCACGAGCACGTCCTCGCCGTGCTCCAGATACGCCTCGTAGCACTCCAGCCCTCTCTCCACCAGCCGCTCCCGCTCCTCCGGCGGGGTGGTGAAGGAGATGCGGCGGATGGGGAACTGCTCAAGAGCATTGCCGTAGTATTCGTAGTACCCGCCTCTTTTGAGCTTAGCTGTACTCTGGTGGAAGAACTCCCCTGCCCTGGAGTTCAGTAGGACCAAGACGTAGCAGAGGGAAATCTCAATGCCCTCACGTGGGAAGATGGCTCTGAGATCGCCGCCATCATTGAAATGTTTTTCCGTGTCCAAGTAGAACTTGTTACTTGTGGACATGAAGGGGGTGAGAATTCTGTTCAAATCGCTCTCGAACAATTCAGCGTTACGAGGAGTACTTATGCGCCACCATGCCGCGTTCCTTGCTTTGATGTCATACCTATTCACAAGTTCAGCCTGGAACTGCTTCAAATAGCGCTCGGTGTTGGGGAACTGGCTGATATCCTCGACTTCCGACCAAAGTACATATCTCCCGAGGTCCTCGATGTGATAGCGGCGGACATTGCCTGTCTTAGCTAACTTCCTCAATAGCGATCTTTCCAGATTGTGCTGACCAATCGTTTGTTCATCCACAACGAAGACGGCATTCATCCCGGTCTGCATAGCTTGAACGATTTCACACTTCTCGCCCAAACCCCACGAGACTGACAGCATTGTGGTCTTGATACCTCTGGTTAGGTCATCTACAAAGTGCCATGGATCGCTACTGAGCCAAGCGGAGTCAACTCGGGACAAAGTAAAGATGTTGGGCGATCCTTCAAACAGCGCCCTGGCTACACTTTCTTCGCTTGTATCGGATCGCGTGAGTCTTCGAACGCTCACTTCATAGTTTCCAGCCCGCCGTGTTTTTTCGCAGAAGAGCAAGTTGGTGAGCACATTAGCGCCGGGGAAAACCTGATAGTTGCCAAAATCCACTAGCTCTGCCAGCTTGCTGTTGGCTAGAATATACCGACGCAAACCATCAGCAAAGCGAGCCTCAATGAAATATCGCGCTACGATGAGGCCGAGAACACCTCCCTCACGATTGACTTGAACACCGTGCCCAATGAAGTAATAGAGAATGTCGCTGTTTCCAGCAAATATATCTGGATAGGCAGCTCTCAGGTAGCTCTTTTCATCAGTCTCGAGGCGGGCTATGGAAAGGTACGGCGGGTTCCCCACCACCGCATCGAACCCCGCCGCGTCCCCCTGGTGCCGGCCGAACTCGTCGAAGAACATCTCCGGGAACTCGATCTCCCAATGGAAGAAGCGCTTCTCCTCCCACACCGCGTGGGCCTGGGCCAGCACCGCCTCGGCCTGGGCCGCCCCCAGCAGCACCGGCTTGCCCTCGGCATACTGCACGCAGGCGTTGTACAGCTCCGGCGTCAGCTCCAGCCCGAAGTAGGTCGCTGTCCAGAGATCGGCGATGGTGCGCCACTTGCGCCGCTCCCGCTCCACTGTCTCCTCAAACAGCCGCTCCTTCTCCCTGACGCTGACGAGGTCGGCCGTCTCGTACTCCCCGATCTGGCGCATGGCCCCCACCACGCGGAACATGTCCTGTGTGAAGGCGCTTTCGTCCCACATCGCAAGCTGCCGCGCTTCGGCCTCCTTCTTCCGCCGCTTCTTCCGTACCGGCAGCGCCTGGAGGTCGGCCACCCGCGCCCCGATGAGCGAGTTGCCGCAGCGCAGGTGGTGATCCAAGAAGGAGAGCGGCTTCCCCTTGGCAACCGTTTTCAGCCACAGGCTGAGCTTGGCCAACTCCACCGCCAGCGGGTTCAGGTCCACCCCGTAGATGCAGCGCTCCACCACCCGCCGCCGCCAGTAGCTCAGCTCGCTCTCCTCGTCGTCGGCTTCGGTCACTGCGCCGGATTCGACGATGCGCCGCGCCAGGTAGTCGGTGGCCTCGACCAGGAAGTGCCCGCTGCCCATCGCCGGGTCGAGCACGTTCAGCGCCAGCACCCGGTCGGCGAAGCTGTTCTGCAGGCGAGCCAGTTCGTCCTTGTACGCCCTCGTCCGCCGCGCCCCGCTCGTGTTCCTGGCCTGCAGCGCCGCGATCTCACCCTCCAGCACCTCGGCCTGGGCATCGGCCAGCGGCCCCAGCGTCTGCTCGACGATGTACTTGACGATATAGTCGGGGGTATAGTAGCTGCCCGTGGCCTTGCGCTCGCCCCGGTCGGTGATCGGATAGACCTGCCCGGCGGGAATGCGCTCTATCACCTTTGAGACCTCCGAGGTCTGGGAGACCTCGGAGGTCTTCACGATCTCCTCCTTCTTGTCCCGCCGGACGACGGCCATCTCCTCGGCGGCGTAGGCCAGCCGGTACTCCAGCAGCCCCTCGTAGATGGAGCCCAGATGGCGGATCGAAAGGTCGCGATAATCCACGAAGCTCAGACCCTGTCCCGGCTCGGCCTCGGCGCGGGCGAGCAGATCAATCGTCTGCGCCAGGTACTTGTCGCCGATGGTGCGCTCCTCCAGGAAGGGGTAGCGGGCGGGGTCAAACAAGCGACCATCGTAGGCCGGTACGCCCATCATCTCCTGCCCGCTGTAGATGATGTCGAACAAGGCACGCAGATCGTTCCATAAGGTGGCCTTCTGCGCCAGGTAGGTTACGCCCGCGTCCAGCTTGTGGGCGATGCCCTCCTTGATGGCCTTCAGGCTGTACTGCCCGGCGTAACTGGCGTTATCGAGCGGCAGCAGCCCCCTACTCTCGGCGTAGAGTAAAAACAGCAGACGGTAGAGCAGGATCAGGCAGGCATCGTGGATACGGGGCAGATCGCGCCCCCCCTTAATCCCCCCCGCCGGCGGGGGGGAAGCGGCTCCCTCTCCCGTCACGCGGGGGAGGGTTGGGGAGGGGGTCGGGTAGTCGAGGAAGCCCTGAGCCAGGAGCTTCAGCGCCTCGTACACCCGCCCCTTCAACTCGTCGCCGACGCGCACGGCGTAGGCCGCACTCTGGGCCAGCACCTCGTCCAGCCAGCAGCGGCCCTTCGGCTTCGGACGGAACGTCCGCCTCAGGGCAGGCTCCTCGGTGTCGGGGTGGAAGGCGGCAGCGCGGAAGAAGAGGTAAAAGTAGCGGAAGGCATCGACCGACCGCCTGCGGTCGGCGTCGCCCTGCAAGATCAGTTGGACCAGGTCAACTTCGTAGAAGACGTCCAGGCGGAAGCTGCTGTCCCGATGAAAGAGCCGCCAGCGCCGCCCGTTGGAGACCACCCCCCAGGCACACCCTGTCCGCCGCAGGTAGTAGTCGATCTGATAGCAGGGGTTGGCGTTGGTGAAGGCATCGGGCGCGCCGTCCACGATGCGCTTGTCGAGCGGGCGGTCCCAGCGCTTGGCGTCGCCCACGGCCAGGACGGTCTGCCAGTACCCCGCTTCGCCCAGCGTAAGCGCAGCTTCTCGTCTGGCCCCCTCGTCAGCGAAGAAGGCGTAGTCAGGCGTGCCAGGCGCGTCGGTCAACGCCGGATGCACCTCGTAGACGTGGCCCAATATGTCCAGCACAGGGCGAATCCAGTGCTCCTCCGTCTGGGACTCGTTGTAGTGGGGCAGCGCGTCGGCTACCTGGTCGTACAGCGCAACGATGGCCTCCAGCGCCTCTTTGGCCTCAGCCTCCACCTCGCGCCACACGGGTCGGTGGGGCAGCACCTCGTTGAGATAGTGATCTGAGGTAACTGCTCAGCCTCCTGATGAGGCTAATGGTTGAAGAATGGGAGGGCAAAATGGTGAGCCAACCAATGCCATTCTCAGAGCTTCCAATATTCGCTGTTCATTCTTTCGGGCTGTGGAGATGT
>Ga0315545_1001748_pt1 | contig 20606 bp, 16 predicted proteins | sample SalMarSW160210MG_FD_203096 | JGI IMG/M metagenome (GOLD analysis project Ga0315545, IMG submission 203096) | Salt marsh sediment microbial communities from the Plum Island Ecosystem LTER, Massachusetts, United States - Salt Marsh Sediment SW1602-10 ...
ATGATGATTCACTCCTTTTATAGGTGAAAGGTTTTTATTGCCCAACAATACACATAATCACGTCTGGCGATTGTTAAGGGCCGATTGATCTTGATGAAACCAAGTACAGTATATCTCTTTTTGTAAGCGCGTAGCTGATCCGCTGGACATGCCGTCAATTGTCCGTGTGGCAGAATCAAGACGTAAAATCGTTTAGACTTGCTAAGCAAGAGAGATATTATAAAGCCCGTTGGTACTTCTGCGATATGTGCGTTTATGTCAGTAGTATAGAGTGCATAGCGATTAGATAAATCCATGATGATTCACTCCTTGCGCCTTCCGGCGCAGTTTAGTTTTCACTCCGTAACGTAGCCTTAACCCAGGCGAACCTGATCTTCTCTTCTTCCGATTCACTCGCCCACCTTGCGAAGAGTTTATCAAGCTCTTCGTTTTCCCATTTATTAAGAAGTTCGTCACGCTCGTCAATAGAGCCTTTACTGCGTCCCATGATTCCTCCTTGCCGCTTCCGGCCTTTTATGAGTTCAAGGCAAGTTCAAGTTGGTGTATATTCACTATCCTTGCCCTAAACCACTTGTGAGGTTGTCTTAAAGCCCTGTGGCTTGGTCTTCTTCTTCCGTGATGACTACCAAGGTCGTCAACCCAACCGCCATGATCGAACACTATCACAGCACCGTTGACTCGCTTTGCGTCTAGGTTGATCCCCGTTCTCGGTTTACTGCGTCCCATGATTCACCTCTAAGCGGCTTTCCGCCGCAGTTTAAGAGTCCTATTCTTCCTATTCTTAGTCCTAATCCTAGTCCTAGTCTTAGTCCTAATCCCTCTGTCTCTGTCTCTGTAGTAGTCCTCTTTCCATTCTGTCTTATCAAAGATAATAATGCTGAGTCCATAGCCATGATTATCTGCTTCTCTCTGTAGTCCCTTTTCTTCTGTCCATGCGAAGCTTGTCTTACCTACCAGATCCATGAGTACCCGTTTGTCTTCTGCCGTTTCACCTTCAAACCCTTTACTATCACCCACCAGGTTGATCCACTGATGATTGAGAAGTTCGTCACGCTTCTCGATAGAGTCTTCAACCTGTTTCATGATTCCTCCATCTTGTCCAAAGAGTTTGTTTCTTCTTCTTCGATTACTTATAATTATAGTCAAGAAATGCTTCATGTCAAGGTGTGCCTGTAAGTAGCCTAAATACGTATGATAGAGTCGTAGAAACTGTAGCCTTATGCGTAAACGTCTAGAGCCGTCGCGGGTTGCGAGACATAACATAACTAACTCTCGCAGCTCCATGACTTGATAGGCGATACCGAAGCGGGTCGAGCTTGTGTGCGGACTCCCTTACGCGCGTGCGAGGCGCGCAAGCTCCGCACCTTCACAGCTTACGCCTAGTTCCCCTAATGTCTATTATGTAAACTTAGTTTTTATTGAAAGGGGGAGGCCGTCAAGCTTCGTATATGCGTAAGTTAGCAAAGGCTTCCAGGGAGGCAAAGGGCGTCTGAGGAGGGCTTGAAACGCCTTGAGGGTTCGCGGTCCTGGTTTTATTCCTCCCCGGTGGGGGGTATCGCGGAACTTGACGGGGAGGGGGGGTCGGAGAATGTGCATGGGGGGTCTATACGAGCTATTTTTTTGAGTAAAAGTCTGAGCGAAAGCTTGACAGAAAGATTGCGCGTAAAGCACGTACGCAGAGAATGGCATTGAAATAGATTCCGGCGCCAAGAGAATAAGAAAGGAGAATAGAATGCCGCACTACAAACCTAAACCGAAGAAAGCACCGAAAGTCCGACGTCCAGTAAAGCGTGGAGGAGGTCCTTCTTCTCCTATCCATACCCGCGAGGACATGGGTAAGCGTAAGCAGGTTCGTCGACAAAAGAAGAAGAAATAGTAAGGTTTCTATGGGTAATGGTTCTACTGTAGCAGAATCGAAGCCAGATACATACCCAACCTCTCAAGGGATGAAGCGTATACGGCTGAAGCCACGTCCTGCGGTTATCCCGCGCGCACCCTTCTTTATCTTTGGCAGCTTGACGCTCTGACCTCAAGGGCTTGACACAGAAGGTAACCAAGAGTATCCTTGGGCGTAAGGAGGAATCATGAAACACCTTAAACTCGTAGCGCTTCTAGCGCTCATTATCGGATGCTCTTGCGGTAAGCATCTGGAAGTCCTGGAAGTCAAAGCTATTGACATCCTACCCCCGGGTGGAGATGTTGATTCAGTTACCGCGTACGTAGACATCCAGGGAGCGGGTATCGCTCGTCTGGATTGGAAGCATCGGGCGTATGGTTTGGACTCGCTCGTGCAAACTGAATACTGGTATGTAGATTCGAGCGACGTCTACACCTCTACCCTATCCGTTACCGACGGTTGGTATTGGCTCTCGATCTATGATGAAGACTCGGTCCTACTTGCTACCTCAGACGTAGTTTTCTGCGGCACCGGCTCTCAGCTCCCACCTATCGCTAAGTTCTATGGAGAACCAACCTCCGGTGAAGCCCCGTTAATGGTAGAATTCCATGATCAATCTCTCAACGATCCTACTTCACGGCTTTGGAAGTTTGGAGATGGAGAAAGTTCTGAAGGCGCATGGCATTACTACGAAGAACCGGGCAACTATGATGTAACCCTCATCGTCTCCAATATCACTGGAACCGACACACTCACAAAAGAAAACTATATCCATGCTCAATTACCTCCACCGCCTGTCGCCGATTTCTATGCTGAGCCTACCGAAGGAGAATCACCGCTTCACGTAGAATTTTACAATCAGTCTTCAGGGGGAGGTACCTTTTTCAGGTTGGATTATGGCGACGGCCATAGCACCTTATACCGACCATCTGGGTATCTTCCAGACCATTTATACCAAATCGCTGGAATCTACACCGTAACTCTCATGGTGAAAAACGATTGGGGCGCTGATACTATGATTCGTGAAAACTACATCCATGTAACTGAGCCGTAGGGTAAAGAAAACTACTTAGAGATAGTTTGATAGCTTAGTGGTATTTGAAGGGGACCACGGGGCTTTTACGGGACTTACAAAGGCAACCTCTATTAAATAAGACGAAAAAACTCTCGATTTCTTACATCTGCTACTGAGAATCTTCCGCTGCGGGTGTTACGGGTGTTACGGGTGTTGCGGGAATCGGTATGTTGCATTCCTTACAAAGAGTTATCAGCCAATCAGGAATCCGATCCTCATAAAGCTTAAGTAATCGCTTTACCTGTTTCGGCGCAGTGCAACCTGCTGCAAAGCCAAAGGCTAAAGCCAACAAAATAGTTAGTGGTAAAGCAAGACGTTTCACTATGCCCTCCTTAAGCTTTACTGAACTATAATATGGGAATAGAATATGTCAAGAGGTTGTGCGAACAATGGTTTCCCAAATGCAGAAATCGACATCAAACACGCTGAAAACGCCTCTTTCAGCCGGAGTTTTGTAAGCTTTACAAAAAATACCAAGGTCAAGAGAAGGTCTTAACAATGCGAATAAGTCTAGTAAAATAGTAGGTTATCTTCTCAGGTACAGTTGCGATCCTTAATGAGAAGGTGAGTTTTTTACAAAAAACCCCCTCTACTTAGAAGACAACCTAAGTAAAAATTACCACCTCCCCTCAGGGGAATTTGGGGGGATAGACAGGGGGGTATGTTTGTACCAGGCCTGCTTACGGTTTAGAGAAGGTCGGGAAAGTCCGGCCTTAAGGTAGTGATGGAACAGGATAGTTATGATACGGTTAGGCACCATCTCAGGCGAAATCAAGAGGCATTATAAAAGTCTTGTGCTGGCGATGATGTGTAGCTGTTGCCGAAAAGTTTCTGGTGAACAGGGAACTCTACCATAATATTATTATAGTATAACAAGAAGTAAGTTATCAATATCTTGACATGGCTGCTTAATTCATCATAATTAATGAAATGATTGAATCATCCCAAGACATAGAGAGGGTAGAGTGAGGGGTATGGGGGGTATACTTCCTGGAAGGGTGGATGCTCCTACGGATATAGGGATAAGGGTTTGCTCCTTGAGTTTGCGTAGGATTTTTAAAGAGCGGATTGACTTAGGATGAAAGTGGAATTACGGGAATCGTATTTTACGGTTCCCAATACATTTGTCGAAAAGCTGTGATTCTCTATCGCCAACCGGGAAGCTTGACAAGGCCGATGAGTTTTCTATAATAAAATTAGGGTGTAATGAGCCAACACCCGTCTACAAAAACAATGGAGTGTATCATGAGATGGCCGTTCTGTTGGATCGGAACGGACCAGAAAGTGTTAACTGCGGGGTAACTTTATTATCTCGAGTGGCCTCGCTTTAAACGAAGGAGGATAATTGTTACATGTATTCTAACTACGGGGAGAATGGGAAATCTTTGGGGTTGATTACGAAAATTCTTATAAAACTCTCAAGGGCGGTAGAGCATGGGGCAGGGTAGGAATATAGCGGCGGCAGAGAGAAATGGAGGGTACACCTGGCTTGAGAACCGTTTTATTGAAACAGTGCTGCTCACCTTTTCAGGAACAGACACCAGAATATACCTCTACTTGGCTCGCAATATTCCCTACGGCTACGAATCAGAACCCCTAACTCCTTCATGGTTGTCTCAATCTAAAATCGGCGAAACCCTTAACCTTTCCCGGGAGAGCGTTAATAGAGGGACCAAAAGACTTGAAGGGAACGGTGCAATAAAAACGAGAAGAGAACCAGGATACCCTAACCGTTACCTTCTGCTGGGAATAGTGAATCCTGGAAAGGCCAGACGTCTAGGGTTAGTGAAGGAAGACCGGGGGTTTGCGTGGATTGCAAACACTTGCATTGACAAATTCCTCCTGAAACTTTCAGGAACAGAAATCAAAGTTTATATATATCTAGTACGCAGGACCGATCAGAAAAGCAAAAACCAGATTACCTGGACGGGATTATCCGCAGCCAAAATCGCCAAAGCTCTCAACCTTGACAGATCAACAGTCAACAAAGCTCTCCGTAAACTTGAAAAGGTCGGCCTTATAGAAAAGATACCGAAACCAGGTTATGCTAATCGCTACCGTCTGTTGGAGACCTGTGACGAGAACACTACAGGGGATGTGATGGAAACTCTCCAGCGTAGTGACGCAAACTCTATACCACCTGTGCAGAAAATCCTACAGGTCAATGGCCCAAAGCGTTACGAGACAAGGGCTGGCGGCTCCACTAAGAGTTCTCTTAAGAAAAGAAAAAGAAATATTATTAAGAGAAGGGGACAATTCGTATTACTTGGAACAGTAGTTAAGGAAATCTTAAGCAGGCTTATAAATGACTCCTGATTCACTTATGCACTCCAACCATCAATCAGAACTAATGACTGCTTCCCAGGTTGCATCTTTGTTTGCTGTGCGAAGGAAAACGGTATTCACATGGTCTTACAGAGGTATTCTTACCCCGGTTAAGATTAAAGGCACCGGGACAATTCGATTCCTACGCAGTGAAGTCTATGCCATGCTTGAACCTCAGAACACCTCAATCCCTGAAAACACTGAGGATGAAACCACCATCACTTTAGAAACGGTTGACAAGTGGCCTGAACTGTTTAGAATTGAAATTAAGAAGATGCAACTGTATAGACGCAATAACGTCTGGCAGTTGAGATTCTCTTTGCATGGGAAACAGTATCGTAAATCGCTGATGACCAGTGATTACGAAATGGCTCTTTTGAAAATCAGTAGTGAGGTTGCAAAGCTCTTATCCTTAGAAAACGTAGAGGTCTACTCTCCCCAAGGATCTCATAACCTCAAAGAACTTCTGAATCGATACGTGAGCTTCAAGTCTAGTCGCGTAGAACCTAGAACCTTTCAACGCTATCAGGTCTCTGCGAAACAACTTGTTAAATTCTTCGGCAAAGACAAAGACATTGCTTCCTTCTCTCTTGAAGACGTAGAAGACTACCAATCGCAACGTAAAGCTAGCGCGGGAACGATAAACCGAGATCTCACCCTGTTGTTGGCGTCCCTTAAGAAAGCTACTCAATGGAACTGGCTATCTCTGGCTTCTATTCAGAACATGCTCCAGAACTATCAGAAGCTTAGAGAACCGGAGTCAAGGGATCGCGTGTACACCGAAGAGGAAATAGAAAGACTGCTGTTAGAGTGTCCCCCGCATATAAGGACTATCGTCATTGCCGATCTGGTTACCGGAATGAGAATGTCTGAACTCATACACCTGAAATGGGTAGACGTGGATTTGGAACGGGAACGGATCAAAGTGAGGAAGACCAAGACTCATCGCAATAGAACTATCCCTATCAGAGGCGAGCTGCTCATGAACACTCTGCAAAAGCTCTACATCGAAAGAACAAGCGAGTACGTATTCACCAGGAAAGACGGCAAGCCCTACAAGCAGGGCTTTGATAAAGGCTTCAGAGCGGCAAGGAAAAAAGCAGGCATTACGGATGCTAACTTCCACGATTTGCGTAGGACCTACAGCACCGTTCTCATGGAGCTGGGAGAAAGCGAACGCGTAATCCAGAAGCTTCTCGGCCATTCTAGACTCGAAACCACAGCGCGTTACTTAGCGGTGCAAGACAAGCGATTGCAGGACGCACAGGAGAAAATTGACACACATTTTAGCACACTGCTTTCAAAGGTCAAAAGTGCAGCCTCATAACTGACGCAATTACGTAACGGCGGCATAGCCAAGTGGTAAGGCGGCGGTCTGCAAAACCGCTATTCCTCGGTTCGAATCCGGGTGCCGCCTTTTTTACACCCTGCAAAGTCGCTCCACGACTTTCCAGGGAACCCGCTTTTTTAGCCCCAAGAAATTGCAAAGCGACTCTTTGGGGACCCCGAAAAACTGAACGAATCAGCTGTATATCCGGATAAACCTTAAAACCCACCTGATTCCATCCCCTGCCCTGGGTTGCTAAAGACCCGCTAATACGCTTGACGCAGGCCGCATTATTTATTATAATTAGCGTTGGATGTCAGTTGTTGTAGTATACCGTGCTTTAGACGAAGTAACCGCAAGAGCGTTACTTGCGGCACTGGAGTCTGATGGTATACGCGCGGAGCTGCGGCAGTTCCATAACCCCTGGGAGATCTCCTGGCTCGAAGGAAGGCCCTGGGGCGAGATATTGGTACTGGAAGAGGATGTCGAGCGTGCACGAAAGGTAATCGAGGATCTTCTCGCGGACGCAGGTGGAAACGCCGCCTCTTCGAAAGAAGACGAAACGGCATCCGACGAGTAATGGAAATCCCGGACAGTGTATAAAGGCGAAGTCCTAAACTCAAAGTGTAACTAAACGGAAACAATCAGGAGGCTTTGTGAAGTTTGTCTACCGTTTCGGTGCCGAAAAAGCGGACGGCTCAGCCCGGATGAGGAACATCCTGGGAGGTAAAGGCGCGAATCTTGCGGAGATGACGAATCTCGGCATCCCTGTGCCCCCAGGATTCACCATCTCTACTGCCCTTTGCATGAACTACTTGCGGACGAACAAGTATCCTGATGGATTGAAAGGTGAAGTTCAGAAGGAGCTGCGGCACATCGAAAAGCTGGTCGGTAAGCGCTTCGGCGATGCCAAAAATCCACTGCTTGTATCGGTTCGTTCCGGCGCCCGCGTTTCAATGCCCGGAATGATGGATACCATCCTCAATCTGGGTCTGAGCGATACCACGGTAGAAGGGCTGGCTGAGCTTACCCAAAATCCCAGATTTGCCTACGACTCCTATCGCCGCTTCGTGCAGACTTACGGCGAGGTGGTGCTAGGTGTAAAGCGTCAATCAAAGGATGAACAAAATCCCTTCGAGGAGTTGATAGATAAGCTCAAGAGACGCCGCAATGTTAAACTCGATACCGAGCTTGGCGCCGAAGACTGGAAGGAGCTGATTCCCCTCTTCAAGGGAATGATCAGGGAGCGCAGCGGTGCTATCTTCCCTGACGATCCGCATGATCAGTTGTGGGGCTCCATCGAGGCCGTGTTCGGTTCCTGGAATAATCCGCGCGCCATCGCCTACCGTAAGCTGAACCGCATCCCTGACGACTGGGGCACCGCAGTGAACGTGCAGGCAATGGTCTTCGGGAACATGGGAGCGGATTCCGGCACTGGCGTGGCGTTCACCCGTGATCCGGCAACCGGGGAGCGACGCTTCTACGGCGAGTATCTTGAAAACGCGCAGGGGGAGGACGTTGTAGCCGGCCTCAGAACACCCAAACCCATCGCAAAGCTCGCAAAAGAGATGCCTGAGGTCTACAGAAAGCTTGATAAGATCAAGGCCAAACTCGAGCGCCACTACAAGGATATGCAGGATCTGGAGTTTACCATCGAACGGGGCAAGCTCTGGATGCTTCAGACACGCACAGGCAAGCGCACCGGATTCGCCGCGGTAAGAATCGCGGTGGACATGGTTGAAGAAAAGCTAATTTCCAGGAACCAGGCACTCCTGCGCATCGAGCCTGAACAGCTCAACCACCTTCTTCAGCCGGTCTTCGATCACAGGGAGGAGAGGAAAGCGATGAAAGAAGGCCGCGTGCTGGCCAAAGGCCTGCCTGCAGGACCTGGCGCGGCAACAGGCAGGGTGCTGTTCAATGCCGAGGACGCTGAGGAGTGGGCCGGAAAAGGTGAGCGGGTCATTCTTGCTCGCATCGAGACCTCACCCGAAGACATCCGGGGCATGGCCGCCGCTACCGGAATACTCACCCAGCGCGGTGGCATGACCTCCCACGCAGCATTAGTCGCCAGACAGATGGGCAAGGTATGCGTCGCCGGATGCGGTGCTCTAACCATAGACTACGGCAAACGACGGATGACAGTCAACGATACCGTAATCAAGGAGGGTGATTTTCTCTCGATTGACGGCACCACAGGCCAGGTGATCAAAGGCGAGGTAACAACCCGTCCTTCAGAGGTAATCCAGGTGCTGATCGAAGGTTCACTCAAGCCCGGGAAGTCGAAGGTATACGAGCGTTTCGATAAGCTGATGAGGTGGTCTGACGATGCGGCTAAACTGAACGTCCGGGCCAACGCCGACAGGCCAGATCAGGCGCGCATCGCCCGCCGATTCGGTGCAAAGGGTATCGGCCTGTGTCGTAGCGAACACATGTTCTTTGAGGGAAAACGCATCGATGCGGTGCGCGAGATGATCCTGGCCGATGACGAGAAGGGGCGACGCAAGGCTCTAGACAAGCTTTTGCCCATGCAGCGCGAGGACTTCGTTGGGCTGTTCCGTGAGATGGACGGCCTGCCTGTGGTCATACGCACGCTCGATCCCCCATTGCACGAATTCCTGCCCCACGATGCCGAAACCATAAAAGAACTGGCCTTAGAACTCGGGACCTCGCCGAAGAAAATCAAAACAAAGGTAGATGAACTGCACGAGTTAAATCCCATGCTCGGTCACCGCGGCTGCCGCCTTGGGATCACCTACCCGGAGATCACCGAGATGCAGGCCCGGGCCGTATTCGAAGCCGCCTGCCAGATAATCAAGGAAGGCAAGAAGGTAATCCCGGAGGTGTTGATCCCTTTGATCGGCAACGTTACCGAACTCTCGAACCAGCGTGCGGTTGTCGAGCGCACCGCCCACGAGGTCCTCAATGAACAAGGCGTTGACCTGCCCTACATGATAGGCACCATGATAGAGATACCCCGTGCCGCGCTGACTGCTGACGAGGTGGCTTTGAAGGCCGACTTCTTCAGCTTCGGAACAAACGACCTGACCCAGACCGCCCTGGGCTTCTCCCGCGACGACTCGGTCAAGTTCCTGCAGGACTATATTGACAAAGGGATCCTCGCAGACGATCCGTTCCAGACCCTGGATCAGCAAGGTGTAGGCACGCTCATCAGGATAGCGATCGAGCGCGGCAGGAAGGTAAAGCCGAAGCTTGGGTTTGGTATCTGCGGTGAGCACGGCGGCGACCCGCGCTCGATCGAGTTCTGCCACCGGGCGGGCCTGGACTACGTATCGTGTTCGCCTTACCGGATTCCAATCGCACGCCTTGCCGCGGCACAGGCAGCTATAAAGGAAAAACAAATCAACGCCACTGTGAAAAAAACAAGATAGACCTCAACCAGCCCGAGGACGTCCCCGCAAAGTAGTGGAATCCGCATTAGGCAGCTCTAAGCCACCCCCTCCGCAATCCATGCTCTTGACTGCCAAATCATTATCCGTATTATGAGGTATGAAGTTGCACAAAGGAGTGATATTAGCAGGAGGAATGGGCACGAGGCTGGCTCCGCTGACGAACGTGACCAACAAGCACCTCCTGCCGGTATATGACAGACCTATGATTACTTATCCTATCGAGAAGCTGGTCCAGGCCGGAATCGAGGAGATACTTCTGGTAACCGGCGGTGAGTTCGCAGGAGATTTCTTGAGGCTTCTGGGCAACGGTAAGCAATGGGGAATAAAGAGACTGCACTACACCTACCAGGAAGGGCACGGCGGCATAGCGGCGGCGCTTCTTTTAGCCGAGGACTTTGCAGACGGCGAACCTATGTTGATAATACTTGGAGATAACATCTTTGGTGCGAAGCTTTTGCCGTTTGTCAAGAAATACGAGGCCATAGGCACCGGTGCGATGATCCTTCTTAAGGAAGTTGCCGACGCTTACCGCTTCGGGGTAGCAACGGTGCAGGGGGAAAGGGTTATAAAGATAGTGGAAAAGCCTGCCAAACCGAAGTCCAACCTCGCGGTAACCGGCATCTATTTTTACGACAGAAGGGTGTTCGAGATCGTAAAGAAACTTAAGCCCTCCGCACGCGATGAGCTTGAGATAACCGACGTGAACAACACCTACATCCGCTGGGGTCAGATGCGCTGGGCTCGTCTCCCCGGCTGGTGGTCGGACGCAGGAACGTTCGAATCCTTGTACAGGGCGACGGAGCTTGTCCGCAAAACCCGGCTTGCGGGAAAAAAGAAATAGAGGGAGAAGGGCGTGACGCTTGTTCTTATAGACGGCCATTCCATCGCCTACCGCTCCTACTTTGCGCTGATTCGCAATCCCCTCAGAGACACCAAGGGACGCAACACGTCAGCCGTATACGGATTTCTGCAGGCCCTGGACAAGATTGCCGAGCATTATCCGACAGATCACATGGTCATAACCTTCGACGCAGGCAGGCGAGTGTTCCGCCACGATAAGTTTGCCGATTACAAGAAGGACCGCAAGCCCATGCCTGACGACCTGATATGGCAGGTTCCCATGATCACAAGGGTGGCAAAACTGCAGGGATTACCCGTGCTCCTCAAAGAAGGATATGAAGCCGACGACATCATGGCGACGATCGTGGAGAGATTCAAGGAGAAGTTTCCCAAGATCGTAGTGGTCTCCGGGGACAAGGACCTGATGCAGATAGTGGGCGGGAATGTGGTGGTGTACGATCCCTACAAGAATCAAGAGTTCGACGCGCCGGCGGTGAAGGAGAAGCTGGGGGTGCCGCCGGAGCGGGTAACGGACTATCTGGCGTTCACCGGCGACTCCACCGACGGCGTTCCAGGCGTGCCCGGCGTAGGACCGAAACGAGCCAAGGCGTTTCTGGAAAAGTACGGCGACTTGAAAACCGCTCTGGAGAAGGAAGAAAAGTTAGCCGCGCACCGTGAGATTGCCGAGCTGTCCCTGGAGCTGGTTCAGCTTCACAAGAACGTGCCATTGGAGGTATCGGCAGACGGACTCAGACGCGCCGAGCCTGACGAGGCTGAACTTCAGAGTATCTATAACGAGCTTGGGTTTACCTCGAGGCTTTCGGCGATGAAGGTAAGGGATAAGACAGCGAAGCTGGAGATCACCAAGGGGGAATTTAAACCCAAAAAGGGCGACCCCATATCCTTTATATTCGAGGAGAAAACCGGACAGGGCGATATGTTCGACGAAAGTGAGGAAGAGTGTTACGGGTGTTATGGGTGTTACGGGTGGAAGCGTATCCTGGCCTCGGACGGATTCACGGTTGCAGAGATCACCGAAGATCAAGCGCGTAAACTATTTTCTGAGGAGGGCTACCCCAAGATACTGTGGGCGGCCAAGCCGTTGTTAAGGACGGGCTATGAGATCCAAGGCAAACTTTGGGACCTACATCTGATGGCGTTCATAGAGAACTCGGACCTCAGTCTCAGGACCCTGGACCGGGTTCTGGTTCACTCCGCGGGCAGACCCATCGCCTCGGACGCCGACAAGCTCATTACGATGCACCAGGCGGGTGAGCGCTACGAGAAGGAAATTCGAAACGTGGGCGCGTGGAAGGTCTATGAGGAAATCGAAGTTCCTTTGATTCCAGTACTTGCCCGAATGGAACAGCGCGGTGTCAGGCTGGACACCTCATACTTCGGCAAGCTGACAGAGGAGTGGGAAGGCGAGTTAGCTAAGCTTGAGGAAGAGATCTACAAGCTGGCCGAGCGCAAGTTCACAATCGGTTCGCCCAAGCAGCTTGCAGAGGTGCTTTTTACCGAGCTTGGCCTTCGCCCCCGCAAGCGCACCAAGACCGGCTACTCCACCGCTGCCGGGGTGCTGGAGGAGATGGCTGACGAGCATCCCGTAATCCCCAAGGTTCTCGAGTGGCGCACCTTCTCCAAGATGCTCACGACTTATCTCAGACCACTGGTTACCCTGGTGGATAATGAAAGTCGGATACACACCTTCTTCGACCAGACCGGTGCCGCCACCGGTAGATTGTCTACCCATGATCCTAACCTGCAGAACATACCTATAAGGGGAGAACGGGGACCACTGGTGAGAAAGGGATTCGTGGCCGCACCCGGATACAAACTCATCTCCGCCGACTACTCCCAGATCGAGCTCCGCGTTTTGGCCCACATCGCAGAAGACAAAGCGTTGGCCAAGGTGTTCCACGACGGAAGAGACGTGCACACCGAAACCTCCATGCGCATATTCGGGGTGGATGAGAAAAACGTCACCCGTGACCATCGCCGCATGGCCAAGGCGATCAACTACGGGATAATCTACGGCATGGGTCCCTATGGTTTCGCCCGACGCATGGGGGTGACCACCGAAGAGGCCTCGCTTTTTATCGAGCGCTACCTCGCCTCCTTCCCCCAGGTATCGGCGTGGCGGGAGCAGATTTTGGTCGAAGCACGGGAGAAGGGCTACGTCTCCACCATAGCGGGCAGGGTACGCAGGGTGCCCCAGATCCCCAACCGCATGGATATCGCAGAGCGCGCCGCACTCAACGCACCCATACAGGGCTCTGCCGCGGATATAATAAAAAAGGCGATGATTACGGTGGAGAAGAACCTTGAAAAGGCGGGGATAGAGCCAGGGATGCTTCTCCAGATCCACGACGAGTTGCTCTTTGAGGTCAAGGAAGGCAAGGTGGAAGAGGCGAAGAAGATCGTCAAGAAGGACATGGAGTCGGCCTGGAAACTTTCGGTACCGCTGGAGGTGAAGATAGGGGTAGGGAATAACTGGGCCGAGGCGCACTAGGATTGGAAGATTCTAAGATTAGAAGATTACAAGATTGAAAGATTGACGGATGGTAAACATTAACGCAACCAAACACTATCGCCCCAATCCCAGTAGGGGCACGGCATGCCGTGCCCTGGTGCTTGTAGTGCAACAACCATGTCGTTGCATTCCAAAGCTTAATCCGTGAAATCTGTGGTTTAACAATATTCCTATGACTTGGTTGCCGCCTAAGACCCCGTATCTCACCGTTGACTGCATCATAAGATATGAAGGTGGGATTGTGCTTGTCGAGCGCCGCTACCCGCCTGCGGGATGGGCCCTGCCAGGAGGGTTCGTGGAGATCGGCGAGACCGTTGAGCAGGCCGTAAAGCGCGAGATGAAGGAGGAAACTGGGTTGGATTTGGATAATCTTGCACAGTTCCGCGTCTACTCCGACCCCAAGCGCGATCCCCGCTTCCACACCGCCTCGGTCGTCTTCACCGCCGACGGTGTGGGTGAGTTGAAGGGCGGTAGCGACGCCAAGGTCGCGAGAGTGTTCAAGTTAGACGAGCTGCCGGAGGAGATACCTTTCGACCACCGGAAGATCATTGAGGATTATACCAAGAATTAATCCTTCACCACGTGTATCTCACACTCTGAGAGGCTCTGTTCCAATCTTTCCAGCTGTTCTTCGGTTAATTGGATGTTGGTGGAGCGTAAGTTTAACTCCAGGTAGGACAAATCAGAAAGGGTACAAAGATGCTCTACACCTTCATCAGTTACCAAACCATCATCAACTTGCAATATCTTCAAGCTTGGAAAATCCTTAAGTATCACCAGCCCGGCGGGTGTAATTTTGGTCCCGCGAATATCCAGTGCAGTCAGGTTGGGAAGATCCTTTAAATAAACCAAACCCGAGTCCGTAACATTTGAGCCGGGTATATCCAATACGCACAAGCCATCGAGCTCTGATATATACCGCATCCCTACATCTGTAATTGTCATCTTCAGTGCCCCTAATCTTAATACTCTCAGATTATCAAGCCCTCTCAGATGCCTTAAACCCCTATCAGTAACGTCAGTTATGAACAGCTCTAGACACCTGAGATTCTTAATGCCTTTTAAGTGCCTTAAAGCTGAATTCCCGATGTAAACATGTTTAAAACTCAGTGAAGTCAATTTATCCAGTTTCTTGAGGTGACGTACGCTGGAGTTTGACAAAGGCATCATTATAAGCTCCAACTCTCGCAGGCTGTCAAGTTCAGCCAGATGTTTCAATCCTCTGCCCTTGATATTGACGGAACTCAACCTTAACCTTCTTAATCTATCGAGTTGTTTGAGATTCCTCAAGTCTCTATCTTTAACATTCTTTCCCAGCAGGGTTAACCATCTGGGGGTCGTAATTCCATCAATTGACCTACTAAATTCTCGCTTAGATAAACCGACCAGCTGCATAACCTGAACATTGCACGAATCATCCAAAAAGGGCTCGATCTCCATCCCATGTCGCATTCTATGCCTTTCTTCTATCTTCTCCAACATCCGCCTGGCCGAAATACCCTCATCCCCACCCCCTATGAACATAACATTTACCGCAACATCAGGATGGGATTTCTGGAATTCTACGTAACTTTCCCTACGGCCATGGTAAGACAACACCACCTTTAAGTTGGGCGCCTCTTCATATAGCTCCGGCTTCCTCATCTGAGCTCCAACAATTTCTCCATTCACCCATAAAAGGTCGTTCCCCTCGCATCGGTAATCAATCCTTTCTTCACCTTGCCAGGGATAACCCATAAAACCCAAGTCTAGATAATCTTCTCCAACCTTCCAATCGGAAACATCCTTCACAGTAACCAATCTGCCCTGGTTAGTGATAAAAAGAAGCTTCACCTCTTGATTAAGCTCATCTTGCTGAGCTTGCCTTGCACACCTGATTAATGATGTTACTGAAAGAATTACAAGGGCGAAGGAAGCCACCTGTTTGGGGAGACTACCCGTTTTCAAGATTCCTCCTTTATGTTCGTTTTCATAGAGTATACACACAGGTTTACTTCCTGTCAAATAAACCCAGCCACGCTTTCATATCATATCCGTCCTCTTCACCGCCGACGGCAAAGGTGTGTTACGGTGGGGCAGCGACGCAAAGAAGACCAGGGTGTTCCAATTAGACGACTTACCTGAAACAATCCCATTCGATCATCGCAAAATCATCCAGGACTACATTTCACAAATGTAGATTGTAACGGGGGTCCCGCAGATACGAAGTAGCTTCGTGGGGTTAAATCTGGGTCCCCGAGAAATTACAAAGTAATTTCTTGGGGTAAAAAGTTCGTAGGGGCCGACTTTTAAGTCGGCCCGCATTGGTTCCCCTCCCTCGACGGGAGGGGGTATGGGAAGGATGAAGAAACCCCAAATCACATTGACACGTCCCCTCTCATGCGTATCCTACGATTAAAAATCAACCATCAAGGAGGAGAATTGGCCATAACCATTGACGATTTCAAGAAGCTGGACCTGCGGGTAGCTAAGATTACCGAAGCCGAGAAGATTGAAGGAACCGATAAACTCTTAAGACTCAAGGTTACGCTCGGCGTCGAGGAGCGCCAGCTTGTGGCAGGCATCGCCCAGCATTACTCGCCTGAGGAACTTGTGGGCAAACAGCTTATAGTGGTCGCAAACCTTGAGCCGGCTGTTATCAGAGGGGTCGAGTCCAACGGCATGCTTTTGGCCGCAATAAGCGGCGGCAAGATAATCCTGGCCACCATGGACGCCGAAACAGAGCCTGGATCGAAACTGACGTAGGGGACTCAAGCCTGACGATGTTCGACACCCACACCCACCTCTGCCACCGCTCGTTCCGTGCCGATCGGGAACAGACGTTCGAGCGCGCTCGCAAGGCAGGCGTAACGCTTATGCTTGAGATAAGCTGGGACCTTCGTTCCTCAGAGGAGGCGGTGCGGTTCGCCGAGGAACATGAAGGCATGTGGGTTGCTGTGGGTTACCATCCTCACGATGCAAAGGATGCACCGGGTAATTATCTTCAGAGATTGGAGGCACTTGCAAAACACCCCAAAGTCAAGGCGATAGGCGAGATAGGTCTGGATTATTACCGGGATCTATCGCCTCGGGATGTGCAGCGCAGGGTATTTGCAGAGCAGATCGAGCTGGCAGACGAACTAAAACTTCCGATCGTTATCCATTGCCGTGACGCGATGGACGAGGTTCTGCCTATAGTGGAGGAGCACGGCTACTGGAGGGGGGTGTTCCACTCAGCAGCGGCAGACAAAGAGCAGGCACAGAAGATCGTGGAGTTGGGATTCTATCTTGGCATCAACGGGACGCTGACCTATGATAGCAAGAGGACCAAAAGCTGGCTGCTTGACGTTCCCAAGGATCGACTACTTATCGAGACCGACTGTCCCTACCTTGCGCCTGTTCCTCACCGCCGAGAGCGCAACGAGCCTGCGTATATTCGATACGTGGCCGAGGCGGTAGCGGATGTGCTGGAAACATCAGTTGAAGAAATCGGAGATCTAACCGAGAAGAATGGGAAGGAGCTTTTCCTTGGCTAGAACCCGGATTGTTCACGTTCATCCGAAAAAAAGGCTAGGTCAGCATTTTCTGCGCCGCAAAGAGATAGCGCAGAGGATAGTGGACGCGCTCGAGGTCGGTGCCGAGGACACCCTGATCGAGGTTGGCGCTGGGACCGGCGAACTTACCCGGTTGATCGTTAAAAAAGCTGGAAAGGTAGTGGCGGTTGAGGTTGACGAGACCTGCTTCCCCACCCTCCAGGTTCTTGCCGATCTCAATCCCAATCTTGAGTTGTTCTTAGACGACGTGCGCAAACTTGATCTCGCGGATTACAGAGAAGCTCTGGTACTCGGCAATCTACCATATCACCTCTCGGCAGAGATACTGTTCTGGCTTCTGGATCAGAGGAATTACTGGAAGAAAGCGGTCCTGACCGTTCAGGCCGAGTTCGCGGATCGATTGGTTGCAGAGGTTGGTTCGCACGACTACTCCGCGCTGTCCGTGGTTTCTCAGACGTTTCTTGAAGTCGAAAAGTTATTTGATATCCCGTCTTCTGCGTTCGTGCCTCCCCCAAAGGTTAAATCGACCACCATCAGAATTAAGCCATTGGAAGGGGTTGAGCTACTCGTGTCAGAGGACAGGTTCATTAAATTCGTCAGGGCCTGTTTCACCCATCGCCGCAAGAGACTTGCTAATAATCTGAAGATAATGGGTATACCCTCGCCGGACAAGCTGTTGGGAAAACTGAGGCACTCGCCAACCGTGCGCCCGCAGGAGCTCTCATCACATGACTACATTGAGCTTACTAGCTCTCTTGCTTAACGCGTTCGGCTCGGACACGGTGATCATCTACTCATCCGGGTATAATAACGTGCTGCAACGCGGGGTATGGAACAGCGTTTACTTCGAGCGAGAACTGGGAAAAGAACTCTCCCTGACCCTGAATGAGTGGCATTCAATAAGCTGGGACTCTCTATCCAAGGACCTTCGTCGCAGCGCTTATAACACCGTAGGTGTAATCTACAATCCTGCCCAGTGGCTCGCGATCAAAAGCGGCCTCACCGGTTCTCGTTCCATAACCGAAGAGGCAGACGGCAGTCAGGGCTACACTCGCTACAGCTCTCAGGGATTTCTGAGGACTACCGTGTCCACCGATCTCATATACTCCTATTACGACGTAAGATACGGTGAGGAACGCTCAGCCGTCTCAGGACCTGCGGCAGGCTGGTCCAAAGATGAGATAAGAAAGGACGCAGCCACCGTAAAACTACGTATGGCCCCGTGCACATTGAGTGTCTACCATCATCTGGATCGCCACACCAGCTGGTCAGAGGGTGGCGATACGCTGAAAGCGGCGCTTGCCCGCATACCTTTCCTTAAAGGATACCTCTTGAGCGGGACCGAGTTCGGCCGCCGCCGCACCAAAGGCTACTCAGACTACGAGGAACTGGGGACTAAGTTCTGGGTCAGGGATACGCTGAGGATTACTCCACATGTAGGACTCTCTATCGGCGGCTCCTACATACTGGACACGCTCACAAACAACCTGAAGGAAGATCTAACGTACAGCGAGAACGAACGCAACCTGAGCGCACGCGTAAGTTATGCCCCATTCAAACAGACAAACCTCAAACTTGAGCTGGCAAACGAACAAAACTCTCACGATCAGGCCAACGACTACTACGATGAAGAATCATTTGAGAATTCTTTCACAGGCAGTATCTCGCACAACTTCTACAGACGTCCCGATCATGCGAAGAATCTATGGACCAGTGCCATCAACATGATATCACCGGGCTACATCTACTTCTCTCACAGCTTATCACTTAAGCGCATCTCGACACCGGATTCGGCCAACGCCCTTGACCGGGATAACTTCAGGGAGCGTCTAAGCCTTTCAGCAACCCTCAGACCCCAGGAATATCTCTCAACATACTTTACACTGAGTCATTACATCCAACGCACACACTACACGGACACAATCAACACAAGCTACGCCGTCAGTTCAAACGAACGCAAATCAAGCAATGCATCGTGGCATCTTGACCTTGAGGTTCCACGCTACCTGGCTATCTCAAACTCGGCAGACCTCTCCTTTGATTGGGTAAGATACTACAACGATTCCACCCTGAACAGAGCCGACAGAACCTGGAGTGAACGAATCTCTGCGAGCGTGTTCCCCCAAGCCACGCTCCAGCCGGGTGCCAATGTGAACTGGGAGCGTTACGAAAACTGGCGCATTTTCTCAGGCGCATTGGTGCGTAGCGGGCTCAAGGATATATTTGAACAGCGCTACAGCATCTCTTTCGTCCAAAAACGCAAAGAGGAAACACCGAGATGGTGGGGGCATCCCTATTGGGAACAGGAGTGGTTAAGGATCACAGGATTTGCAGGTATAAGGATGGAAATAACACCTGCCGAACCCCAGGGGTTGTGGCAACAAAGCCGGTTTGCTGGGATAGAGACCTCGGTCCGCCCCTGGCCATATCTTTCATTGAACGGTAGGATAAAATTCACAAGGAGCGACTATGAAGCACCTTTTGAGGCTTCTTGCTTCCTCAGCAGTTCTTTCTAGTTTGCTGGCAGGATGCAATCTCTTTAATCCCGAAGACTACGCCGAGGGTCTCAGCCCTGTAGATTCCATGACAGTCTTCCACAATCTGGTTAACGCTTACAATACACTCGACTACGAGGCGTTCCTTTTATGCCTTGACCCGGACACCTTCTGCTTCGTGCCAAAAGATACCACTCAGGGTACGTACTATAAACCGTGGGGCTATGAAGAGGAGGACGTGCTGACATTTACTATGTTCGAGGAGTTTAAAACCGAGCGTCGGATCCCTCCCCTGATCCTTCAGATAGATACCACTCGCTTCTTCGCCACAGACACACTCGCCTCCCTGCACGCAAACTACCTCCTTATTACGCCTCTTGTGGAATACGATACCCTGGCCGGCGGATTCGAACTGAAAATCCGAAAGCGAGGGAACTACTGGTACATCTCCAACTGGCAGGACGTAGCAGGCGAAACCCTATTCGTGGAGCACGAGACAGAAGAGGGCGAAACTACAATAGATACAATCGCCCCGAAGATAACCGAACATGACTGGAGCGATTTAAAGGTTTACTTCCGCATGGAGGTCAGCAGTTAGTGGTAGAAGTTATTGTTCCAAGATGGATGCAATTTCTCCTGCCACCCTGCGCATATCAAGGAGGATTAATCCAAGATTGGCACCGTGACGGGTTATGGCTACAAGAAGCGAGGATGCTCCCGACCGCATGATTAATATGTATCCTTTCGGTGTTCTTATATGCACCTCGGTAGACTCCCCCTTGTCAAGCTCCTCGGAGGTGCGACAGGTCACCGTAGCAGCCGCCGCACATATCGCAGAGAGACGCTCCTCATCAAGATTGGCGGCAAGCGAGGAAGCGATAACCAAACCCTCGTTCGTAGCTACTGCGGTGCCCTGGATGTCCGTATCCATCGTCCTTAGTGTTTCAAGCATCTCGTGTATCTTCTCCGCCCGCGATTGGTTCATCACTTCCTCCTTTAGAGCTTCTAATTATTACACAAAACTAGTTAAATGTCAAGGGGTGAAAGTCTGTGCGCCAATAGATAGTTACCAGGTGGGTGAGAGGGTGAAGAGGGTATTAGAAAAAGCGGGGATCTCCTGTAGACTTACAAAAAAGGAATTAACCAAGGAGATCCACCGCCTATGCAAGTA
>Ga0315545_1001750_pt1 | contig 20603 bp, 12 predicted proteins | sample SalMarSW160210MG_FD_203096 | JGI IMG/M metagenome (GOLD analysis project Ga0315545, IMG submission 203096) | Salt marsh sediment microbial communities from the Plum Island Ecosystem LTER, Massachusetts, United States - Salt Marsh Sediment SW1602-10 ...
CGCGGCAAATCTCCTTTGGTCCTGGGCAGCCACGCCGGGACTCATCAGGCAGATATGCTCACGGGCCAGATTTGATTTTTCAATTCGGTCCTTCTTTTTGCTGCCTCTGCAGTCGGCCAGTTTTCTTTCGGCGGTCTGCTTTTGCCAGGCGCCGCAGCGACTTTCGGCGATAGAGCAGATTTGCCGCCAGTCGAAATTGCCGGCACAGGCCAAGACCATATTATTCGGCGCATAGCGATTGGTGAAATAATCCCGCATCCGTTCAGCCGTCAGGCCATCTATGCTTTGCTCGGTTCCGAGGACGCTATTTCCGCAGGGATGGTCATCGAAATGAAGGGCTCTGCATCTCTCCATACAATCAAAACTCGGCATATCCTTATGCATTGCAATTTCTTCTTTGATTACATTTTTCTCGATGTCGAAATCTTCGTTCCGAATGGCCGGTCTCATCAGCTCCGTCCAAAGCTGCGTAACTTCGGCTAAATACTCAGGCAAAACGGCGGCGTAAAAGACGGTGTTTTCCTCACTGGTACCAGCGTTGAACCGGGCACCTGTTCTGTCAAACGCCTCGTTGACCTCGAAGGCGTTCAGCTTTTCGGTTCCTTTGAACAACATATGCTCCAAAAAATGTGAGACGCCGTTTATCTGACGGCTCTCATCGCGGGAGCCGGTTCTAACGAAAAAGCCAACCGCAGCCGACCTGGCGGATTTGTTGACCTCACCTATGACGACCAGACCATTTGCCAATTGTTTTTTCTTGAATTCCATTCTTCGCTGCGCTACGAACGGTAAACCATCCGTTGTACTACCTGACAACTACCTTTTTTGGGCCTATCGTTACGACCGTAAAGTTTTCGAACCTGTTATTTCGCAAAAACCTCAAAACGGAATCGACACTGGTTGCTTCGACTTTATCTTTAATTTCGTCAAGACTTCGGACCCTGCCGAGGAGATAGTGGTCACTTGCGATTGCGCCGGCCCTGCTGGTAGAAGATTCGCTCTGGAGAATCAGTGATGATTTAAGGCCGACCTTGGCCCGCTGGATTTCTTCGGCACTGATTCCTTCGGCGAGTCGGTTGAACTGGTCCATTATCACGTCAAGTGTCTCTTGAGCCTTATCCGGCGTCGTGCCTGCGTAGCAGGCTATACCGGCCGCCTCTTTCAGGCCGTGATAATGCGCACCCACAGCGTAGCAAAGGCCTCGCTTTTCCCTTACCTCTTTGAACAATCGTGCACTCATACCGCCTGAAAGAACCGATACGGCAACTCTGGCATCATAATAGTTCTCATCAGCGGGTTTGACCGTTTCGGTCATCAGGCCAATATGCACCTGTGCGCCGTCATTGTGTATATGCGTATACCTGCCGGGCCCACCGCTGACCATAGGTGCTTCAAGCGGTTTTTGCAAGTCCACTTCAAATAAACCTTCCATTTGCGCAGTAACGGCGTCAAAATCGTATTTGCCTGCAACCGCGAAGATGGTATGTGACAGATTGAAACTGTTCTTTATGATTTGCCTTGTTTTATCAGCCGTTAAGGTCTTCAACTCATCAATCTTACCTACGACACTGCGTCCCAAAGGAGCCGGATAGAATAGCTCTCGCAACTTTAACATAACTTTCTGCCGAGGGTCATCATCTAAGGCCAATACGCCGTCGACCGCTAATTGTCTGGCCAATTCGAACTGGTCCTTATCCAGGCAGGGCTTTCGTATGATATCAGCATATAAATCCAGGGCTTCGGCGAGGTTATCGGCTTCGAGAACCGCTCCTATGGTTATATGGCTGCTGCCGACCGAGCTGGTTCGATGCAGACCCAGGCCGTCAAGGGCATCGCCGAGCTGCCGGCTGTTTTTATCGCCTGCGCCTCTGAAAACCCAGTCTGCTACGACGTTTGCCGCCCCGCAGCAGTCATCCGGCAGCATAGCGGCACCGGCCGGCAGCATAAAACCGAACGCCACCGACTCGACTACCTCCATCGGCTCACCGAGAAGGACCATCCCGTTCTTTAAGATATGTTTGTCAAATCTTTCAGCCATTTCATCGTATCGCGTTAATTTTTCGCATATTATCATTTCCGCCTACGGCGGACAAGTTTTGTCTTTCCTGCCCAGTGTAATTCTAAAGGGGAGAATAACAAAGTTCACAAGACTTGCGGAAGAAACAAGATACACGGTACGCACCAAGCACAACGTGATATGAAGTTAATAAGCCCCCAGTGTCTCTATCTGTTCCATTAAATTATGGTAGATGTAACCAATAAGATAAGAAAGAAAAATAGTAAGCGCGATAACTAAAACTGTAACAACGAGTTTGGCCATCATTTTGTAACGCGGGTTAAACCATACAAGCGGCAGGGCTAACGGACCCAAGCATAACAAGGCAATTACAACAGCAGAAGTGGTAAAATACCATTTTGTTTTCGCCTTGTCAGATTTGTTAAGAAACTCGCCGCAGAAACGGCACTTTACGGCCTCGTCCTGAATTTCCTCTGCGCAAAAGGGACACTTCTTCATATTATTTATTATTTTCTATTTATTATTTTCTATTTACTATTTGCCGGAGGCCTCTTGCTCGCCTAAGGACGAAGTCTCGCTTAAGGCGGGGAAAAGTAATAAATCATAAATCGCTATGCTACGGCGACGGTCTCTTCCTCGATTTGGTCGAACTGGTCGAATCTGACGCTTATCTTCTTACTGACGCCCCGTGTCTGCATCGTTATGCCGAATAGAACGTCGGCAATACTCATCGTGCGCTTTGCGTGAGTGATTACTATAAACTGTGAGTCCTTCTGGAACTCACGAATGAGCATATTGAAACGCTCATTGTTCGCCTCATCGAGGGCGGCATCCACCTCGTCGAGGAAGCAGAATGGCGACGGCTTTGCCTTGAAGATAGCAAACAATAGTGCAATCGCGGTCAGTGATTTTTCGCCGCCGCTAAGCAGTGAAATGCTCCTTGTCTCCTTACCGGGCGGCCGGGCTACTATTTCTATCGGCGCCTCGAGTATATCTTCGGCTTCTTCGAGCACTATGTCGGCCCTGCCGCCGCCGAACAGCTTGCGGAAGATTTGCTGGAAATGAAGCCGAATTTCCTCGAAGGCCTGTGCGAACTTTTCCCTGCTCTTCTTGTTAAGACGGTTTATCAACTGCTGGAGCTGGGCTTTGCTGCTGCTTAAGTCTTCGACCTGGCTGCTTAAAAATTCATGGCGTTTCTGCAGATTATTCTGGCTTTCTATCGCTTCGAGATTCACGCTGCCTAATCGCTCGATTTTTCCGCGGAGCTGGGTTATTTCCTCCTTTACCTCGTCCCAGTCAACCTCGGTCTGGGTATAACTTTCGTAGGCCTGGTGCAAATCAATCTGCAATTCGTCCCGCACTCTTTCAACAAGGTCCTGGCTCTTTACCTCCAACTGACCAAGCTCTATCTTAAGCTGACTTATTTTCTGCTCGGTCTCGCCCTGCTCGGCGCGTTTTTGGCGAATCAGCTGCTCCGTCTGCTTTTGCTCCCCGAGCAGGCTTTCGATTTTTTCGGCCAGTAGCTGGTTGTTTTTCTGATTCTCTTCTTTCTCAACAAAAAGCTGGGAGACAGCGGCCTCACAGTCAAGGATGTCCCTGGAAGCCTGCGCTAATTGTTCGCTGCAGGTTTGCATCTCCATCCGGGCGGTATTGGCGGCTGTTTTGCTTGCGCCGATTTGGCTTTGCACATTCGCGATGGTCTGCTTTAGCGATTTGCTCTGTTCAGCTATCTGGCCGAGCGCAACCTTTAAGTCGGTCAGCTTATCACCGAGCGCCTGCTGCTGCGCCTTTTTCCCAGCGTAGTCGGTTTCAAGCTCTTTTATGCGTTCGGTCCGCTCGCTGTTTACCGTCTGCAGTTCCTGCAATTTCTGTTTCGATTCATACTCTTTCCTCACCGAATGGGCGATTTCATCTCCGAGTGAATCGATTTCGCTGGTTATCAGAGGCTGCTCTTTCCTCAGCCGCTCTATGTTCTGCTCATAAACAGTTAGCTTTGAAGCGACCTGCATTTTTTCTGTATTCGCCTCATAAACAGCGGTACGCAACTCCTGGCACAGTTTGGCCAAGTGCCCGGCCTGCTGAGCGTTTTTGTCAATCCGCTGTTCAATGGCTGTAATCTCTTCTGAGATGCCGGCAACAGCCTGCTGCAATTGGCGCAACCGGCTTTTGCGCGATATTAAGCCCGTCGCCCTCCCTAAAGACCCGAGCCTTATTGTTCCGTCAGCACTTAAGAATTCACCCTTGAGGGTGACAAATTCGTATTGTTTCGGTAACTTGTCGGACAGTTCGGCCGCCGCGTCAATAGAGTCAACAACTATCGTTTTGCCGAGCAGATTCCACACAAGTGGTGCGTACCTGCTGTCGTACTTCAGGAATTCGACAATTCGTCCTTTCACATGGTCAAATTCTGACAAATCCACCCTGTCCACAAATGGCTCTGTTTTATCGGCGCAGAGGAAGCTTACCCTGCCCTGAAGTTTTTCAATCCGCTGCCTGTCGGCCAGCAGTGCGCCTGTGTCATTGGTTATCAGGATATCGGTTTTTCCCTCGAGGGCGGCCTCGACGGCGTTTGAATATTCGATGTCCGCGGCGATAATATCAGCCAGCATCCCCTCAACGTAACCAAACTCGCCGTCTCCGGCGGCTTTGTTTTGCAAAATGCCTTTGACGGCGTTGTTAATTCCCTCAAGCCTGGCTTCCATATCAGCCAGGACGGCCTGCTCACCGGCCAGAGCGCTTCGCGCCTCTTTACTGGCAGTTAGTCTTCTGTTGTCATCTTCGATAAAAGTGTTGATTTCTTCCGCTTTTGCCCGTTTGGAATCAAGATTTTCCGTCAATTCGCTCAGCAGGCTTTCGATGTCACTATAGCGGGCCTGATGCTGAGCCTTTTCGGCCAATAGTTTTTCGAGCTCAGCCTGGCTGGTTTGTGCCCGGTCGGACAGACGGTCTTTCTGGTTAGACAGGTTGCTGCGATAAACCGTAATGCTCTGAAGCTCGTTGTGGAGCTGTGCCGTTCTTCTGACGATATCGATAATGCCTGACTTTTCATCTTCAAGCTCGGCCTGGAGCGAGGCACATTCTCTGTTTATTTCTTCTATCGCTTCGGCGCTTTGCCGGGCGTCCTGCTCCTTTTCTGTGAGCATCCTCTGACAGTTGAGCTGCTCGTTCTCATATTGTGCAAGGTCGGCTCTTAAGAGATTCTCCTGCTCCTGCAGTTTCGCGGCTGTATCGACTGCGTTTTGTTTTCGCTGCTGCAATTCGGCCATTCGAGTCCGCAGGAATTCTATTCTCTGCAGGCTTTGGTCAATCCTGCTCTGGACTGAGACGAGGGCATTACCGGCCCGGTTTATGTCATTCTCTGTTTCTATTATTTTCTGCTGAAGGTCACTCAAAAAAGCGTCGTTTCTGGCGACCTCGGCCGCAATAGAAGCGAACTGCTGCTCGAACTTCTCGAGAACGGCCTTTTTTTCTGTGCATACGACGTTTATCTTATCGAACTCAGCCAGTGAATAATTGACCTGCAGCTCTTTGAGTCTCTGGCTGTACTGCAGGTAGTTTCTGGCCTTGGTTGCCTGGAGCTTAACGCTGCGGAGCTGTTTCATTACTTCGCTGAGGATGTCGGCAAGGCGCAGCAGATTTTGCTCGGTGCGTTCGAGCTTATGCAGGGCCTCTTTCTTGTGGGCCTTGTATTTGCTTATACCCGCCGCCTCTTCGAATATGACTCTCCTGTCTGTTTTAGACGCGTTTAAGAGCTGCTCAATCTGACCCTGCTCGATAATCGAGTACGCACGGGCTCCTACACCGGTGTCCATAAACAGCTCACGGATGTCTTTAAGCCGACAGACTTTGTTGTTTATGCTGTACTCACTCTCTCCGCTTTTGTATATTCGCCTCGTAATCTGGACCTGGTCCGTATCGATTGCCAGTCGGCCCGAGCTGTTGGAGATAAACAGGCTCACCTCCGCTGTGCCGGCGGGTTTCCTGCTGCTGCTTCCGCCGAATATCACGTCGGCCATCTGGTCGCTTCGCAGGCTTTTTACCCGTTGTTCGCCCAGGACCCATTTGACTGCATCGACGACGTTGCTTTTGCCACAGCCGTTGGGCCCAACAATAGCCGTTATCGGTGAATCGAAACCAAATTCCGTCTTGTCAGCAAAACTTTTGAATCCATTGAGAACGATTTTTTCAAGTCTCATTTCTTTCTCTGCCGTTGGTATATGCTATTAGATAACCGCCGCCTTTTTTCCAGCCGACTTGTACGCTTCCGGCGTATACGCAATATTACTATCGGCCGGGAGCCTGTTTTCACTTGATAATTAGGTCGATTTTTGGCAGGGGCCCAACCCTGAATTCCGCCCGTACCATACCTTTTTCAACCATCTGCTTCAGGATTGCCACCATATCGTGATACGGGACGTTTAATCCGGGAGGTTCGTCAGCGGTTTCCTTAACCGGCTCCTCACACAGTGTTCGAATAATATCAGCAAGTTCAAATGAGCTTTTCAGGGTTAGGATATTGGGCCGTCTGGGGTGTGTGCGCATTATAGTAACGTAATCCTGACCAGCCGTCGCATCTATTGTCACATCGCCGTCGATGGATTGAAGGAAAATATTGTCACGGCAGTATAGTTCTCCGAATAATACGATTCTCGGCTGACCGCTGCGGGCAACGAAAATTTCCGCGTATTTTGCTTGCGCAACCTGTTCAAGATAGAAACTTCGTCCGATGAGGGTTCGTGTTATGGTGATATCATCTAATTTTCTCAGGGCTTCGTACGCTGCCAACCTGATATCGAAATCGCTGTCGCGAATCAGCTTTCGTGATACGGCGGCAGCATCGTTTCTGCGGGCTGCCACGGTAATGGCCTCCAGGGCCTCAAGCCTGTAGCGTGAATTTTTGTCCAGCGCTATCTGGCGAAGAACGTCCAGTCCCCTGTCGCTACCCAGGTTGAGCATGCACCTGGCAGCGGCCAGCCGAACCTGCTCATTTGAAGACTTGAGCAGAATAGCCAGCTTGCCGAGGCTGCCTTTGCCTATCGCTTCAAGGGCGAACTCGCTTGCATCTTTGTCCTGCGAAACAGCAAGCTTTCTAATAAACGTTTTTATTCTTTCGTTCTTGACTTCCTCGGTCTGCGTAAGGTATGTCGCTTCAACTATCGAGACGAGTCTTTGTTTTTGGTTTTTATATTTTGGCGGTGCTTTTAATTCAATCAGGCCGGGCGCCAGTGCCTTGGCTGCGTTGTCGCCAAACTGCTCGTTAAGACGATTACGAATGAGGCCCGCGACTCTGTAGTCCGGCTGCCGAAGCACGAGGGCTATTTTATATTCGTCGAGGACCCTGCCGCCGGCCAAGACATAACCGACTCTCTTATTCGGCTCGGAAGGTGCAATTTTATTTATAAAGATAGGTCCTTCGGCCTTTGCTAAGGGCTTCACTGCCGACCCGAACCTGCCGGCCTCGTACAGGTCGGCGGCATACAGCCAGCCGCCTTCCAGAGAAGTTGTCTGCGTACCCGTCAGCACAAAAACCGCCAAATCGAACTGCTGGTCCTTCGAAGCCCCCTTCGGTATTATCCCCCGAACCAGCACCACAGCGGTATTGGAACTGTTGATAAGCTTTTCAACATCTTTTTGCTCAGGCAATTGCTTGAGAATGTACTGCGTAAGATATGTCCTAATATCCGGAGGACACTGAGCTGAGCCTGTTCCGTTAAGGCCGCCTACCAGAGCATACCCTTCGACCTGGACTGCATCGGACGAAGAGACCTCAGCCAGCGAGCCGATGGTCACTCCCAGCGTTCTCTCGCCCGTGAGTTTCGGCCGCTGCTGCGTGAGTACCGGTTTCCTGCAGCCGACTATGAAAAGACAAATCAACAGTAAACCTACTAAGCAAACCGTCCTTTTTTGCTGAACAGCCATAGTATCAAACACCCCAGAAAAGTTTTCCTGTCGCCAGAGCAATCGATATCGAATACTATGCTCTGCCTGGTTTTCCGTCAAGCTTTATCTTGGTCGGCGTGGCAGGTGGGTGTGATTTTTTTGGAGCCGGTGTACGGGGCCGGTTGGCCTTTAACAGGCAGGTGGGATATACCCAAACAAAAAGGGCTGGAGCAGTCGGCACTGCCAGCCCTTTTATAATTGGTGTTTGCAATTCTGTTACGGTTTGCGCCCTCTCAAGAATACCATGCTGCCCAGTCCAAGTAACGCCATTGTTGCCGGCTCAGGTACATACGTGTACTTCACCGTTACGCTGCTGCCTGAGGGTAGGATGGCTACCGCACCAGGTAACCCTTCAACATCAAGCAGACTACCCCAGTCTGCGATATTAGTGATTGCCACGTCAATACCGAAAGTGCCGATTCCAGTATAGCCAGCAAAATCAAGAGCACTAATGAAGCCGCTATCTGAATTAGAATCGGCACAGCCATTGTAGAAATAGCCGTCCGGAGGGTCATCGTCAACGTTACCTGGACCGTCTCCCACATTAGGGTCAAGAAGACGCGTAGTTGTCGTTGAGGCAGTCAACGCATTGAAAATCAAGCTCGACAGGTCAACATCAGTCGAGGATATAGCAGCTGTAGCACCTAACTCCATCGTTACAGACACCTGGCTTGTGCCGTCATTATCCACAATCAGCCAGCCGCCGTTAATACCCAGGTCGAAAATAATCTCAATAGACTCAAGCGTGCCCCAGCCGGGATTGAACTGTTGAAACGTAAGCGTGGTATTTCCACTAAAGGTCTTCGTCTCGCTCTTAGTGAGAGTCGCCATAGCTGACGGAGCAATCATCACCACGATGCCCAATGTTAATATCTTCACAAAACTGTTAATGTTTTTCACTTTTAATCCCCCCCACATAAAAAACAAACTCAATTAACTTTTGATTTTTGCCGGGTAAACACGCTCACCCAGGCCAGACAATAGAAAAACAGACATCGGTAAAAATAGAAATTTTTGATTTGTAGCACAATCGCCCCCCCCAAATAAGTGTTTTAAATTTACCCCCATTAACAATGGCATTATTATATCCGAAGGCCGATGGTAATATCAAGGTTTATATGCAAAAAAATCCGGATTTTTAGTCACTTCGCAATATACGGTTTGCAGCCGGTATTATTATAGGGCGGGCTGAAAAACTTTTTTCGCCGCAGAAATATAATTTTTTGCAGAGGTGAAATGAAATCAGCCGGTGTGTTTACCCCGTTAGAAAGAAAACTCCGTCCTTTGGGCGGGGTAAAAAATTCACAGCAAGGGTGGGGTTTAAAGCTCCACCCGAGCTTTCTAACGGGGTTTACTCGCCGATTACCTGGCATATGACAGTTCTTGTTCTCGGCCGGGTATCAAAATCGACAAGGATAATCTGCTGCCAGGTGCCTAAGGTCATCTGACCATCAATCACAGGGATGGTCAGAGATGGCCCAAGAACCGAAGCACGCACGTGGGCGTGGCCGTTATCATCGTGCCATGTCTTTTCGTGCTCATAACTGCCGTTCCGCGGCGCAATCTTTTCAAACGCCGCTGCTATATCATAATTTACGAGCCCCGGCTCATATTCAGTTGTGGTAACCCCTGCCGTTGAGCCGACATTGAAAACGGTAACGGTGCCGTTGCTAATACCCGATTTTGCGATAGCCTCACTGACCTGCCCGGTAATATCGACGACATCACAATCGCCCCTTGTTTGTACTTTTATCTTTTTCATTTTGACCATACAAGTATGATAAGACAAGATTCCGATTTGAGCAACAGGCTGATTCCGGTATTTCTCCATGATGCAACAACTCTGTCAACTCAGTTTTTACAAACCAAGAGGCGCTGCGCTGACCGGCCTGTAAGCCTTCCACGTGAATGTTTCAAAGTATTTCTCATCCGAAGTAATAGTGATTTCCCCCGTTGAGACGTGTTCGGGACTGATCCAGCCCCTTATGTAAATCTGTCCGCCTCTGTTAAAGACAGTACCTTTCTTGGAGTTGGTCTCCTGCACCAAGAATTCACCTTTTGCCAGAAAGTAGAGTTGTGAAGGGTCTTCTTCGCCGTTCTCATCGCGATATATCTTGGCAGGGTAAACCTTGCCTTCGAAATCTCCACCCATTATCTGGAAACTTGCCGTGCGCTCTTTATGGTACGTGCCGTACCATCTTCCAAGTACCGACCCCCCAGGCTTTATCAAAAAGTATATCTCACCTCGCGGCTCGTCCCCATCCTTCACCCTTACATTGCTGTCATACGCGAGAGATTCGGTAATCTTTACCTGTTTCTCAGAGGGCTCTTCCTGGGGTTTTTGGCTGGACTGGCGAAGTCGCCATTCTTTCCAAGGTGCCAGGTCGTGGTAAACATCCGGGTCTTTAGCCGTTTTTCTCAAGTGCCACTGCACGAAGTAAACAAGAAAAACCAAAGCGATAACTATTAAAAGCCCTACAAGAGCAGAGGCAGGCCGATTCCTCTCTGCCAACCATTGTAAATTGGCAAATTTCATAAGCCGCAGTTCCCTCAATAACCAACCCAAACGGCAGTAGTATAGTATAGAGCAGGTAACAGGCCAGGGGCAATAGGTTGTTAGAAAAGAGGCGGAAAAAATTTTTAAAATTTTTGTTTAATCCTGTTGACTGGGGGGCGTGTTCTGTCGTATATTATATATAGGATATTTGAGGCGGACAAGTTAAGACCGTTAATGGGTGACTTGGCCGCTGATTTAATCTCTACAGCTCTTTGACAAGTTAACAGTTAAGCCATAAAAGCAGCGAAAGTGCAGCTTCTGCGGTTGGATACGCCCAATCGCAGCAAGCCTAACATTTTTATGACTGGTTTTGGTAACCGGTGATTGGTAATTATTAACCATTTAACCAATTACCATTTAACCAGTTTCAGCACTTTCGGTGCGTATGCCAAAGTGTTGAGCCCTTTTACAGACGATATCCGCTGTAGCCTTGTGCGAAGGCGGATTCGACGAATCAACTCGAAGGGTTTGATCCTGGCTCAGAACGAACGCTGGCGGCGTGGCTAAGACATGCAAGTCGAACGGTCCGGCACTTATTTGTTTACAAATGATTGCCGGATAGTGGCGAAAGGGTGAGTAATGGATAGGTAACGTACCCTGTGCTTCGGAACAGCGTCAGTAGCTTCGGCTACTTTCCGAAAGGGTCGGTAATACCGAATAATATCGCTTGTCGATGGACAAGCGCTCAAAGATTTATCGGCATAGGAGCGGCCTATCTCCTATCAGCTTGTTGGTGAGGTAACGGCTCACCAAGGCAGCGACGGGTAGCGGGACTGAGAGGTCGGCCCGCCACATCGGGACTGAGACACTGCCCGGACCTCCACGGAGGGCTGCAGTAACGAATATTGGGCAATGGGCGCAAGCCTGACCCAGCGACGCCGCGTGCGGGAGGAAGTCCCTCGGGATGTAAACCGCTGTCAGGGGTAAGAAAGTCCGCCTCGGCGGATTGATCCAACCCAAAGGAAGTCACGGCTAACTTCGTGCCAGCAGCCGCGGTAAGACGAAGGTGGCAAGCGTTGTTCGGTGTTACTGGGCTTAAAGGGTGTGTAGGCGGAAAGGTACGCGTCTTGTGAAATCCCCCGGCTTAACCGGGGAATTGCTCGGCGAACTGCCTTTCTTGAGGCAGGTAGGGGCGCATGGAACTCTTGGTGGAGCGGTGGAATGCGTAGATATCAAGAGGAACGCCGATGGAGAAATCAGTGCGCTGGGCCTGTCCTGACGCTGATACACGAAAGCGTGGGGAGCGAACGGGATTAGATACCCCGGTAGTCCACGCCGTAAACGATGTCTACTAGGTAGTGATGGTTCTGACACCTCCACTGCCGAAGCAAAAGTATTAAGTAGACCGCCTGGGGAGTACGGTCGCAAGGCTAAAACTCAAAGGAATTGACGGGGGCTCACACAAGCGGTGGAGCATGTGGATCAATTCGAAGCAACGCGCAGAACCTTACCTGGGTTTGACATGCTTGGATGCCGCCCCTGAAAGGGGGTTGGCTGCCTTCGGGTGAAACTTGCACAGGTGCTGCATGGCTGTCGTCAGCTCGTGTCGTGAGATGTCGGGTTAAGTCCTTTAACGAGCGAAACCCTTGCCGTTAGTTACCAGCGGGTAATGCCGGGGACTCTAACGGGACTGCCGGTGTTAAACCGGAGGAAGGTGGGGACGACGTCAAGTCATCATGGCCTTTATGCCCAGGGCCTCACACGTGCTACAATGGCGGCCACAAAGCGACGCAAGACCGTGAGGTGGAGCAAATCGCAAAAATGCCGTCTCAGTTCGGATTGTAGGCTGGCAACTCGCCTGCATGAAGTCGGAATCGCTAGTAATCGCGTATCAGCTACGACGCGGTGAATGTGTTCCTGAGCCTTGTACACACCGCCCGTCAAGTCATGGGAGTTGGGAGTACCCGAAGTCGGGTTGCTAACCTTCGGGAGGCGCCTGCCTACGGTAAGCCCAATGACTGGGACTAAGTCGTAACAAGGTAGCCGTAGGGGAACCTGCGGCTGGATCACCTCCTTTCTAAAGGATAATAGGTCCCGGATAACGACATTCCGGGACAAGTCAGGCCTTTCGCTGCAGGCTTAACTGTTCTTGATATTTATCCGCCTCAGGCGGATAAAAAGCCCCGCTTAGCGGGGCTTTTTTTGTTTCCCTTCTGTAGTTAATTCTGTATAATGAATATTATGATTCGACGAACGGTACATAAGTATCGCCTGAACGCCGATTTCGAAATAAAGCAGAACCTTCAGTACTGGTTGGGCAGGGCGCCCGAAGAGCGGCTGGCTGCTGTAGACTTGTTGAGACGGCAGATTTATGGAGATACAGAAAGACTTCAAAGAATTGCTCGAGTTGTTCAACACTCACAAAGTTGAATACTTAATCGTGGGCGGTTACGCACTGGCGTTTCACGGAGCGCCGCGTTTCACCGGTGATATTGACTTGCTGGTCAAAGCTGATTCTGAAAACGCAAAACGTATTCTCAGTGCATTAGAGGAATTTGGCTTTGGCTCGCTGGAGTTGTCTGAAGTCGATTTCACCTCGCCGAATAATGTAATCCAGCTTGGAGCCCCGCCGGTGCGTGTGGATATAATGACTTCGCTTACCGCCGTCGGCTGGGAAAAGGCTGAAGCAGGCAAGGTGCAGGGTAATTATGGTGACACACCGACTTACTTCATAAGCAAGGCCGACTTCATCGCCAACAAAAGAGTGCTGGGAAGAAAAAAGGACTTGGCAGACCTTGAGGCCCTTGGCCAAGAGTAGCAATTAAAACTGTTGCTTGAAATTAAAAGCCCTGTCGAAAAAACGGAGCTTTTTTATTGACTTTCGCACTAAGGTGGTTTACTTTATGATAGCAAAGGTCGCTTTAGGCTCGAATATCGCGTTATTGCGGTAAACAAGGCCGGCGATAGCGAACCTTCAAATACCGAAATGGTCGTGCTGTAAAACGGGTTATACAGCCTTTATAATCATTGTTAGGCACAAGGAAACATTACCATGGGATTTCTCAGCAAAATGAGAGCGAGGCAGCAAGCGGCCTCAGGCAGACGTATGGGGCAGATGGGTCGATTGAATGAGGCCGAGGAACAGTTACATGCGGCCCTAAAGTTATGGCCGGACTTCAGAGACGCTTTGAACGACTTGGGTATCGTTCTGACGTTGCAGGATAGACCTCTCGAAGCGATTCCCTTTCTCCGTCAGGCACTTGAAATCGACAAGAATTACGTAGACGCACGCTACAACCTCGCTGATGCCTATGCCAGGAATGACATGGACAATGATGCGATCAGGGAATACAGGGAAGTCATTCGATCTCAACCGCACGCTGTGGACGCCCGGAACAACCTTGCTCTCGCTTTGATTCGCAAAGGACGGAGGAAAGATGCAATCCGGGAACTCGAAACTATCTTAGAGATTTCCCCTGGCTACCGCCTAGCAAGGGAAAACCTCACCAAACTGTACGCAAGCTGCCAGAACCTAGAAAACATAGTCTCCAGGTTGAAAACATCACTCGGTTCAAATCCAACGGACGACGATTTGCATCACCAACTAGGCGTTGCCCTACAGGATATAGGGCAGTGGGCTGAGGCAGAACGAGAATACCGTGAGTCGCTGAGACTCAACCCTAGAAGAGCCAATACACACAACAACCTTGGAACTCTCCTTGCTGACCAAGAAAGACTGGAAGATGCGATACAAAAGTATCGGGACGCTCTGATCGCTGATCCAGGCTACCACCAAGCCGGACACAATCTGGCGTTGGCACTGGAAGCCCAGAGAAAATACGAGCAAGCAGTTGATGAATGGCAAAAGTGTTTGACCGCAGAGGCAAATCAAGACAAACGGAACAAACTTTCTCACCGGATAGGGCAACTCCGGAGGATAATTCAGCATGAGAAGAATGCCCGGTAATTGCCTAACAGCCGCTTCCACCTGACCGTCGCTCCGCGCTGGCAGGTGAAGTGGAACGTTCAGCGAGACGGGGAGTGGTTTGCATCGCAGTATTGCAATGTTGGATAGTGAAATTGGAGCTTTACATCGTGGCATCCCATTTCCGAGCAACTTTCTCGTTGAATAAAATTTAACAAAAGGCTATGATAACCTTATGGCAACCATAAGAAAAAAGAAAAACGAAATCCCAGAAACCTTGCAGCATGACGACCAAACCCAGGCAGCAATCGACTATGGCATTGATATATCTATGCTGAAAGACAATATAAAGTTAAGTCCTGCAGAACGCATCAGACAGCATCAAATTGCACTTAACACGGCAGAGAAGCTACGTAAAGCGAAGAAGCTTAAAAGCGAAGAGTCATAGTCTGGCAACCTCGCTACTGCCCCTGAACCACGTTGGGTTCAGGGGGCTCAACTGTTCTTGAAATTTATCCGCCGTGTTAGCCGCGTTTTTATTCAAAATAAAAAACTTCTTTTACTATCTCTCTTTCTTCTAACGTTCCAGCCATGTTTAGAGCTAAGTTATTTACTGTTTCCAGGCCCCACGAATCATCCTTTGCTCCTTCTACAATTGTTGCACCTGAATGACAATAGCTGTGGCCATCCCGGAGCAGGAACGTTTAATATTATTCATCAGTTCTAAAGGATGAAGCCGGCAGGCCTTCCTTATTATATAGATTTGCGCCTTCAGGATTGTCGGCCCATGCATACCGGACAGCGACAGGATTGGTCACCTGCTCGTTCCAGACAACGATGTTATCACCTTCTATTTTAGCTTTTGCCCAGAGGAATTTTTTGTCAACGCCGGCAATGGCAAAATACTTCAACTGGCCGTCTCCTTTAGCAACTAACCCGCCGCCGGTATTTGTAAATGTGATAATGATTTTGCTTCCTTCAATTTTCATAGACCGGTAAATCGGGCCTGAATGAACTACATTTTTATCGCCGTAAGCCACCTTCTGCGCTGCGAGGGCAAGGCGTTTGCCTACATCTTCTTTATTCAAAGGGTGAATGTCGTTCCATTCGCCGAGGTCAATGATTACGGCCATTGCGGTGTTGGGAACAGCGAGCGTTTTAAGCTGGGCTTCTCTAAGCTGTGCCCAGCTGCTTTCGGAAGGCTGGTCTTTAGTTTCCATAAAATTAGCCAGTTGCACATACAGGAAAGGGAAATCACCCTGATTCCATTTTTGTCTCCAGTCGGCTATCAGAGCAGGGAAGAGTTTGCGATACTCAAGCGGTTTGCCGGCGTTCGATTCACCCTGATACCAAATCACACCTTTAATTTTATAGTTTAACAGCGGGGCAATCATTGCGTTATATAATCCTAACGGCTGCCATCGAATAAAGGTTGAGGGTGGTAACGGGTCCATTGTCGCACCTAACTTGTACTGCCATCGGCCCTTTAGGTCGATTGCTTGCCCCCCTGCCGTCAACTGGTAGGGCTTATCCAGGACAAAACCACCCCGGCCGGAGTTATTAATAACTCTTACTGCAATGATGTTTTTGCCGACTTTGAGCAGGTTTGCGGGGACATCATATATTCTCGGCGGGTACTGATATGAAACTTTGCCGACCAATCTGCCGTTAACGTAAGTTTCATCACCATCTACAATCCTGCCCAGCCAAAGCTTTGCGGGTTTGCCGGTCATAGAAGCCGGGACGACAAACTCTTTTCTGAACCAGACAACGCCGTTCACGGGGCCTAAACCCTCGTCCGCCCAGTAGCCGGGTATATTCATAGTAGGCCACTGCGAAGCATCGCAAGATGGGGCGAACCAGGGTTTCCCCCCGCTTGCCAAACCTTTATCCTTTTGCCGTAAAAGACTATACCAGGCATCGCTAACAGCCTTATCTTTTTCCTCGATTTGTTTACTGTAGGCGTCATCCTTGTATTTTTCCGCTGTTGCCAAGTACTCAGGAAATGCTTTTAAGGCATCCTCGCTCATCCAGGCTTCGGCGGGCGAGCCGCCCAGACTTGCATTTATCAAGCCGATGGGGACGTGGTATTTTTCGAATAATTCTTTCGCGAAAAAATAACCTACAGCCGTGAAATTAAGAACGGTCTGAGGATTTGCCGATTCCCAGCTACCCGATTGGAAGTCTTCCTGCGGCACTTTAAAATCATACCTGTCAGGGACAATGAATTGCCTTATAGCGGGGTTGTTGGAATGAGCGATTACATCTGCATAGCGGTATTTTACCCTGTCCATTGTCAATTCCATATTCGACTGGCCCGAACATACCCATACATCGCCTATCAGGATATTTTTTAAGGTTATGAGATTGCCGGCACTAATTTCCATATCGTATGGGCCACCCGCTTTTAATTCAGAAAGGGATACCATCCATTTACCATCTGTACCGGCTGCGGCGCTGTATGTTTTGCCGTTAAAGGTTATTGTTACCTTTTCGCCTGCGGCAGCCCAGCCCCAAACTTTTACGGTGGCATCCCTTTGCAACACCATGCCATCGCTTACCAAGAGCGGAAGCCTGACTTGGCAAAAGGCCGCCTGACAAATTATTAATACACAGCAGCATAATACTGAGCCAAGTATTTTTACATTCAACTTCATAAGTAATATCCTTTCAGTTTTTTACTGTTTCCAGGTTACGGGTGTCATTCTTTGGGTCTGCTGCGATTGTTTTTTTGGCCTTTTCAATTCCGAAGTGCCGGTCAGCAAATGCGAGAAACCGCTGCCAGTCGAAGCTGTTGAGGCCGTGCGTGCCCCTGCGATTGTGATAACCGATGGTGTCCCCCACGGGGATTTCGACGGGCGGCATATCATCGACGCCGAGTCCGCGCTTGCCAAACAGCTTATAAACGGGTTCGGCGTATTTAGCGGCAAGAAACGAGCCGCGAGGGTCGCCCCAATAGTCCTGCTCTGCGGTGGCAATGTAGACGGGGCGGGGAGCCATTAAGGCGACGAGCATATGCCAGTCGACGGGCAGGTCGTTCACCCTATCGCCGTAGGTTTTGAAGTTTTGGTTGAGCCAGTGGGGGGCGTAACCGTTGATTGATTTGACGGTTTCACCATACCCGCGACGGACGATTGTTGCGCCGCCACAGCCGGATTCGCCCGAGAAGACAATCGCAAAACGCTCGTCCTGAGCACCGGCCCACATTGCGACCTTGCCGTAGCGTGAAAAGCCGAGGATGGCAACCTTGGCGGCGTCTATTCCAGAGTCGGTCTCGATGTAATCCATTGCCCTGCTCATAGCCCATGCCCAGGCACCGATGGCACCCCATTCATCGGGAGCCGGCTGTGTCTGTCCGGGTTTTGCGAAGACCTTACGGATGCTTCTCTCGTACGAGCCTTCCTTTATGTCCGGCTCAATCTGGCGAGGGTCGAAGCTAACCAGACCATAGCCTCGGCTGAGCAGTGTCTTTTGGTTGGCACCCCAAGCCGGTATGAGGAAGACCGGAACGGGTTTTTTTGCTGCGGCGGCCGGCAAAATGATATTCAGGTCCATCTTCGGCCCGTCGGTCTTGCCGGTGAAGTATATAGTCACGCTCTTGGTGATGGCGGAACCATCCATTGCTTTACGGTCTTGCGATGTCAGTTTCCAGGTCATCTCCTTTGGCCGGCCAATCATTGTGCGACCATAGACGTGAGTCTCGAAGAGCTTCAAAATCTCCGGCCGGCGTTTTTGCTTCCAGGTATTGACGTCGGTAACCTTTTCACCATTAAGCATAACCAGCGGGTCAGGAAGAATGAATTTGGGCACTTTTTCCTCGTCGTACAGGCCCGGTGGATAGTTGGGTGGAAGCTGAGGCGGCTTTGCGAAAAGAACGCAGGCACCGAATACAAAGAGCAGGGATGCAACAATTATAAGTTGGAGCAAACGTTTCATAATTCGAGTCCTGTCGTCTTACTGAGTTTGATTCAATAAATCGTTTACAGCATTTACGAGGAATATATAACTGGCACCGGCACTGATGACATATTCATTCTCTGCCCACAAGAAGGGCCAGTCTTCTTTGTTTTCAGGAAAATCAGGTTTTATAATAAGAACGCCCGGAACGATACCGCCGGCAATGAATGAATAATCAGCGCGATTGTTTCCATAGGCTACTTTTTTCGAATGGGTTCCAACACCCGAAACAAATGAAATATCAGAGCCGGGATGGCAGCCGTAAATATAATTTAATCCCCTGAAGGTATATTCAGGGCCGATGATTTCAGGAAAAGCTTTGTGCAAAATATAATTCGTAATAGCAAAGTTGATAACCCAGCCACCTCCGGCCCAGCCGCGGGTAGAAACAGGAACGCCGAAAGGATTCTGTTCGTAAAATTTGTCGAGCTCGTTTTTGTGAATCTTGACCAGAGCCTCTATTTTTTTTGAGTATGATTCATTCATATAGGGCATTGCACGCACAGCCGGGACGGCGTTAAAACCAAACCGTTCTTCAATAGTCGGCCATAATTCATTTATCCTTTCCGCATACCGGGCATCTTTGGTGCATATCAGGAGTTCAACGGCAGCTTTAAGCTCCTCTTCTTCCAATCGGCTGCCGGTGGTATTGCCGTGACGGAACAAATTCGGTTCGTGGCTGTGTTCTTCATCCCATACTTTTTTAGCGGTCGCCAAACATTCATCAGCGAGCCGGTCATTGTATCCGCGCAGGGCACGGCTGGCGGCCGCCAATGCAGCAATAGAACCGTAATTCAACGGAGTTGATTTACTTGTAAATGCCCACCTATCATCGAAAGTGCCACTGGTGAATCCGTCAGATTCGTGTCTGGCCGGCCTGGTATTGTAAACCAGGTTGTCGGTCATCGTTAACGCATCGCCGAGATGGGTATATTGTGAGAGGTCGGGCACGATGATACCACAAATAGCGTGCCCCACAGCCCTATGTTGAGCAATAAGGGCCAATGTGCCGTGCTCTATCTGCTGAAGCAAATCGGGCAGGCCATCGGGATGGTGAATGTCCACGAAACGCGTTTTCTGGTCGATGGTAGTCTCATCCCTCTTTAGGCCGAAGGTTTCCCAAACCTGAACCAAATTTAACAACACGTAACATTGAGTTTGAGTACGAATATCATAATCACCCGCATCGAACCAGCCGCCGATGTTCAATCCGGGAATGTGCTCTCCCGGCTTATAAGGGGTATCCGTTGTGGGGCCCTGGGCATACAAATCGAAATGCTTGTGATTGACCGGCGCCTGCAACGCATCATCAAGATGGGATGCGCCATGCCAGACGCGATAGGCTTCATTGACAAACATATGGTCCATTTGTACCGGAAAAAATACGTCGAGGGTCGGGTGCCAGGCATCTTCATAAATATCTGCTACAATTCTAAATGGCTTTGTACGCATCCGGCCGTATTCAATGACATACAGCCCAGGTTCTTTTACTGATGTAAAATCAAAAGTAGAATAATTATACCTGAGATATTTACCCCACTTTTTCATCCGGCCCTTATATTTTTCTACAAATTTGCCGTCGGCTGTTACTTTCAGTAAACGAGCCGTTGTCAGCGGCCTATCGTTTTTGTCGAGTTCTACAACCGCAACTTTCTTTTGATTGGGATGGTACCCTACCTGTGAATGGGCAATTACTGGCGGCCGAGTCCAACTGCTAATAGTATTGGCGGTAAGGAACCACTCGATGACCTTACCGGATTTGCCTTGCGGTAAAGGAGAGCGGACAACGAACCAGCCGTTTTGGGCCTTGTTGCGGCCGTCAAACAATAAAAGCTCACCACCTCTGGCTTCGATAGTAACCCGCCGGGCAGGCTCTTCAGGGGCGAGTACGAGGATTTTACCTTTTGCAATCGGTTTCGGCTCAACGGTACCTGACTTGCCTACTGCCATCGGCCCGGTAGGATAGAGTGGAAAAACACCGGTTTTACCATCCATCAGATACGATTTTTCAAAATAAGCTGATGGGAGGAACTCGAGATTAAATCCGGCACGGCCGACAAGCCTCTGAGGAAGCGGCTTTTCAAGATTGACACTTAGAAGTATCCCTCCACCGTGAGCCTCAGCTTTTATCATATAATCAAAGTCATAATCAGGATAAGTTAAAAATGCTTCAATGATGTTATTTTCCTTATCGACTTTGCGTTTTACAAATTCAGGAATGGGGTCCCACTGCTCAGGAGTCGGGTTGAGTCGGACATCACCATTCG
>Ga0315545_1001751_pt1 | contig 20600 bp, 20 predicted proteins | sample SalMarSW160210MG_FD_203096 | JGI IMG/M metagenome (GOLD analysis project Ga0315545, IMG submission 203096) | Salt marsh sediment microbial communities from the Plum Island Ecosystem LTER, Massachusetts, United States - Salt Marsh Sediment SW1602-10 ...
TCCTTTGCGAGCTCAATTGCGGCGGCGCCGTCCTTCGCGGTTCCCACTACCTTGATCGCGGGATAAGAAGATAGAAGTCGAGCAAGACCTACACGAACGAGTGTGTGGTCGTCAGCTATGGCTACGCGAATCTGTTTCATAAGGAACCTCCACTGTAACCTGTGATCCGTTCCCTGGCACAGAACTAATCCGCACTTGCCCACCAACTAGTTCCACCCGCTCGCGGAGCCCCTGTAGTCCCAGCCCTTGCGGATCTCGAGGACGAAAACCAATTCCATCATCATCCACCGACAGAACAACCGTTCCTGTCTCACGGCGAAGACTTACGTCAACATGTTTGGCATGGGCATGCTTCCGCACATTCTCGATTGCTTCTTGAACTGCAGTAAAGAGCAGGCTCTCTATCGCTTCTGGCAGGCGAGGTTTTTCCCGCATATGCAGGCTTACCTGTAATGAGCTTGCTGCTTCGATCATCTCTGCTAGTCGCCGTAACGATGGGGCAAGTCCGAGATCATCGAGTAAGGGAGGTCGAATCGAGTAGGCAAGTGTGCGAGTCTCTGTTATTGCCTGGTCAATAATCTGGGCGATCTCTCCTTCTTTCTCCTTGGGAAGATACGTGCGCAAGCTGGCAAGATGGAGCTTGATTGCGGCTAAAGACTGGCCAAGCTTGTCGTGCAGTTGGCGGGCAATCCGCCGCCGTTCCTCCTCTTGTGCCCTGAGCAGCTGTTTCGACAGATTGGCAAGTTGGAGCTCTCTATCGGCCAAAGCGCGGTTCTTGCTGGAATAGATCTTAGTGAAGGACCGAACGGTGTAGGCGAGCGTAGCGTAAATGCCAAAAGCTCCGGCGAGAATTGTTGTCAAGTTATAAGAAAGGCTACGGTACGGTTCTCCAATTATGGCAAATAGAGACCGGTGAGGAATTGCTCCTGCGTATTCAAGAAGCACCAGCAGAGAATAGAGGACTATGACAAGGCCCGTAATAAGATATCCCTCTAATGGAGGGAGGAAGAAGTTGGCGTAAATCACTGTAAACAGGTAAAAGCTTATCCCGATCCACTCACTTCCGCCCATTAGGTGAACGAAGAAGGAGATAATGATTATCTCTGTGACAAAAAAACCCGCATGTACCCAATTGAGCGCTCTTTCCCTCTTCTGCCTCTGTGCTAGATACTGAAACGGAAAAGTTATCAAAAACCAGACAAGTGGTGAGTAAAACAGCGGGTTGAGATAGCTAATATTGCTTGTAAGTTTTACAATAAGAGCAATAACAGCAAACAGCCCAAGCGTTATTCTGCGCGCAAGGATGGTGCGCAGAATGATCGATTTCAATTCAGCTAAGCGTTTTTCCTCCATTTCCTCGAAGGATCCCATCCTCTATTCCGGGGATTTCACCCTAGAGTAGGGGGAAGGACGATTTTCCCGAAGTTTTTTTCGTATTTTTGAATGTTTTCTCCCACTGCTTGATAAAGCCGTTTCATGTGACCAGGATTAAGGATAACCCGTGAAGCGAGGAGTGCCTGATCGGCCTCGGATGTTTGAATCTGAGGATCAACAAACAAGAAATCTATCACGAATTCCTCTTTGCGATGAGACATTAGAGCAAGGTTTGAATAGGAACCCCGCCGAGCTTCGTTATCTGCTGTAATCCGCATTTGACGATCTACCATACCCTATACACCTCCGTGTGTGGACATGGTATTGGAATGGGAAGCTATGGACAAGCCGATGATTACCCAATGGTGATCTCAAATCTTAGGAAACGACACCCTAGATGACAAGAAATGCAATGCCTAGATTAACAAGTACTGCAATTGCAACGGGGACAGACAGTCTTTTCAGCAATGCTGCCATTGACGTGGAGAAGTATCCAACTGAAACAGATACGCACGGGTGAATTGGGGTAATAATATAGCCAAGAAAGATAGCGAAGTAGGTCACGGCAAAGACAGCGCCAGACATCGTACCATACCTGTAGAGAAAGATTGGAATGATTATCGAGGCTGCTGTCTGGATACGGCCGGTAACCATGCCTAATGCAAATGCAACGACTATGCACAAGATCACGGGCAAGAGGTTGATATTGGCAAGCGCTTGCGGAATGCCGGAAAGGTTAAAGACATTCAGAAATATGAACATAGCAAAGATAATTAGCGAGAACTTCCATGGCTGCATCTTCTGCCACACCCTCCTAATATCGGTTGCCCTCAGTCGACCGACAGCGACTGCTAGCACAAAACTCACTGTTACACCCAGCGCGGTGCCTATCTCTGGATAGGGAAGGTAGAACGCTCTCTTTACCACAACGTCAAGCCCTGGCGCTATAAGAATGATCAACAAAGGAGTTAATAGTCCACAAAGCGAAAAACGTCCTTTATATCCAATGTTTCCATCGACACCACGCAAGAGGAATAGATAACCAAGTACAAACATCAACAGAAAGGCCGGGGCAAGAAAGAGTATCACCTGATACAGATCGAGTCCGGCAATCTTAGCTGAGACAATTAATGCTGGTCCCAAGGGATAGATAAGCAAAATGGCATGCCGAAACCATATATTCACTGCTGCCTTAGTATCTGCTGGAGTATCAGCGCCTGCCCCACTCTCCACAAGCGGAGCAGACAAGAGGGCGCCTCCTGGCATAGGGAGCATTCCTAAGAGGGCGGGAGAGACCGCAAGGAATGGCTTACGGCCAATCCGCATGTTCCCTACAAGACGATCCATCTGTCCAGAGACTTCGAGTGCTCCTCCAACCATCGGGATCAAGCCAACCACGCCCGCCAGCAAAAGGACAGAAGGATCGGCAATCGTGGCAAGGAGGGCTTGCCCTAACTCCGCAAGTGAGAGGGTGAAGGCAGCAAGCACCACTGAGGCAACAGTCATTCCTAGGGCGAGGTCGTGTCTCGATAGACAGATGAGTGAAAGGATTGCGAGAGAAAATCCGGTCCAGGCAAGCATTGGTTTCCTTCCTTAATACATTGGCATTGTAAGAAGAATACAAGAATCTCACTCCTAATTCCAACGCCAACATACATACAGTTTTCAATATGAAGCTCGCTATGGAAATACCAAGCTCTGTGTGCAACTGACCCACTGCGTGGTAGAATGGTCAGGTCATCGGTAGAAGGAGAAGACTATGGATAAGATAGAAGAAGCGATCCGCGCGGCATTGGTTAATGGCAAACTCCCGTGTACCCAGGCATTTCGCATTGCCGACGAGCAACAGATAGAACCCTTGGTTGTCGGACAAAATGCAACGCAACTTGGAATCAGGATTACGCGCTGCCAACTGGGACTATTTGGATATGAAGATCTCGGAAACAAACGAATCGTGCAAGAAATGCCTGACGTCCCTGCTGCCTTAGCGCGTGCGATACGTTCGCGGCTTGTCGGCAACAAGCTTTCCTGTCATGCCGCCTGGGAAATAGCTTGTGAGTTAGATCTTCCAAGGCTTCACGTGTCAAGCGCGGTAGAAACGCTCAGGATCCGGTTTTCTAGCTGCCAGCTCGGCTGTTTCAAGGGTTGAACAAAGACAGGTGTAAAACAAAACTACCTTACCGCAGAGGACGGGGAGAGCTAGGGTGCGGAGGCGCTAGGGAGCGGAGGCGCTAGGGAGCGGGGGAGCTAGGGAGCCGTGCAAGGGAGCAAGGGGTGCGGAGGTCCTAGGGAGCCAAGGGTGCAGGGGAGTAAGGGCGATTGCGAATTGCGGAATGTGAATTGCGAAGGGAAGAAAAGCAGTAATCAGTTGTCAGAAAAGGAAGCTCTCAGCTATCAGCTATCAGCCGTCAGCTTTCAGTTCCTATCCTTTCACCCATGACCCATTACGCATCACTCATCACTGTCTTTCGACTCCCGACTCCCTTTCCACTGCTTCACCGCTCTTTACTTGGGGATGGCCCGGCGGGCAAGCTTATCACAGCGCTCGTTCTCAGCATGACCCGCATGCCCTTCTAGCCAATGGAATCCAACATGATGCTTAGCAACTAAGCGATCGAGTCTCCGCCACAGCTCCTCGTTTTTCACGGGCAAGACCTGTTTGCCGCTTCGCCGCTTCCAACCGCTTTTTTTCCATGTCTTAATCCATTTAGTTATACCATTCTTTAGGTAGGTAGAATCGGTGTAAAGATCGACCTGTGAAGGCCGTCTCAGCGCCTTGAGGGCTTCAATGGCAGCCTGCAATTCCATGCGATTATTTGTTGTGTTACGCACTCCACCTGAGATCTCCTTGCGGTGAGCGCCACTCAAAAGAACGGCTCCCCAGCCACCTGGACCCGGGTTACCGCTACATGCTCCATCAGTGTAGATCATCACTTTATTCATCTAGACTATGTATAGCCGATTAGGACCAGCTTGTCGAGCGAATAGGGCCAACACACACGAAACACGGACGAACGGCGGATTTCCCGCTACTTGATAACCCTGCCTAATCGATTATACTGCGTGATTTATTTCTCGGTGGAGAAGCAGACGTTTCCGGGGGGGATGAACGGATGTTCACAGGTTTTAAAAAATGGATAAACGAGGTTGAACCGTGGTATTCTGCGGTTGCGTTGGCGAACCTAACCATGGGAACCTCCTCCGTTCTTCTCCCACTGATGATCTCCAAAGTCCTACATAACTCAGTAGCTCACCTGGGTTATCTTTCTAGCTTAGTCAGCCTTATGGGGGTTATCGGAAGCCTTATCTGGGGAAGGTTGTCTGACAGTGCTCACAGGCGCAAGCCTTTTGTAGTTCTAAGTTTTGCTGCAGTTAGTATCGGTTTTGTTGCGGTCGCATTTGCTCCCTCGTTCAATAGTCTGTTATTGATCAACATGATCGTTAATTTCTTCTGGGTAGCCAACATTGCCGTTACCGTTCTTATCGTTATTGAGAACAGAGAAAAGTTGGAATGGGAAAGAAAGATCAGCCGCCTAAACCAAATTGCGGCAATCGGTTGGGTTGCCGGACTTGTTTTTGGGAGCTTTGCCCTGGCTTCCGCAACGCATTTTCTAGAGGAATCAACCGCCATTCGTGTCTTATTTGTAATCCTCTCTCTGGGAAGCGCCGGAGCCGTTTTCCTTAGCCTGCAGCTGATTCCACGTACTATTCCACGTTTTACTAAGCGTCGTTTCCGTGGTATGGTAACTGCTTTGGGCAACCTTCTAATTGAGCAAGCACGTTTCAGCCCTACACATTTGTATTACCGCATTCATCCCCGCAGGCTCCCCGCTCTCTTGTGGGGAAAAGAAGGGTTGAACCATGAGACAAAGCTGTTCATTCTTGCAAGTGGTTTGGCATTTACTGCATTTGGATTTGTGTTTATTCCTCTGCCACTTCTCATGTCTGAACACTTCGGTTTTACTTCCTTGATCGTCTTTCTCTATTACATGGTTCACAACGGGGCAATCGTTCTTGCTTACCCATATGCGGAAAGACGCATTCGCAAAGCGGGAAATAAGTTAATTCAACTCGGGTCGGTGGCTATACGTTTGATCCTATTTGCAGGGGCAGCAATCTTTCTCTGTTTGTTACCAACAAGACCTCCTCATGCATTGCTCGTCGCCTTCTTCATACTCACAGGAACAAGCTGGTCCTTCTTTCAACTTAGTGGTGTAGCATTTGCATCCCGACTAGCCAAGCCACGGAATCGTGGACAGGTGCTAGGCCTATATATAGCTAGTGCTGGACTAGGATCAATCATTGCTGGAGTAAGCAGTGGCTATGTCGCCGAATACGTAGGTTACTGGGCTGTGTTTGCTGTCGCTGCAGTAACCCTCGGGCTCTCGGCCACAATCCTTTATCGTCTTCCTACAGTGACCCAAGAATAACCACGTTGAAATTCCTTTCCTTTGGATCTATGCTCGTTGTACAAGAGGAGGATAAGCTAGAACCGGTGGATAAACATCGCGCATTGATCATTATTGATATGCAACGTGACTTCCTTGAGAAAGGACGGGCCTTGTTCTGCGGTGAACATGCACGCCAAGTAATTGAACCGATCCAAGAACTCATCGACCAAGAGCGAGCCCGTAGTACAACTGTCTTTTTCACCGCTGACACACATAGCCCTGATGATTTGGAATTCAACATGTTTCCGCCACATTGTCTTAGGGGAAGTCTTGGAGCCCAGGTGATACCTGAGCTTGCAACCAGACTGGATAACACAATCCTCATAGAGAAACAGCGATTCAGTGCCTTCTTCAACACTAATCTTGATGAACATCTACAAGAAAAAGGAATAAACATACTCACAATCTGTGGAGTATGTACTGAGATCTGTGTTCTGCATACGGTGGCCGACGCACGCAACCGCGATTACGCTGTGGAAATCCCCAGAGATTGTGTCGCTTCGTTCGACAAAGAAGCGCATCTCTTTGCCCTTCATCACATGGAAAAAATCCTTGGGGCAAGAATCATCCAAGGGACCAAGAATGAATGAACCGGGCCGTTTTTCCCCCAGAAGCAACATTCTTTCAGGTGATACTGCCGATGTTTACTTCCTGCACACTCACGAGATCCTTGCAAGTGAAGGGCTCAACCCACAGGTTACGATGGAGATCTTTTCCAGTGGGGACGGAATACTGTGCGGGATGGAAGAAGTGAAAGATCTCTTGCTAAGAGTCCTTCCCTCTAAAGCTAAGGTCTTGGCGCTACCTGAAGGGGAATCAATAAGGAAGAAAGAAGTTGTGCTAAGAATAAGCGCACCGTATCAAGCATTTGGAATCTACGAAACGGCAATCCTGGGAATCCTTGCTCACGAAACTGGTTGGGCGACCGCTGCTCGCAGCTGTGTAGATGCAGCAGACGGAATTCCCGTCCTGCACTTTGGGGCACGTCATGTGCACCCTGATGTTGCAGCACGCTTGGAGTATGCGGCGGTAGTAGGTGGGTGTTCAGGTTGTGCGACCCCTGCTGGAGCAAGACTCGCTGGAATCGGTCCTTCAGGGACAATCCCCCACACGCTTATCCTATGTATGGGAGATACGGTGCAAGCAACTGAAGCTTTTCATCGGCAGGTTGATCCACAGCTCAAGCGAATCGCGTTAGTAGACACGTTCAAGGACGAAGCTGAGGAGAGCTTGCGTGTTGCTCGTGCACTGGGCAAGAGCTTGTGGGGAGTGCGGTTAGATACACCGGCTGAACGGGGACATGTTACCCCTGAATTGGTATGTGAAGTGCGTGCCAGGCTTGATCAAGCTGGATTTGAACACGTGCGGATCGTGGTTAGTGGGGGAATAGATCCTACCCGTATTGCCCTATTCCGCAAGCGAAATGCGCCAGTCGACACATTTGGTGTAGGAAGCGCGATATCAAGCGCGTCTCCAATCGATTTTACGGCTGACATCAAAGAGATCGACGGCCGGCCAATTGCCAAGCGAGGAAGGATCCCGGGGACCACCGCAAATCCACGTTTACAACAAGTCATCTGATAGGGTCTGAGCAACTCTTCTCTCCCCGGTATGATGGGAGAGTATGTCATGCCAATAACTGGACTGATTAAGGAAAAACTAGCAAGGCTTCCTACTTCGCCAGGTGTTTATCTGATGAAAGATGCCACAGGAAAGGTTATCTATGTAGGGAAAGCAACAGTATTGAAGCACAGGGTTCGCTCCTATTTCCAATCCACCAAGAAAATGGAGATAAAGACGCGAGCATTGATGGAACAGATTGCTGATTTTGAAGTAATTCAAACAGCAACTGAAACAGAAGCGTTCATCCTCGAAGACAGTCTGATCAAGCGCTACCAACCTCGATTCAACATTCGCCTGCGCGATGACAAGCGCTATCCTTATCTGAAAATCACCAACGAAGCGTTTCCACGCATGGTGATTGTACGCCGCCGCAATCCGGATGGTGCCCGCTACTACGGCCCGTATACCAATACCAAGGCAATGCGCTCAGTCTTCAAGCTTGCACAGAAACTGTTCTTGATTCGTACCTGTAACTTAGCTCTTCCACTCACTGCTTCACGCAGGCCGTGTCTTAGCTATCATATCGGCCGGTGCTCGGGACCATGCGCAGGGATTGTCACTGAGGAGGAATATACACAGAGCATCGAACAAGCAGCACTATTACTTGCCGGCAAGATCCCTGGATTGCTGAACCACATAAAAAGCCTGATGGGCGCTGCTGTAGCAGAAGAGCGTTTTGAGGAAGCTGCCAGGCTACGTGATCGGATCGTACACCTCAGGCATACGCTCGAGCGGCAGTCAGTTGTCTTACGCGACACGGTCGATCGGGATGTAATTGGGATAGCCCTAGAAGGAGAGCGAGCTTGCGCTGATGTATTCTTCATCCGCAACGGAAGGTTAACCGGAAGGGAGACATTTCACCTGCTTGCACCTGGTGATCCCGACATAGGCGCGGTGCTAACCGCCTTTATTACTCAGTACTATGCCGAGGCAGCGATCATTCCGCAGGAGATTCTCATACCAACCATGATCGAGCAAGAAGCGCTATCGCGCTGGCTCTGCTCGTTGCGCAAAAGAAAAGTTACGATCAAAGTGCCTAAACGAGGGGAAAAGCATCGCCTAATAACAATGGTTAGTAACAATGCCTACCATTCGCTAAGGAGCGAACAGCTGGCTAATGCCCTTCACCTCGATTTCACTCTAGCCCTCTCTGAACTTACTGCCGTGCTTTCTCTTCCCTGCTTCCCTTATCGTATCGAGGCGTTTGATATCTCCAATACACAAGGACAGCAGGCGACCGGATCAATGGTCGTATTCAGAGGAGGAAAACCGCTGCGTGACGCGTATCGTAGGTTCAAGGTTCGCGCGTCCGGTAAGCCCAATGACTACGCGATGATGGCCGAAGTTCTTCGTCGTCGCTTCCGGCGTGGCTTTGCGGAGTTGAACGACCCCAGTATCGCACGCGGAAGCTTCTCCGATTTTCCCGATCTGTTGCTGGTCGATGGAGGAAAGGGACAGCTGAACGTTGCAATAGGTGTACTAAGACAACTCAAGATCGATGAGATACCGGTGATTGGCCTGGCAAAGCGCCACGAACAGGTTTTTCAGTTCGGGAATCCTGACCCAATCAGCCTTTCTCCTGACAGTAAGGCCCTCTTGTTGCTCCGTCAGATTCGAGACGAGGCACATAGGTTTGCAATTACCTACCATCGTCGCCTGCGGGCTCACAGAAGCCTCGCATCAGTACTCGACGAGATTCCTGGAATAGGACCAAAGCGTAAAGCGGCGCTGATTAAGCGCTTTGGGTCTTTGGAAGGACTCTCTCGGGCTAAGGTAGAAGAAATCATCTCCCTCCCAAAGATTCCTCGCTCCATCGCTCAAACGATTGTTGATCGCCTTCAAGCCAGAGCGTAATGAGTGATGAGTCAGAATCCGTGGGCTTTTGTGGTGTTGTGATCGGCATTGTCTTTGGCTAGAATTAGGCAAATTGAGCAACTTTAGGAGGTTAATCGTGTCGGAACGGATCAAGTGGGTGAAGGAAGATCCGACTAGGAAGAATGTTTTTTGGCCATCCGAAGCATTGAAGAAGCAAGCCTGGGTGGCTGATGACTCAATCTATGCGGAGGCGAAGTCTGATCCCGAGGCTTTTTGGGCCAAACAAGCCGAAGGGCTTCACTGGTTCAAGCATTGGAACAAGGTGTATGAGTTTACTCCGGAGAACTATAAGTGGTTTGTCGGTGGCAAGCTCAACATGTCTTATAATTCCCTTGATCGTCATATTGAGGCTGGATGTGGAGATCGAATTGCTGTTATTTGGGAGCCCGAGCCAGTGGGAGAAGAGTCCGTAAAGCTAACCTATAAAGAGCTTTACGATCTTGTGTCTAGATTTGCCAATGTTCTCAAGGAACTTGGAGTAAGGAAAGGCGACCGTGTTGGGATCTATCTCCCCATGATTCCGGAGGCAGTTATTGCTATGCAAGCCTGTGCTCGTATTGGTGCTCCGCATAGCGTTGTCTTCTCTGCGTTCAGTCCGGATTCCTTGCGCGACCGCATGATTGACGCAGGGGCCAAGGTGCTGATTACCGCTGATGGATACTACCGCCGCGGGAAGCCGATCAACTTGAAGAAAAATGCTGATGCTGGAGTTGTAGGAACACCGGTGGAAAAAGTAGTTGTGGTAAGACGACTTGGCGGGGATGCTCCTATGAACCAGGGCCGTGACCAGTGGTACCATGAGCTAATGGAGAATGCTTCCAATGATTGTCCGGCTGAGGAAATGGACTCCGAAGACCTTGCGTTCCTTCTTCATACCTCGGGAACAACGGGAAACCCTAAGGGAATCATGCATACAACTGGCGGTTACGCGGTGCAATCTTACCTGACAGCGAAGTGGAACTTTGACTTACATGAGGGCGATATCTATTGGTGCACCGCTGATGTTGGCTGGATTACGGGTCACACCTATATTAACTATGCGCCATTGATGAATGGAGTAACAACTGTGATATATGAAGGTTCGCCGGATACACCGGATTATGGTCGTATGTGGGCAATCATTGAAAAGCACAAGATCACGCAGTTGTACACCGCTCCAACGGCAATTCGTATGTTTCTCAAGTGGGGAGACGAGTGGCCGGAGAAATACGATCTTTCTTCGCTGCGCCTCCTAGGAACGGTTGGTGAGCCGATCAATGTCGATGCCTGGATGTGGTATTTCGACAAGGTCGGTGGTGGCTGCTGCCCAATTATTGACACTTGGTGGCAGACCGAGACCGGATCTAACATGGTGAATAGTCTTCCCGGGATTGGTCCATTCATTCCAACGGTTGCCGGACGCCCGTTTCCTGGTGTTATTGCCGGTATTCTGGACGCTGGTGGGTCACCGGTCCCAACTGGCGAAGGAGGATATCTAACGATTTACAACCCTTTCCCACCAGCTTTGACACGGGGGATCTATGGGGATATGGAGCGTTTTGAGGCAGAGTACTATGCAGAATATGGTTCAGAGTGCTATTTTACCAGTGATGGCGCGCGCAAGGATGCGCAGGGGAACATACGCATTACTGGGCGTGTGGACGATGTGATGAACGTTGCCGGCCATCGCCTTGCTACCGCTGAGGTAGAAAGTGCCCTTGCGCAAAATGAAAACGTCAGCGAGGCTGCGGTAGTCTCTCGTCCACACGAGATGAAGGGAGAGGTTCCAGTTGCGTTCGTGTTATTGAAGGCTGGGATCGAACACTCTGAAGAGGTGAAGAAGGGTTTGATCAAGACGGTTGATTCAATCATTGGACCTACCGCTCGGCCTGACGAGATCATCTTTGTTGACGATGTCCCAAAAACTCGTTCGGGGAAGATCATGCGTCGTGTATTGAAGGCGCTTGTGCGTAACGAACCGGTGGGAAACCTGACAACTTTACGTAACCCGGAATGCGTCGATCACTTGAAAAAGAAAGTTGGACACAAAGAACAAAGAGACCGTTCTTGAGCGAAACAAACAGGTCCGGTCTTGCCAATGTTGGTGCGCTGGGCTTGGGTGGATTTGCCTTATCTACATTCATCCTGAATGTTGTCAACGCTGGACTGGTTGATGAAGCGGCAATTGGGATTGTTATGCCGATTGCCATGCTTTATGGAGGATTGGCACAATTTCTTGCTGGAATGTGGGATGTGCGGCGAGGAGACACCTTTGGTGCCACTTGCTTTTCGTCCTTTGGCGCATTTTGGATGGGGCTTGCTCTATTCTTTTTCCTGAAGCTTGCTGGTGTGGGGGCATTTGTTGATGTGCCTGCTGGCGGCATTGCCGTTGTTCTCGTTGCGTGGGGAGTGTTTACCGGATATGCGACCATTGCATCGCTCAAGCTCGCTAAGGCAGTCACATGGGTGTTTGTCAGTCTAACGATCCTCTTCTTTCTGCTAGCGATTGGCGAGTTTAGCTCGATTGTACACACAATTGCCGGTTACGAAGGCATGCTGTGTGCGTTGATCGCCTGGTATACATCGGCAGGGATACTGATCAATACTGTACACGGGCGCACGATTATTCCATTAGGTGAGCGAAAGTAGAATCTATTGCAACCTGGCGGGGCAACGTTTTCCTTGCCCCGGCGATCTCACAAAGGAGGGAATCTCACTTTGAAAGAGGTCGTTTGTCTGCATTCTAACCTGTTATTCTGGTGACAATAGTTACATGGATGCTTACGAATTTACGGACAAGCTCTTTCCTCGGGCTTCCCTGGAAGAGATTGATTATGCGTGCGATCTTGAAAAGGTGCTTGCGGGAGAGGTTAAATACCTGCGACATTTGGTTGATAGAAACCTTGAACAGGCGAGGCTTGAGAAAGATGCTGTTATTTGTGAGCTGCATGCCCGGCTTAGCGATAAAGATGCGCAAATTGCCCATCTGACTGAAGAAAATCAGTTCCTTAAGAAATCTCTATCCTCGTTCGTGAGTTGAAGTTTCCATTCCCATCTTGTAGTTTTAATCTATAGAAGAGGCAAAATGGCTTATATCCGTGCGTTACTTGTATCGATTAAGGAAGAATTTGCAAGGCTTGAACAGCAGTTTGCCATCCCCGAGGTGATCTCTAGCCCTGGTTATCCCGAACTTGCTCAACGCTATGCTCTTCTGCGGAAGGTCAACAATCTCGGGCAAGAGTGGATCCGCATGAGTTCTTCAATTGCTGAAGAAGAGGAATTGTGGGAGACTGAAGAAGACCTGCGCGATCAAATTGAGGACGCTCTGACCGAAGATCGCGCTCGGCTGAGTAAGCTTGAACACGAGATCAAGAAGTTATTACTCCCACCTGATCCCAACGATGTAAAGAGTGCCATTGTAGAAATCCGGGCTGGAACAGGCGGAGATGAGTCCAGTCTGTTCGCTGCTGACCTGTTTAGAATGCATACTCGTTATGCTGAACAAAAGGGATTCAAGGTTTCTTTGCTAGATACTCACCCTACTTCACTTGGCGGATTCAAGCAGGTTATCTTTGTTGTTGAAGGAGGAGGAGCATACGGGTATTTCCGCTACGAGTCCGGAGTGCATCGAGTGCAACGCGTTCCGGAGACCGAATCTTCGGGAAGGATTCACACTTCTACGGCAACGGTTGCTGTTTTCCCTGAAGCGAAGGAAGTAGAGGTAGATATTAATCCTAAAGACTTGAAAATTGATACATTTCATGCTACTGGGCCGGGCGGACAGAGCGTTAACACAACGGATTCTGCGGTGCGAATCACCCACACTCCTACTGGGCTTACAGTAAGTTGCCAGGATGAGAAATCACAGCACAAGAACAAAGCACAGGCTATGCGTGTGTTGCGAGCCAGACTAAAAAGCCTCTATGAACAAGAGCAGGAGGCAAAGCTAAGTGCTACACGTCGCAAGCAGATCGGTTCTGGTGAGCGTAGCGAGAAGATCCGTACCTATAACTTCCCGCAGAATCGAGTCACCGATCACCGAATTAACCTCACCATCTATCGGTTGGAAGAGATCCTCTCGGGGAATCTGGACCAGTTGATTGAGCAACTGCGCGAGGCAATCGCTGAGAAGGTGGCATTGTAGCGGGGCTTTGCCCGTTCTATCCATAGTATTCTTCGGTTGACAATTATCATTCCCATTGCTACCATATTGAAGGGTCTTGGGGTCTGTAGCTCAGCTGGTTAGAGCGCTCGCCTGATAAGCGGGAGGTCCCTGGTTCGAGTCCAGGCAGGCCCATATCTTGTACTTACTCTCCACTTGTTGTACAATAATATGCTGATTGTTATGAGAAACTATTGCAGGAGGGAGTGATCATGAGCGAAACCAGTGGGCAGTCAAGCCCCGAAGTGGTTAAGTTAATTGATAAGGGAATGGGAAAGCGGATCTATATCCGTGTGTCTCAATTTCACGACCACGATTATCTTGATATTCGCAACTTCTACCAGGCGGAAAATGAGGAATGGAAACCAACACGTAAAGGAATTGCCATTCCCGTGGAACTGTACGACGAACTGATTGATGCTCTCAAGGATATCAAGCCATTGATTGCTAGCTGTTTGGCTAGAAAAGCGTAAATACCTGACGATGGTAGCAATGTTCTTGATGGAGAGTTCCATATTGCGGATAATTTAGTGTTGCAGTTGGTCCCGTCGTCTAGTGGCCTAGGATATCGGGCTCTCATCCCGGCGACAGGGGTTCGAATCCCCTCGGGACTATTAGTAGCTACGGGTCTGAAACTTGCTCCCACCAGTTGAGAACGATGGCTAATGCGCGATTGACCTTGCTTGTTGGTGATTTGTATCGTTGTGAGCGGGCACTTGTTGCTCGTCAGAAAGAGATCATTACCAGGGAACCTACAACGGAACGGCATACTCTCTTTGCTGATGAAATTGACCTTGCCAGCCTCCGGATCGAGCTTCAGTCGACATCCTTGTTTGCCTTAAGTAGGCACTTTGTTATCCGTCATGCGGAAGCGCTAAAAGAGCCGAAACAGTTTGCTATCTTGCTTAATCAAGGGCCGTCTCCTGGAACCGTTCTCACGCTAGTTGCCGAGACGATGAGTGCCTCTAGCCCGGTATACAAAGCGATAAAGGCGCATGGTGAAGTGATTAGATTTCCTCAATGGAAGGGGAAGGCGTTGGAACGCGTGGTCAGCGAGCTGCTTACGGAACAGGGAATTCCTACTGTACCTGGCCTGGTAAGTAAGCTGATTTCTAATAGTGGAAAGAATCTCTTTTTCATCAGCCAAGAGGCAAAGAAGCTTCACTCTTTTTGCGCGAAAGATGACATGGATATGGCACAAATGGACAGGCTTCTTTTTGCTGTTGAAGAGGGTTCGATTTATCCCATGCTTGACCGTGTTGGAGAAGCGAAACTAAGAGAATCACTATTGGAGTTTACTAAGTTGCATCAGGAGCCAGGGAGGGTCTTGTCGGCTCTCTTACGACACTTAACACGCCTTCTTAGTATACGTGTTCTCCTTGATGAGTCCCTGTCCCTCTCCAAAATTGGGGAGATTACCGGGGAACCCCATTGGCTTCTGGCGCGGTTGGTCAATCAGGCTAAAAGGCGCTCCACCAAAAAACTAACTGCCGTTCTCAACCGGGGAATTGAGCTTGACGCCCAGGTCAAGAGCGGCAAAATCCGTGCCGCTGACGGAGTTCTGGCGCTAATCTTTGCCGCTACGGCATCTGAGTTACCTTTACAGGGATATATTCAGCAAAACCAGCCTTCTCTAGCAACAAACGGCTAGCGACCAACGCACAGAACAAACTTCCTATTACCCCAATACCCAGGGTAATTGCAAACCCCTTAATTGGTCCTGTGCCAACAAACAATAGGATCAAGGCGGTTAAGAGGGTGGTAACATTGGCGTCGAGCAAGGCAGATAGTGACTTTTCGAACCCCGCGCGCACCGCAGCAAGGCTGGATTTCCCTGTACGTCGCTCCTCCTTAATTCGCTCAAAGATGATTACGTTAGCATCGACTGTCATACCTATTGTCAAAATGATTCCCGCAATTCCAGGGAGCGTAAGGGTAGCATGAAATAGCACTAGTGCGGAAAACACGATTAGCATGTTGAGTATGAGGGCAACATCCGTAACGATGCCAAGCACGCGGTAGTAGATTGGCATGTAGAGAAGAATCAGCACAAATCCGGTAACAATGGTGATCATTCCCGCGCGAATTGAATCACTGCCCAGGGTTGGACCAATCGTGTTTTCCTCAACTACCTTTATTTCAACAGGCAGGGCACCTGCTCGTAGAACAATGGCAATTCTTGTGGCCTCCTCCTTGGTAAACTGTCCGGTGATTGTTGTGGAATCCTTCACCTGTCGCCAGCCTTGCGCGGCAGCTTGTTTGATGGATTCAGTGATTCGCGGCGCGCTATAGATTGTGCCATCAAGCACAATTGCCAAGCGATCGTCGACAGCAAGTTGTCTTAGCGCGTCTACAAATTGCTGTGCTCCTTCCTGGCTAAAATCAAGAGCGATATACAGCTGGCCGGCCGTTTGCACAGACTGTGATGCCCGCACCTTGGCATCGGACAGGGCACCACCAGTTAGTAGGAGTTCGCTTTCCAGAATGTAAGGGATTCCGTCTCGGTCCATCAAGATCTCTTGCATGGCCGAGGTTGGAACAAGGTCTGAGTTGGGACTTGTGCCTGCTTTAACTACCTTGCGGAACTCGAGCATTGCTGTTTGTCCAATCAAATGGCGAGCCTCAGCAGGATCCTTGGTTCCGGGAAGGTTTACCAGTACTCTATTGGACCCCATTCGCTTGATTTCGGCATTTGCAAGGCCATATTGGTCTACGCGATTGTCAAGAATTGTAATGATTCGGTTGAGCGTGTCGGTCTGTTGACTAAGATCCATTTCTTCTGTGCCTTGTGCTTCGAGGACAAGCCTTACCCCTCCGCGCAAGTCAAGCCCCAGGTCGAGTACATCTTTTGGTGGCCAAAATGGGTAGAGAAGAGCAAGTGAACCTATTGCAATAAGGAGAAGTGCACCAAAACGCAGCCAATCATTACGCATCATGGTATTATGAGACATATGATGACCCCCTGTGGCTACTTCGCTCGTTTGTTGACGATGCTGCTCTTGGCGAGACGGAGCTTGGAGCCATCTTCTATAGTTACTACTATGGAGGTTTCGCTGATTGAATCAATCTCACCATAAATGCCGCCAGCGGATATTATTTTGTCTCCCCTCTTGATTGCCTTTACAAGGTCATTGTGCTTAGCTTGGCGCTTGCGTTGCGGGCGGATTAGCAGGAAGTAGAAAACCGCGCCGAACACTCCAAGAATAACAAGAAGAGAAACCATTGACTGCCCAGCTACAGGTGTCGCGTCATCGCCAAATGCCACCACTCCGAAGAGAAAGGTAGTTAGCCCCATAACAGAAACAATTGCTCTTCTCATACTATCACTCCCTATAGATATTGGTCCGCAGGTGCCGATAGACCCCGATCGATAGGAATAAGGCACCTATCACACAAAATACGGCCGCTACTACGATCTCTTTATTATCCGTCAATCCTCTTCCCAAAGCGATTGCACGCTCCAAGAGAAAGAAAAGATCCGCCCAAATTATACAGTACAGTCCAGACAAAATCGACTTGCTTACACCATTGCTAAATAGGGATCGTGATGCGACAAAGTCGTAACTTATGGTTGCCGCGGGGATAACCATCCAGACAAAGATCAGGCGTATGTTAAATGCGGGTAAGAGTAGGATTACAAGTAAGAGGAGGAGGTGTGCGGGAAACATTGAAATCAGGTTTGCTCCTGAAGACGTGGTTTTCCTTCCACGTGAGAACACCATAAGGTAGCCGAGGAAAAGGAGTGTCTCTGCCGCTAGACCTGCCTTTAGATCTGGCGATATATTACCAATCCACAGGACAATCCCTAGAAGGGCAAGGATCAAAGGGTAGGACCAGCTCTGAAATGGCATCGTCCTTTTTTTCATTAGATTACGTGCAGGAATAAGTGTGCCAACAGAAAAAGGAATGCGAAGCCAAGGACGTCAGTGACAGTAGTAAGAAACACCCCTGAGGCAATGGCCGGATCTTTTCCTAGCGCTTGTAAGCCCAGTGGAATTAGCACCCCCATTGCTCCTGCCACTACCGTATTGAACAGCATAGCCAAACATGCAACTGCTCCTAGCAATGGCTGTCCTTTCCATAGATAGGTGATGATTCCCAGGGTTATCCCGATGATAAGTCCATTTGTAACACCGAGCAATATCTCTTTCCTTAGGAGTTTGCGCCCTTGGTGTTGCTCCATTTCACCTAGCGCCATCCCTCTGGTAATGATGGTTATCGTTTGCATGCCTGCGCTCCCTCCTTGCCCAGCGATCACTCCCATAAGAACCGCGAGAGCTGCTACTTTAGCAATTGCTTGTTCAAACGTAGCAACGACTATAGCAGCTAGTATTGCCGTAGCTAGGCGTGTGTACAGCCACGGTAGTCGCATGCGTAGAGAGGAGAACCACGAAGTGTCGACGCTTTCGTTCATTGGCACACTTGCCATTCCGTAGATATCTTCCGTTGCTTCTTCTCGCATTACGTCTATCACATCATCGATTGTGATAATGCCAAGCAGCTTGGCTTGCTGGTCGACTACGGGGAGGGCGTAGAAGTTGTATTTGTCAAACAGTAGGGCAACTTCTTCAGCATCCGCCTCTACAGGAACGGAGATTACGTCTTTTTCTACTAGTGAGCTCAATTGTGTATTCGGTTGTGCCAGCGCTATATCACGTAGAGATAGAACCCCTTGTAGATAGCTTTCATCATCCACAGCATAGGCAAAGTAAATAGTTTCCGCTTCCTCTGCTCGTTGTCGTAGCACATCAATCGCTTGTTGGACAGACATATCTAGCGATAGGGCAACAACTTCTGGGGACATCAGCCCGCCCGCTGTGTCAGAAGGATATGTAAGCAAATTGGAGATAACCTTAGCTTCTCTGCTGTCGACATGAGAAAGGATTTCCTGTTGTGTCTCTGGGGGTAACTCCTCCAACAAGTCAACGGCGTCGTCAGGATCCATTCGCGCGAGGATTTCTATCGCTTCTTCACGGTCAAGGTCCGAGAGCAGCTCAGCCGACTCATCTGGTTCCATTTCACCCAGAGGCTCGGCAGCAGCTTGCCTCAGGTAGAGGCGGTGTAAGAGCTTCGTTGCTTGCTCATCGGAAAGCTGAGACAGGACCTCGGCAATATCAGCTGGATGTTTTCGTAGGAGTTCTTGGAAGATAACTTTTTTCTTTTCCATTATCTCTCACCTATCAGTTGTCAGACCATTCGTAGCGTCGGAACCCGTGTCCGTCATTCCGGCGAACCCCGGATCGGCGTCCAGGGCAGGGCCCGGAATTTCCCCACACCGTCATTCCGGCCTGCCTGTGCGTGTTCGCACGCAGACAGGCGAACCCCACACCGTCATTCCGGCCTGCCTGTGCGTGTTCGCACGCAGACAGGCGAACCCCACACCGTCATTCCGGCGAAGGCCGGAATCCAGCGTAATGGTGGTTCTACGTCACTTATCACTTGTCACGCATTGCAGCTCTCAGCTCTCAGCTTTCAGTCATCAATTCCGGCTTCTTTGTCTTTCACTATTTTTCGACTCCTGACTCCCGACTGGGTTTTCAGCCGGAACCTGTGTCCGACGTTAAGGATAACATAGCAAGAATACGTAGATGATTCGTCAGGGACAAAGCCAGTCGTCTGTTTTCGGTTCTTTGTCTTTCACTATTTTTGGACTCCTGACTCCCGGCTCTCGACTTTTTTCTGTTGACTCTGGACTTTGGACCTTGGACCTTGGACTCTTTCTATCTTATCACCAATCCAGCCATCTCTCGTACTTTCGTCATGTTCTCTCTAGCAATGACACGCGCCTTATTAGCCCCTTCTTCTAGAATATCTTCCACAATTCCCGATGCTTCAAGTTCGCGGCGCCGCTGTCTTATTGGGCGAAGAACCTCCATCAGGTTCTCAAATACGGTATCCTTCAGGCGAGAGTACATGAGCTTCCCTGACTCGAATTCCGCGCGTAGTTCCGCGGCGACTGATCGATCGCCTAATAGCTCACCAGATAGGTCAAGGACCTCGAACAGATTGGCCACACCGGGAGACATGGTTGTCCCGGGCTCAAGCCCGGTATCGGTGACAGCGGAACGGATCTTGCTGTGGATTGAGCGTTCGTCCTCCATTACCCCAATGCAGTGGGCCTCTCCCGCGGTTTTACTCATCTTGATCGCTGGATTGGCGAGGGACATAACACGCGCTCCTTTTCCTACGATAGGCTCAGGTTCGGGGAAGAACTCCCCAAAACGGGCATTGAACCGGCGCGCAATCCGTCGGGAGAGCTCCACGTGCTGCACTTGATCCTCACCGACTGGAACCCCGGTGGCACGGTATAGGAGAATGTCTGCTGCCTGTAGGACCGGATAGATGAATAACCCAGCGGAGACAAACTTTTTTCCGGCAGACTTGTTCTTGAACTGGGTCATTCGCGCCAGATCGCTGTAGCCGGTCACGCAGCCAAAGATCCAGGCAAGCTCGGTATGTTCAGGAACAGCGGATTGCGTGAATAAGATTGTGCGCTGTGGATCGATTCCGCAAGCAATCAGATCGAGTGCCATCGAGCGGGAAGCGGCGCGCAACGCATTTGGGTCAATCTCAGTTGTTATTGCATGGTAGTCTACAATGCAGTAGACGCAATCGTGATCTTCTTGTAAGGAGGCCCAATTGCGAATTGCTCCAAAGTAGTTACCAATGTGTAGTGTGCCGGTTGGCTGTATCCCGGAAAAGACTCGTTGTAGCATAATTGCCTCCCTGCATTGATCGTGTGTTTGAGCACAAGGCGAATCCTGCAACAAAAGTATACGCATATCTTACAGTCGCGCTCAAGGAAGTTGATCCCTCAGTAGCAAGTAGCGTATGATTCTTGATGGGTGTTCAATGAAGGATAATTTCACCGCCATAATCCTGGCTGCTGGCAAAGGAACCCGCATGAAATCTAAGCGGGCAAAGGTCTTACAGCGTGTCAATGGCTGGCCGATTCTTTGGTATGTTTTGCGGGCCACAACAGAACTGGCCCCCTCCAGATTCCTTGTCGTAGTGGGAAATGGAGCTCAGGCAGTGCGAAAAGAGTTCTCAAAGTGGCCGGTAGAGTTTATCGAACAACGCGAGCAGTTAGGTACCGGTCATGCTGTTTTCCAAGCCTATGGCCACGTTTCCGGAGA
>Ga0315545_1001752_pt1 | contig 20598 bp, 22 predicted proteins | sample SalMarSW160210MG_FD_203096 | JGI IMG/M metagenome (GOLD analysis project Ga0315545, IMG submission 203096) | Salt marsh sediment microbial communities from the Plum Island Ecosystem LTER, Massachusetts, United States - Salt Marsh Sediment SW1602-10 ...
TCATCGACAATTCCATGAACAATGAGGTGCGGGTCACCGTTATCGCCACCGGGTTTTCAAAAACCCGTGAAGTAAAGGAAGTCGGAGACAGCATCAAAAGTTTCGAGGTGTATCCTTTAAAGGATTTTGAACCGACGAGACAAAAACTACAGGTCACGAAAGAGCTTCCGATCATAGACTCAGGTAAAATATCGAAGCGGTTCAGAGAGGATGACTATGACGTACCTGCATTTCTGAGGAGAAAGGCTGACTGATCGTCATTGGATGAAACATTTCTCTATGAATACGCCGACACAGGTCGATTCAGAGTCGCGGTTTGCTACCCCAATTCCTACCACACGGGGATGAGCAACCTCGGTTTTCACAACCTCTTTCACAGAGTCTCTTCGTTTCCAGGCATACGCACCGTCCGGTTTTTCCTTGAAAGAAACGGAAAGCTTTTCTCACCGGACAAACACTATTCGCACAAGAGGGATATGTTCAAGGGGAGAGAGCCTTCGTTGCAGGGATTCGACGGTATTTTCTTCACCGTATCCTTTGAGCTCGATTATATCAACATACTCCGCATGCTCGCACTCTCATTTATCCCTCTTCTTGTCGAGGAGAGGGGTGGGAACAAACCATTTGTTCTTACCGGGGGAATCACCGTAAGCGCAAATCCTGAGATCCTCTCTGTTTTTTCAGACGTCGTGTTCGTCGGGGACATGGAGGAAAACCTCGAAAAGATACTCGGCCTTCTTCTTGAGTCGAGTTTCATCCCTTCCGGCCCTCTGCGTGATCATCTTTTATTGATGGACGGCGTCTTCATGGATGGATTGAAGGATTCCGGGGTCAAACGGGCGGTGAGCTTTTCCGTTGAGAGCCCTGCCCACACTGTGGTGCTGACGAGAAACACGGAATTTGCCGACAGATTTCTCATCGAGATTACCAGGGGATGCAGAAACAGCTGTACGTTCTGCATGGCCAGGTGCACCGGAAGCCCCATTCGAATGATTCCTGAGAGCTCGGTGCTGGAGAGCACGGGGAGGGCACAGCACCATGTGAAAAGGGTTGGTCTCGTCGGGCCCGTGCTTACCGATCATACACAGCTTTCCAGTATTGTTCGCGGGATCAATGACATGGGCATGAGCGTTTCCTTCTCTTCTTTGCGTGCAGACCATTTTACAAAGGAGGTGGCCGAGCTTTTGAAGTGCAATAAGCAGAAGACTCTCACCTTTGCGCCCGAAACGGGAGAAGATGGTTTGAGGAGGAAGATCGGAAAGGATCTCACCAACGTTCAGCTCTTCGAAGCGGTGATACTCGCCCTTGAATACGGCATAAAGCATTTTCGGTATTACTTCATGTACGGATTGCCGTGGGAGAAAGATGAAGACATTAAAGCGATAATCGAGCTCGTAAAGGAGACACTTGTTCTTTTCGACAGATCAGGGTGCTCTCTTCATCTCAGCATAAATCCTTTCGTACCAAAGAAGGGCACACCTCTCGACGCACGGCAGTTGTATCCAGTGAACTATTACTCGAGGGTGAAACAGTTTCTTGAAGATGAACTCAAAAAAATGAAAAACGTCACTGCCCGATTTGAATCACTTCGGATGCTCTTCACGCAGGCGCTGCTTTCAACGGGGAACCGGGAAACCGGACTTTTGTTATATAAGACATTCATGAAAAATAATCTTCAGGCTTTTACACGGTTCGGCGAGAACATGCTTTCAGGGGAAGGCGGTATTACATGAATACAGATCTTGAAACCTGTACAGCACGTTTTCTTGACCATCTTTACCTTGAGAAAAACCTCTCTCAAAATACACGCGCAGCGTACCGTACGGATCTCAAACTGTGTACCGCATTTCTTCACAGTACTCGGGTGTATGAACCATCCCAGGTGAGTTCGCAGCACATACTCTCCTACCTCGCTTTCTGTCAGAGAACCGGAGTAAGCCCGAGGACGATTTCACGATACCTTTCCGCTATCCGGTCATTTTTCCGTTTCCTCATTGATGAGGGAATCATCAGCACATCTCCTGCACGCAATATCGATTCCCCCAGAATCGTACACAACCCGCCCGAATACCTCACGGTTGAAGAAGTGGACAGGTTACTGGAATTTCCCGGGGAGGGGAGTGTTCTCGGGTTGAGAGACCGTACGATAATCGAGCTCATGTACTCCTGTGGGCTCAGGGTCTCGGAGGTGTGCGCCCTGAAAACGGGTGATATACATTTCCACGAGAGATGGGTGTGTGTGTACGGGAAGGGGAAAAAGGAGCGCATCGTCCCGTTCGGCAGGCGCGCGAAAGAGCTGCTCGAGCGGTACAGCGAACAGGTGCGGCCGCAGCTGCTGAAAAAGAGCCGCTCTGACACACTCTTTCTTAACTTTCGCGGCGAGCCCCTCAGCAGAAAGGGGATATGGAAGAAGATAAAGGATTACGCGCGCATGAGCGGGATTAAAAAAAATATTAAACCTCACATACTCCGCCACTCATTTGGCACGCATCTCATCCAGAACGGAGCAGACCTTCGTTCCGTGCAGGAGCTGCTCGGACATGCTGACATTGCTACTACCCAGATCTACACCCACTTGGACAAAGGTACTCTCATTGACATGCATGCACAGTACCACCCGCTGAGCGCACGCCGGCACGGTTCAGCAAAAAAAAAGCAGTGAGCTCATCGGCACACCCTGCCAATTCCAGTTGACGTTTCAAAAGAGAAGGGAGTACTCTTTTTACATATAATAGAGGGCCGGTGAATTATGTTCGGAGAAGAGCGACTGGAGTATGGGAAGGTACTGCAGGGTTTGCAGACCTACTGCGGGTGGGAGTACTCTGCGAAAAAAATGCTCCTGATACGGCCGAAGAACGGAAGGGAGGACATCGAAAAGACCTTCCTGGAGCTTAAGGAACTGCTCCTGGCCAGGGAAAACGGCCGGGAAGTATCCATTCAAAAGCTACATGATGTGTCTGAGCTTACAAAACGTTCCCTGGTAAAGGGAACGGTCCTGGAACCATCTGAAATCGCGCTCGTCAGGGATAACATCGTTTCGTATATCCAGCTGAAAAAGCTGTTCTCTTCTTTTACAGAGGAAGCACCGCTGATCACTGAGAGGTTCAAAGAGGTTTCGGTCCCTTTCGGCCTGAAGCAGAGGATCGATAGAGTTATCGATGAACATGGGAACGTCAGGGAAGATGCATCCCCGCGGTATTCAGAGCTGAACATCAGGATGAGGGCGATCAGGAGGGAAATTGAAAAGATATTGGAAAGCTACTTCTCTTCACAGGAAACACAGAAGGTTGTACAGGAAAAGCACGTTACCATAAAGGATGACCGGTACGTAATTCCCATAAAGCAGAACTACAAGGGAAGGATCCCCGGCGTGGTTCACGCGCAGTCCGGAAGCGGGGAAACGCTCTTCGTCGAGCCGTTCTCGATTACATCGAGAAACAACGAATTGAGAGTTATGCATAAGGAACTTGAAGAGGAGAAACGAAAGATTCTTGCCTCTCTCACTTCAGCGATCGGAGACCAGCATGGGCGGATCGGATTGGTACAGGAAGTTTTGGCAGATATGGACATCCTTTGTGCGAAGTCCGGGTGGATGGATGACCTGGGGTGCAGTATACCCGAGTTCAGCGAACGCAGGGAGATCATTCTCGAAGGCGCACGGCATCCGCTCATTAAGAGAGGTGTCGTACCGATTGACTTCATATTGGAGAACGAGAAGACGGGAATGGTCATCACCGGGCCCAACACGGGTGGAAAAACCGTATGTCTGAAAACGATTGGACTTTTTGTAATCCTTGCGCAGGCGGGATTCCCGGTGCCCGCGCGGAGAATAAAGACATTTTGCTTTGATTCGGTGTTTTCCGACATCGGTGATGAACAGTCCATCGAACAGTCTCTTTCGACCTTTTCCGGCCACATCGAACATATAAAGGAAATCGTTGAAAAAGCAGGTGAGAAAAGCCTGGTACTGCTCGACGAGCTCGGTGCAGGAACAGACCCTGTTGAGGGCGGTGCAATCGGTACCTCGATTCTCGACTACCTTGTCGGCAGAAACATACTCACAATCGTGACCACCCATTTCAGCGTGATAAAGATGTACGCTCTGAGCAGTAACAAAGTAGGAGTCGCATCCGTAGAGTTCGATCCGGAAACGTGCCGTCCGACATTCAGGCTGATCCTTGGAATCCCGGGAAGAAGCAACGCCTTTGAAATTGCACGGCATCTTGGACTGAAAAGAGAAATCCTCGAAAGAACTCGTGAGTATCTCTCAAAAGACCAGAAATCCTTCGATGCGATCTTCAAGAATCTGGGTTTGATGGAATTGAGGATGAGCAGAAAAGAGCAGGAATTAGACAGGCAGAGGGAAAAACTCAATGACCTTGTAGACAACTATGAATCGAAGCTCAAAGAACTGCAGGAGAAAGAGCGCCACATAAGAACGCACTACAAGCACGAGTTGAGCGCACTTCTCATGAGGTACAGCAGGGAGCTCGAAAGGGGAATCCGGGAGATCCGGTCTGCGAACGCCTCAAAAGAGGCCATAAAGAATGCGCGTCGTGAAAAGAAAAGGGTGGAAAAGGAGTTCGAGGAATTTGAAAAAAGGGCAGTCATCGAAGGAACACACAGTGTGGAGCAAAAATCTGATGTTGCCGAGGGTGATACTGTGCTCGTGGATACGGAGTACGGAAAAAGAATGAAAGGCCGTGTTATTGAAGCGAACGGCGAACAGATAACCGTTCAGGCGGGCGTCATGCGGTTGAAGGTGAAGAAGGAACAGGTGATTTCCCTTGCTCCGGATGTGCCCTCTCTGCACCGGGTGTGGGACTTTGAGTCATCGGGAAACGCAACGGCAGTCCAGGAATGCGATATTCGGGGAAAGCACTACGCGGAGGCGATGGAGGAAGTTGAGAAATTCATCGACAATGCGATACTTCATAATGCAGACGTGGTGTCGATTATTCACGGGCTGGGGAGCGGTGCGCTCCGCCAGGGCGTTTGGGAGAGCCTGCGGCAGAACACACATGTCGCCCAGTATGAGTACGCGCACCCCGATCAAGGTGGGTTCGGGTGTACAGTCGTGAGGCTGAAAAGGTGATTTCCCTCTTGAGTGTTTTCAAAAAACATTTTATACTTTTGTTTCATTGATAAAATGGGTGGGGAGAGGAATGGAAAACATGTACTGGGATAGGGAGATAGAAACGATCCAAAGAGAACAATTGCGAGCGCTCCAGCTCGAGCTCCTCAACCGTTCTCTGCTAAGGGCTGCAGAGTCTGACTTCTACAAGGGGAGGATTCCAAAAAGCATCAAAAACCTCGAGGCTCTGCAGGAAATAGAGTTTACCACAAAAAACGACCTGAGAAACAGTTTTCCAAGAGGAATGCTCGCCGTTCCGCTCGACAACATCGTGCGCCTGCACAGTTCTTCTGGAACAACCGGGAGGGCGACGGTGATATACCACACGAGAGATGATATCGACAACTGGACCGAAATCGTTGCACGGAGTATGTACATGACGGGGGTGCGCAAAAACGACGTTTTCCAGAACATGATGGGGTACGGCCTGTTTACCGGTGGGCTGGGGTTTCATTACGGGGCCGAGCGGCTCGGAGCCTTGACAATACCCGCATCCTCGGGAAATTCCAAACGTCAGATACGGCTCATGAAGGATTTTCATACCACGGTGCTTCACATCACGCCCAGTTATGCGCTTCATCTCTATACCCTTTTTATAGAGGAGGGAATCGATCCGAAAAAAGATCTCGATCTCGGCATCGCGTTCCTCGGCGCTGAGCCGCACTCCGAGGAAACGCGCGTGAGAATCGAAGATCTCTACGGGATCAATGCGTTCAACAGTTATGGGCTTTCGGAGATGAACGGTCCGGGAGTTGCCTTTGAATGCCAATACAAAAAAGGGATGCATGTGTGGGAGGACAGTTACATATTCGAAGTCATTGATCCGGCAACTGGGGCACCTGTGGAGGACGGGGAGGCAGGAGAAATCGTCTTCACGACCCTCAAGAGGGAAGGGATGCCGATTATTCGGTACAAAACCGGGGATGTCGCCTGTGTACTCCCGGCTCCATGTCCCTGCGGACGTACACACAGAAGGATATCCAGGATAAAGGGACGGACGGACGACATGCTCATCATCAAAGGTGTAAACCTCTACCCCATGCAGATTGAAAAGGTGCTGATGGATATTCCGGAAGTCGGAAACAATTACCTGATTGAGGTGGACAGCGTCGACTATCTGGACACCATAAATGTAAAAGTGGAGGTGAGACCACATATCTTTCACGGTGAGATCGGTGAGCTCGAAGCATTAAAGAGCAGAATCGTCGGGGACTTGAAAAACGAGATTCTGATATCTCCGAAAGTAACGCTCGTGGAGCCCAATTCACTCCCGAAGAGTGAGGGCAAGGCGGTCAGGGTCATTGATAATAGGAAGGGCGAGAACATATAAAAAGGAGAGAACCATGGCTTCGCAGGTGAGTGTATTTGTAGAAAACAAGCCGGGGAGGATTTCTCACATCGCACGGGTTCTGGGAAACAATAATATCAATATACGGGCAATAACGATATCCGATCGCGGAGAATACGGGTTGATCAATGTGTTGACCAACGATCCGGAGAAGGCGTATGCAGTGCTGAGCAACGAAGGGTTCAGTGTTTCGCGAAAGTATGTTATCGGCGTTGTGATGAAAGACAGACCGGGTGCGCTCGCCGACATTGCAGAATACCTCAACGAGAGCGATATAAACGTATCAAATGCATACGGCTTCATTCTTCAGGAGGGCGATAGGGCTGTGCTGATACTTGAAGTCGAAAACTTCGACAGAGCGGAGCAGGTGATCAGAAAAGGCGGTTTCCATACACTCACGAAAGAAGAGCTCCATAATCTGTAGTACAGTGCGCACCCCCTGCCGCTCAGGAGCGTATCTGTTATGAAAAAGAGGATTCCTCCCGAGAAGTTTATGATTCCAGTGGATGAAATGAAAAGAGGCATCTATTCGGACAAGTATTTCATCCGTACACGGGAAGTGCTTTTGAAGGATAAAAACCGCTCTCGAGTACTGATGCAGGTGTACACCCGTGCAGATGGAATCATCTGCGGTATCGACGAAGCGGTTGCAATTATTCGTACCTGCGCGGCAGATCCCCGCGATCTGTCGGTGCATGCTCTGTTTGACGGTGATTCCATCTCAGAGGGGGAAACGGTCCTGACGATCGAAGGAGATTACAGTTCCTTCGCACATCTGGAAACCGTTTATCTCGGTGTTCTCTCGAGGGGATCATCGATTGCATCCGCAGTTCACGAAGTGGTGGAGGCTGCGGTGGGAAAGCCAGTCTTATTTTTCGCGGCGAGATTCGATCATTACAGAATTCAGCACATTGACGGGTATGCCGCGCTCATCGGGGGTGCACAGGGAGTTTCTACGGATGCAAACGGGCTTTTGCATGGCATTGAGGGAATGGGAACGATTCCACACGGGCTCATCGCCGCATATGCAGGAGATACTCTCGCTGCGTGCAGGGCGTTTAACAAACATCAGCCGGCCGATGTGGACCTCATTGCACTCGTCGATTTTCAAAACGACTGCATCGGCACGAGCCTTCGCGTTGCCCGCCATTTTGGTGAAAAACTCTGGGGAGTGCGGGTTGATACTGCAGGTGACATGCGCGATGAGTCAGTTACTCCTGTCGGAGCCGAATCCCTCGGGGTGTGCCCAGAGCTTGTGTGGAAGCTTCGCAGTGCGCTCGACGCAGAGGGGTTTCACTGGGTAAAGATCGTGGTAAGCGGCGGGTTCAACAAAGAGAGGCTTCAAAGGTTTGTACATCTTGATGTTCCATTCGACGCAGTGGGAATCGGTGCGGCGCTGCTGAGAAAAAGGATCGAGTTTACTGCAGATGTCGTGCTTGTGAATGGAGAGGCATGCGCGAAGAAGGGGAGGAGATACAATCCCAATACACGCCTCTCGGAGGCTTGAACGACCCCGCGCGTGTCTCACTGCAGGATACTTTTCGTACAGTTGAAAATCCGAACTCACCTCCTTATACCCATTGACAAACAATGAGCACCGAATTAATATATTCAGCATCACAGACAGTCGAAAGAGAGGTTGGTTATGGAAGATTTGAGTATGCCGCATCCTGGGCATGAAGAACACCTCTGTTATCTTCAGAATATCGGTTTTCTCGTGAGAAACTGGGAAAATTTTAAAAAACTCGTCCAAAATCCGAAGTATATCTGCAAAGCATGCGGAAGAGTTGCAGCACGCGAAAAAAATTTGTGCGCTCCTGAAAAATTATAGAACGGAAATGCAGACACGGGCCTCGAACATTTCGAGAACCTGAAAAGAACTCTGAGAGGAGAACCATATGGCAGATCTTACGACGAAGTATATGGGTCTTGAACTCTCCAATCCACTCCTTGTTGCAAGCTGCAGCCTGTCGAAAAATATCGACGGTGTAAAGCGTATCGCCGAAAGCGGTGCCGGCGGAATAGTGCTCAAGTCTCTATTTGAAGAGCAGATACAAAAGGAGATGGTGGAGGACATCGAGCAGTATATCGGCCCTTCGTGGCACACAGAGGCGTTTGACTACGTAAACAAAATGGGTATGGAGCTCGGACCCCGTGAATATCTCGCATTGATAGAAGAAGCGAAAAAGACAGTCTCACTCCCCATCATCGCGAGCCTCAACTGCGTTTCCGCGGGATGGTGGAAGGACTATGCAAAGCAGATCGAATCAGCGGGTGCAGATGCAATCGAGCTGAACATTGCCTACATTCCTACAGATGTGCGCGGGGAAAGCGGAGAAATAGAGAAAACCTATTTCAGTGTGCTCGAGAAAGTGAAGTCTATCCTGAGTATCCCCATTGCGGTAAAACTGGGGCCATTTTTCACCTCTATGGCCAATTTCGCCTACGAGATGTGCAGAAACGGGGCGTCAGCACTCGTCCTGTTCAATAGATTTTATCAGTTTGATATCGATCTGGAAAAGATGGCGGTGAGCGGTGCGAATCCGCTGAGCAGCGCACAGGAGATGTCTCTCCCGTTGAAGTGGATTGCTCTTCTCTACGGCAGGGTGAACTGCGACCTTGCCGCCACAACCGGTGTACACAACAGTGAGTCCATTGTGAAAATGATTGCTGCGGGGGCACAGACAGTACAACTCTGTTCCATACTCTATAAAAAGGAAGTCGAGTACGTGAAGACCCTGCTGAAGGAGTTTGAAAAATGGCTCGAGGCGCACAACATAGGCTCCCTGGATGAGATTAGAGGAAAATTGAGTCAGCAGGAAAGCGAAAAGCCCGGGCTATACGAACGGCTGCAATACATCAAGGCACTTGTTGGAATCGAGTAATTCTCTTGTTCTGTACAACCGGCCCTTCTTTTTCACATACATGCACTGAAAAAAAATGCGCGCACAGAGGGATCTTTAACCTTATTGAGGAGGTGCGGAAAGTGGCTCAGCAAGGCATGCGAACCGAAAGCGACTCCATGGGTGAAATGAAAATACCCAAGAACGCGTATTGGGGTGCGCAAACTCAGCGGGCAGCGGAGAATTTTCCAGTGAGTGGGCTCCGTTTTTCAAAGCGGTTCATCAGGGCACTCGGCATGGTAAAGAGGGCAGCGGCGCTCGTCAATATGAAGCTTTCCTTTCTCGACCAGGAAAAGGGAAAAGCCATTGTGCAGGCAGCAGCAGAGGTGATAGACGGGAAATTCGACGATCAGTTCGTTGTCGACATATTTCAAACAGGCTCGGGCACTTCAACGAACATGAATGCCAATGAGGTAGTCGCATCCAGGGCAAATGAAATCCTCATTGGAAAGATCGGTGCAAAGCTCCCGGTGCATCCCAATGATCACGTGAATATGGGACAGTCCAGCAATGATGTGATCCCCAGCTGCATACATATTGCTGCACTCGAGGGAATAAAAAAGGATTTGATTCCCTCGCTCGGGAAGCTGCAGGCCGCACTCGGAAAGAAAGCCCGTGAATTCGACAGTATCGTCAAAATCGGAAGAACGCACATCCAGGATGCAACTCCCGTACGGCTCGGACAGGAGTTCAGCGGATATGAGAGCATGATTGTCCACGGAATCGAAAGGCTCGAGAATACGGTGAACAGCCTTTCCGAACTCGCGCTTGGTGGAACCGCAGTTGGGACAGGTATAAACACGCATCCTGAGTTTGCATTGCGTGTGATCGAACTGATCAACAAATGGACGAATCTGCGATTCAAGGAGGCAGGCAATCATTTTGAAGCGCAGGGGTCCAAGGATGCAGTGGTCGAGGCGAGCTCCGCGCTTCGCGCCGTTGCAGTGAGTCTCATGAAAATTGCAAACGACATCCGTCTCCTGAGTTCAGGACCAAGGTGCGGGATAGGTGAAATCATTGTTCCTGCCGTGCAACCAGGCTCCTCCATCATGCCGGGAAAGGTCAATCCCGTTATCGCGGAATCCGTGTGCATGATCGCAGCCCACGTCATGGGAAACGACGCCGCCATTGCAGTTGGAGGGCTTTCCGGCACGCTCGAGCTCAACGTGATGATGCCCGTTATGGCGTACAACCTTCTACAGTCCATCGAAATCCTCTCGAACGGAAGCAGAATCTTTGCAGAGAAGTGTGTTTCAGGTATCAAGGCAAACCGTTCGAGGATAGACGAGATGATCGATCAGAGCCTTGCGCTCTGCACGGCTCTCAGCCCTCGAATCGGCTACGATGCGGCGAGCAGGATCGCAAAAAAAGCCTATGAGAGCGGAAAAACCGTGAAGGAAATCGCGCTGGAGGAAAGCATACTCCCTCCTGACGAGCTCGAAGAAGTGATGGATCCGCGGCGAATGACAGAAAGGGAATGATCGGGTGAATGTCTAATGTCATGCATCGGTCTTAAAATGTAACATTCACGCATACAGTGCACGCTCATTTTGAGAACTTCGGATAAGAGACGTCGATAGGTTCAGTGTTTTTCACCAAAATAAATGCTTTTCCCAAATATAACGCAAAATTCGAAGTTCGACTTAAATCACTTCCGTAACTGTACGTGAATTCTCGAAAGGAGAAAAGAATGAAGACACTCGTCGTATATTTTTCTCGTTCAGGTATAACGAGAAAAGTCGCGGGCCGGATCGCGGAGCTTCTCGGGTGTGATCTGCAGGAGATCGTTCCCGCCCGCAGCTATTCGGGTCTGTTCGGCTGGTTCAGAGCGGGAATAGAGATCGCCAAAAAAAGATTTCCGGAAATACATACGCTCGATCACCCCCCGGGCGATTACGATCTGGTTATCGTTGGAACACCTGTGTGGGCAAACACCATGGCTTCGCCTGTTCGGAGTTTTTTTTCGAAGTATCATGATGAGCTCAAAACGGTTTCGCTCTTCGCTACAAAAGGAGGAAAAAGCAGGAGCAGGTTCGCAGACGATGTTGAGGAATTCTGGGGCATAAATGCAGTCGAAACCGTTGAATTACAGGCCAAAAACGTGAAAAAAATTACGAATTTCGAAAGTATCGAATTCCCTGCAATTGCGGATTTTGTAAAAAAACTTTCTGGGTAAGGTTTCACATGGGCCAATTTTTTCCCGGTTTGAGAATAAATATCTGTGAGGACTGCTTTCGTGGATAACGAATCTTTATTCCAGGGTGCACGCTACATCGTTGAGGTCCTCACTCCGCGTGTTTCTTTCGATGCGGCAAACAAAGTGAGCTTCGATGCCTTTTTTGAAAAGTCAAGAAGGGCATTACACATGGGGTGGGCGGTTTCCATTCCCGATAATCCTCTGGCGCACTTGCGGGTGCCTGCACTCTCTGCGGTTGGAGAATGCGGGCGAGCGTTTGAGGCTGAGAGGCTTTTAGTCAACCTCAACACCTTTCACACAAAGAAAAAGCTCGATGCATTTCCTGAGGAAAAGGTATATCTTTCGTTTCTCAGCAAAAAAAGCGACTGGAGCGAGATTTTTTCCTGATTGCCCAAGCTCAGTAAAGAATGCCGTCGTCGGGCGAACGATGATTATCCCGTTTTGTCCATCCATCCTGCATCACCCTTTACGAGGTTTTTGAATCGATCGCGGATTTTCGCATCCACCTCGTGTGAGAATACTGCGGGATTCTCCTTTGTGAGGATCATTCGAGCTCTGATCAGCGCGCGGTGCGCGGCATCAGGCGAGCCCTTCTCCTTCCAGATCTCCCGCATGTCCCGTGTTGCCACGTCAGGAAACAGCGCCTCAGATCTCATGTGCTCTATGGTGTGATCCGCGTCCATGAAGGTGCCTCCGGGGCCAACGCTTTCAATGACGTCATATGCAATATGTTCCTCGTTGACCTCGATCCCGCGCTTGATGCGCTTGAGCATGAGCGCAATCTCATTGTCGATGACTGCCTTGGCGAAATCAAATGCCATCAGGCTTCCAAGAAGACCGCCCATATTGAACATGTCCGCACCAGCAAGAAGGGCAGCGGTCGTGTTCATGCTGGTCTCGTATCCGCTTTGGGCGTCGTTTGTGTGTGCATTGGTGTTCCCGATGTACCCGCCGGAAGGCACGTGATAAAAGCGTGCCATCTGTGTGTGCGCCATCTGCAGTATCCCTGTTTCGATCCCCCCTGGTACGTACCCCCCTGAGCGCATGTCTGCAACGGTTGAAAGCACTGCGTATATAAGAGGGGTTTCAGGGCGGATCATCTGCTGCAGAACGGCAAGTGCGAGAAACTCGGCGTTCCCGAGTGCGAGCGTGCCTGAAAGGGTCATCGGAGAGGTTACTCCTGCGTTGGGCACGATTGTTCCATACACAGGGAGGTTTTCACCGGTGAGGTACACGAGCGCTTCCGTAGATTCCACTTCCATTGTTAAAGGCGAGATGACAGGGCAGTAATGGTGGTTGATAATCGGCCGCTCTCTGTATGCGTCTTCACCGCCTGCGATGATTTTTCCGAGCTCGAGCACGTCGTGCAGATCCTGCATGTTCGGCGTATTGCTCCGAACAGGCTTGAGACAGTTCTTCAGGGCAGGATAGAACCGGGATATGCTGAATTGTCCTTCCGGTGCATCGTCCGCGAGAGTGGATATGGAAAAAACATCGAACCCGCAGAGCTCATTTATGAGAAATGCGATATCCGCAATATCCTTGGACGTGGCGCGCCGTTCTTCACCTGTTTCGGGATCGATGATGTTCGGTGCCGAGCTTCCGGTGATGATTGCAGGAGCATCATCAGGGAGCGTCATGTCGTAGCGTGGGTCACGCCCCCGAAAAGTAAATGTAGGAACAAAGAGTTTTCGATATTCTTCGACGACCTTGCGGGGGATTTTTACGCTCGACAGCCCGTGATCTACCCTACATCCGTGATCTGCAAAAATCTTTCGGGCTTTCTCGTTTCGAACAATCAACCCCACATTCTCAAGGATTTCCTCTGATGCGTCATGAATCTGACTTACTTCTTTTGCGGTGAGCAACTGTGCAGTCTGCATAGACCCTCCTTCGTGATGCTCTGGGCAGTGCAGGATACCCTGCAAAAAGGTTTAAAATCAGCGTTTCTGGATCTTGATGGAACCGCTTGTTGTGATGATACTCACTCTATTGCTCATCTGCTTCGCCCTCCATTTTCTCCATTTCCTTTTTCACGAGGTCCTCTTCGAGCTTTTTCAGCCCCCCTCCCTTGAACACATAGGCGCTGAGAAAATTGAAAAAAACGAATACACCCCAGATGAGAGCAACGAAGAGCCACCACTGACGCCCTCTGGAAAAGACATTGTTGATGACCGCAAGAACAAAGACCACGGAGATGTAGGTGATGAAGTGCCGGATAAAGGATATTTTGTTCTTTGCGATTTTTTTCGCCTTTGCCAGGTTTTTAGCGTTTTCATTCATTGTCGTTTTCTCCTTGCGTGATTTCTTCGCTTCACTTGAGATGTATACCAGGAGTTGTGATTTTTTTTTACCATAATGTATAAAATAACAGCCGGTGTCAAGATGTTAATGGAAGTCGCCATGGGAGAACCCCGAAAGTTTATTTGGCTCGCCAACTACGTACGATTATTCAAAAAACCGAGGTTCTGGAATTCCATAAGGAAGATGAGAGAGAAAAAGTACGTAATCATCCTTATATTTTTTATCATTTCTTTTACCTTGATCTGGGACATTTCAAGAGAGAGTTGGAAATTGGCAGTCAAAAAAAAAGTATCGAACGCCTGTCGGTTCCAGGCGCGTGTTCAGCTGCTGAAATAAATTTATATCTTCATTAAGCGAGACTCATTTTTCAATAAAATAAGGGATAATTTTATCAATTCTATTTGTCCATATGCAACCTGTTGAAAACCCGCCTTTTCCGTTAACCAACACAAAAAGAGTATTGACTCTATCCATACGCTGCAAAGATTGATCAGGCCACCCCCATAAAAGCATCACATAATTCGAGAGCATATGCATTTCGATGTTTCTATTAGAAAATCATAATAACGTTTGACAAAGTTTAAAAAAAATTTATAATTTTATATAAGAAATATGATTCCATATATAAAATAATATGATTTAATGAAAAAAAATTATATTGTACCAAGCTTAAAAAATAGTTTTACAATTCTTGAGATACTCGCCAACAATAATGGATTTACGCTTCAGGAAATAAGTCAAAAGACCTCAATACCAAAAACTACTGTGTTTAGAATTTTATATACTCTAAAACAGGAAGGTGTGATCGAAAAAAAAAATGATAAATATTCAATCGGGTTTCGTGTCATAAAATTAGGCATGGTGGCTCTTTCAAGAATGGAATTGAGAAATATTGCCATTCCTTTTCTCTATGAACTTAGTATTAAATTAGGTGAAACCTCTCATCTCGCGGTCTTGTCAGATAGAAAAAGTTTAATTGTTGAAGTATGTGATAGCCCGCATCCTGTTAAAATTTCTTCGCGTCCAGGAACATTAGTTTCACTTAATTGCTCAGCAACCGGAAAGGTTTTGTTAGCGTTTTCTATCGGGGCCGAAAATATTGATGAATATTTTGAAGACATGAAGTTAGAGAAAAGAACCGAAAATACAATTACATCCATCAGTGAATTAAAAAAAGAAATACAGAAGATTCTTAATCAAGGATATGCGGTCGACAATGAAGAGTATTATGAAAATGTTCGCTGTATCGCAGCTCCTGTACAAAATGCTTTCAACAAAACTGTTGCTGCAATAGGGATTACAGCAACTACTTTCCGATTTAAACCGGAGATGACCGAATCTGCTTCAAGGGAGGTGATAAGTATAGCAAGAGAAATATCGAAAAAGCTGGGTGCATAATTATGAATAATCACATTAGTTTAGTTTAGACAGAATTAAGATATTAAAGTTCTTTAAAAAGGAGGCTTGCTATGAAAAGAGTAGGGTTGTTTTTGTTGATCGTTTTTTTAGGAGTTGGCTTGACGTTTGCTTCAGCAAGAAAGGCAGCGGCTGAGAAACTTGAGACAGAAGCCGAAGAGGGGGTTTATCTGTTCAAGTACGCCAACACTCAGTCACCAAACCATCCTCGCAGTAAATCGATGGAGTTCTTCAAAGAACAGCTGGAGAAGGCGAGTAACGGCCGCATCAAGGTTGAGCTGTACTTCTCGGGCGTGTTGGGCAAAGAGGCAGAGGTCCTCGATATGGTGGTCACCGGTTCGGTTCAGGGATGCAGGGGTGGCTTGTTCGAAAGGGCCAACAAGAAGTACCTGCTCTACACCCTTCCGTTTATGTTCGAGAACACTGATCAGGTCATACGGCTGATGAGAAGCGAGTTCGGAGACAAGATCAACCAAAAGGCGCTGGAAAACGGTATCTACATACCAGCCTGCGGTGTAGCCGGTGGTTTCCGCAATATCACTTCAAATGTGAAACCGATTCGCAAGCCGGCGGATCTTAGAGGTCTTAAGATGCGGACGCCTCCGATCGATATGACCATCAAGACCTTCAAGGCCCTGGGAGCCAATCCTCAGCAGGTTGCATACACGGACACTTACATGGCTCTGAAAAGCGGCGTGGTCGAAGCCCAAGAAAACCCCTTTTCCAATACGGTGGACATGAAATTCTACGAAGTGCAGAAGTACCTCTCAGTGGTCAACTGGCAGCTTCACCCGGATCCCTTTTACGTCAATCCGGGCTGGTACAACAGCCTGCCCGATAATTTGAAGGCTGTCTTCGACTCCGTGGCCGAGTCCACTATGATCTACAGCGATACGATCTGGCTGAACTCGGAGAAGGACTACTACTACATACTCAGAGACGAGCTGCAAGTCAATGAGCTCACGCCGGAGGCAACCGAGCAGTTCCGCGAAGCGGTCAAGTCGGTCTGGCAGTCCTACGTTGACGACGGCTTCTTCAGCTGGGAGGACATCAACGAGGCCATACGGATCGCCAAGGGTTGATCCGACCGTCCGGTCGTGAATCAGGCAAGGGTGCTGCTCCAGAAAGGCGTTCCAGACTGTTCAAGTCGGCACCCTTTCCTATACATTGTTGAGGCAGGGGTATGGAGAAGATGAAAGGACTAAGTGCAGCATTCGGTATGCTGTTGAAGTTTCTGGAAGCTGCGATCACGATCTTTTTTTTCGTGATCTTGATGCTGACGATTGTCCTTGTGATACTTCGCTACGGCTTCAACGAAGCAATAATAGGCGGAAACGAGATCATGGAGTACCTGTTCATTTACACCACTGCTATCGGTGCCGCAGTGGCCCTGGGCAGAAGAGAGCACATAAAGATCACCTGGTTCGTCGATAAGCTTTCTCACCGGTCCAGACGGCTTGTCGATGTCTTCGGTTTTTTATTGATCTCATTTATCAATGCAGTGATGATCTACTACAGCGTTCCCTGGATCAGGTCGGTCGGGAGCTTCGAATCGCCCATTCTGCGGTTGCCCAATCGAACGATACAGCTCATCATACCGATAGGCTGTGTCTTGGTGATCCTCTATTGTCTGTATCACATCTTAGTCGTGATTGTAGGTGGCAGCAGGGGCTCAGAGGAGGGTTCGACATGATCATCCTGCTTGTCAGCCTGATCGTGTTCCTTGTTTTCGGGATACCCATAGCATATTCTTTGGGGCTCTCCGGATTCTGTTACTTTCTGGTTGTACATCCGGAGCTGCTCCCCGTTCTTCCGCAGCGCCTTTTCGCCGGAATGAACTCCTATGCCATGATTGCGCTACCCCTTTTTATTACCATGGGACTTCTAATGAATGCCAGCGGTATTACCACCCGGCTGATCGATTTCAGCCTCTTGTTAGTCGGCAGACTGAGGGGCGGTCTGGGAGCGGTGAACGTACTGGCCAGCATGATCTTCGGGGGGATCTCCGGCTCCTCGGTTTCCGATACTGCTTCAATCGGCGCCGTGTTGATCCCGGAGATGAAGAAAAGGGGTTACACAGCAGAATTTTCCAGCGGGATCACCGTGGCCTCCTCAACTATGGGGATGATCATTCCACCGAGTGTGCCGATGGTGATATACGCCCTGGTGGCCGAGGAATCTGTGGGAAAGCTTTTCCTCGGCAGCGCCATTCCCGGAATCATGATTGGACTGTTCATGCTGGTGATAACAATCGGTATATCCTATAGGAAGAGATATCCAAAGGAGGAAATCCAGCTCAGCAGGAAGGAGCAGTTCGCACGGGTACGAAAATCGGTCCTGGCTATAATCATGCCTGTGTTCGTCGTCGGTTCGGTTGTTCTTGGCATTGCCACCGCCACCGAGTCGGCGGGGATCGGTGTCCTGTACGCCTTCATCATCGGGATCTTCATTATCCGTGGGTTGAAGCTGAAGGAAATCCCCCCGATTCTGAAGTCGGCAGTCATTACAAGCGCCACGGTAATGATTATTATCGCCATGTCCCAGCTCTATGTCTGGATCCTTGCGATCGAGAAGATACCCCAGCTGGTGGCCGCTTTTGTGACAGGACTGAACGTGCCGGCAATCGTCATCCTGCTCTGCATAGACCTGATAATACTACTCACCGGTACTTTTGTGGATGTAAGCCCGGCGATCCTTCTGCTCACCCCGGTCTTCCTGCCGGCCGTTCAGGCCTTGGGAATGTCAGGCGTGCAGTTCGGGGTCATCCTTATCTGCGGACTGGCTGTCGGGCTGGTGACACCGCCGGTGGGCATGTGCCTGAACGTTGCCTCCGCCATATCCAAACTAGGGATAGGCAGGATCTTTAGGGGTGCGCTCCCCTTCCTCCTGGCAAACGCCATAACCCTGGTTTTGATCACTCTGCTGCCCTCCTTGAGCATGTGGCTGCCGGGATTGTTGATGAAATAGAATTCGTGTTTAGGAAAGGGAAATATTATGGAGATCAGACATTCAATTAATCCAGAAGATGCAAAAAAATATGATACTGATAAGCTGCGAAAAGAGTTTTTAATTCAAACTCTTTTTATACCAGGTCAAATGAAACTGGTTTATAGTAATTTTGATCGAATTATTGTTGGAGGCATTGTTCCGTTACAAGAGCCTGTTCGTCTCGAAACAGATATAAATATGGGGGCAGATTTTTTTCTTGAAAGAAGGGAAGCAGGAATAGTAAATATTGGAGGATTGGGAAAGATACTCATTGATAACAAAGAGCATACACTTGGTGCAAAGGATTGTCTTTATATTGGAATGGGTGCGAGAAACGTGGCCTTCTCGAGTGAAGATAAATCTAATCCCGCAAAATTTTACATGAATTGTGCGCCGGCTCATAAAAACTTTCCAACAGAGAAAATTGGGATAAAAAATTCCGAACCGATTCATCTCGGCTCACTGAGTGAATCAAATAAAAGAACTATCTATAAATATATACATCCTGATGGAGTAAAAAGCTGTCAACTTGTTATGGGGGTTACCGAGCTCGAGCCAAATAACATATGGAACACGATGCCATGTCATACTCATGTCCGGCGTATGGAGGTTTATTTGTATTTTACTATCCCTGAAGATGCGGTCATCTTTCATTTAATTGGACAGCCGGAAGAGACAAGACATATTGTTGTGAGAGATGAGGAAGCCGTGATTTCTCCATACTGGTCCATTCATTCAGGGGTTGGAACAAAAAATTATAGTTTCATCTGGGGAATGGTTGGTGAGAACCAGACCTTTTCAGACATGGATGCCGTTTCAATGGATATCTTAAAATAAATGTGTAAATGATGGTTTGTTCGGGAGAAAATTATGGTATTAGATACATTTCGATTAGATGGAAAAGTAGCCATAGTCACTGGATGTGCGAGGGGATTAGGAAGGGGCATCGCTGAAGGATTGGCTGAAGCTGGTGCCGATATAGTGGGAGTGTACAATCAGACCAATCCGAGGGAAAGCCTTCAGAAGGAAGTGGAAAAATTGGGCAGAAAGTTTTTCGGGATATCTGCGGATTTACGATCTCAAAAACCTATAAATGAGATTTTTGATAAAGCAGTAAAACAATTTGGGAAAATCGACCTTCTAGTGAATAATGCAGGTATTATACGGCGAGGAGCTTCAATTGAATTTTCTGAAAAAGACTGGGATGACGTGATGAATTTGAACTTGAAATCACTATTTTTCCTCTGTAAGGCAGTTGCAAAGCAGTTGATTCAACAAGGGAAAGGAGGGAAAATTATAAATATCGCGTCGATGCTCTCTTTTCAGGGCGGTATACTTGTGCCATCATATACTGCCAGTAAAAGCGGCGTTATGGGTCTCACAAAATTGCTGGCAAACGAATGGGCCCAACACCACATCAATGTAAATGCAATAGCACCTGGATACATGGCTACAGACAATACAGAACCACTCAGGAAAGATCCTGTGAGAAGTGCAGAATTACTCGGGAGAATACCCATGAGTAAATGGGGAATGCCCGATGATTTAAAGGGCGCAGTTGTATTTTTAGCTTCTGAAGCATCCTCTTATGTGACCGGTCATACTTTAGTTGTAGATGGTGGATGGCTGGCACGATGACGCATATGGTAGGCTTGCATTATTAACCGACCATAATAATTCCACCCAGCGTATGGGCAACAATGCTCCACCATATCGTATTCGTCCATTTGGCCAGGTAACTCGAATAGACCCCCAAAAACCCTGCACCAATTATCAAGCCAATTACGTTCCCACTCGGTGAAACCGACCCGGGGACATAATGCCAGAGTGCAAACCAGGTACTGGGCCAAATGATTCGAAAGAAGTAATTCTCAGGAAAGAGCTGCATGTAAACGCCCCGCCACAGTACTTCCTCGAAGAAACCGTTGCCAAATGCAGTGGATAACAAGAGGAGCATGGTCAATACACTCTCTTTTTTGTATTCCATTCCTGGAATAAATCGATAAAGGGCTGCCATTAACAGGGGAAACGTAACAAGAAGAAATATCTTTGTATCCGGTCTGCGAGGGCGTACCATCACCAATAGTTTTTCCTTCCCAATTGCCCACATTGGAAAGGCAGCACCCCAGAGCAGCCAATAAACCACCAAACCAAGAAACCAACCTGTCCTCCAATTTTCACTAAATAGGGTTTCCTGAAAAAGTCACAATTCATTATATATTAATGAAATAAATCAAGGGATATGGTATAATAGTGCAAGGACATATAGAGAAATCCACCAAAAAGCTTGCACCTGGGAGGGAAAAAA
>Ga0315545_1001761_pt1 | contig 20550 bp, 17 predicted proteins | sample SalMarSW160210MG_FD_203096 | JGI IMG/M metagenome (GOLD analysis project Ga0315545, IMG submission 203096) | Salt marsh sediment microbial communities from the Plum Island Ecosystem LTER, Massachusetts, United States - Salt Marsh Sediment SW1602-10 ...
AAGGGGTCGCCGGGCACGTCGGAGAGAACGAGAGTAAGGACCTGCGCGGGGAAGGCGTGTCGCGCAAGCTGTCCGCCTTTCACCTGCGAGAGGTGCTTTCGCACCGTATTGATCTCCTGGATCTTCGCCCCGGAGCGGAGAAGGAGTTCGTTTATCGCGGCAAGATCGGAGAGAGTGATCCCGGAGGCGGGCAGCGGGAGAAGAGCCGAACCTCCCCCGGAGATGAGAACGATCACGAGATCCTCCTCGTTCGCCTCCTCGACAAGGGCCACGATCCGCTCTGCGGCCGCTCGGCCACGCGCATCGGGAACGGGGTGGGAAGCCTCCACGACCTCCACTCTCCGGGTGGGAACCCTGTATCCGTCGGCAGTGACCACGAACCCACCGGAGATCCGCTCTCCCAAGAGGTCGTCCAAGGTGGCGGCCATCCGAGCCGAGGCTTTCCCCATGCCCACAACGACGATCTGCCTTATTTGCGCAAGATCAAAATGTTCCTGCGCAATGCTGAGATATTCCCCATCAAGGAGCACAGCTCGGCGCAGGCAGGTCTCAGGTGCAACCTCTGCCAGGGCCACCCGGGCGATCCGCGTAAGATCAGCGCGAAGATCCCTCTCCTCTCTCACCGCTCCTCCTTACCTATTTAATTTTCCAATCTCTAAATCATCCGATCTCCCGATCACTCAATCACTAGTCACTCATCTCTGATCACGGGCTTCGCTATGTGTGTTAATCATATAAAGCCGAGCGATGCTTCTCAAAGGTGGTAAGCTGCCCTTGGATGTGGGCCTCCGCTTCCTCATCTGACATCGCTTCCGTCTCGCGCACCAGGCTCAAGAACCTGCCCTGCCACAGAACGCGCAAGACGTCGAGGATCTTGAGGTCTTCCGAAGCGGAGAACGCATCGATCGCCAGGTAGACCGCCTTGACCCAAAGAGGAAGAGGAAAGGAATAGTTATCGAGTTCACGGGAAGCAATACGGTCTAGGTCCTCTCGGAGATCTCCGAGGAAGGCCGCGTTCTTTCCCATCAGCTCTTCGTACTTCTCTTTGAACCGCCGGAGGAGGTCCTCCTGATCGACCGTGATCGCTCCGGGGCGCTTGTCGGGCATCTCTCCCAATCGTTCTACCGGGCGAACTTCATGCACGGTCTCGATGTAGTCGTGGTAGTAATTGATCAATCGGAAGAGGGTCCCGACGACTTGATAGAACATCGGGACCAGCAGCTTGTCCGGGTCCGCGTATTGCTTGGTGGATTCGTGTTCTTTCACTCCCAGAACCGCTTCGGCGATCTCCATCTGCTCCGCAGTGGCGACCAGGGTGATGAAGATGTCGATCCCAAATTTCTCGGGGAAGAGCTCGTGCTGGAGGAGGCGTTCCAACAAACGCGCGGAGATACCGTATTCCCCGCCGATCGGCTGCCGCACCCCCACACCGAACAGAACGTTGGTCAATGGGTAAGCGATCTGATTGGTGATCACCCCATCGCAGTGATGACGCAGGTAGTAGGGGACGACCAGATCCCTTCCTGCCAGGATCGGCCCGGCAAGCTTGTGAACCCAATTTGATTCGATGCTCGTTAGGTCTCCGTCGACCAGGGCGACCGCGGAAGCACCACGGTCCCGAGCGATATCGAGGATCGTGCGGACGCCATTCCCTTTCCCAAGCCCTCCGGTTTGAGGAGTGAACATGACCTCCGTTGTCGTCTCCGTCGTTTGCACCTTCTCCTGCGTAGCATCGGTAGAAAAACCATCGGAGACGATGATCAGAATGCGTTTGGAGGGGAAGAACTGTGTAAGGCCGCGATCGACCGTCTTGAGCACGCCAACAACAGTATCGGCGCAGTTCTTGGTGCAAATTCCAACGACAATATCAAGCGAACTTCTGTCCATACCTTCCTCCAATATGATTCCGAGTCCTATGAGTTTCCTGTCTGTTTCATGATGTTATCCAACCGCTGCGCCAGGCTTTCCAAGCTGTAGTATTCTCTCCCTAAGTCGAAGTTTCGATCGACCATCGCCTGTCGCGCTGAAGAATCGGTAAGAACCTCGACGGCCTTCTCCGTTGCACGACGAATCTTTTCCTCGCTGATAAAGACCAATCCCGACTCGTCGGTACCTTCTACCTGACTCCCAAGAGAGATCACGTCAAAACCTTTCTCACGAATATCCGCTCGGTACACGGGGTATTCAAAGATAACAACGGACAGCTTGGCACGGATAGCCTCAAGAAATTGGTTCCCCCAACCTTCGAAAAGAGAAGGGTAAGTTACAAGATCGGCAAAGACGTAGCAATCCCAAAGGGAGTAGAGATGTTCTCCGTCGCTCTCTTCGCGCCGCGAACGGACCCTTTCCGCGATGAACCGAGCCTCGATCCCCGCTCGATCAATCTTCCATTTCAATCGTGAAAGGTAGTTTCCCGTCCTGTCTTCCGAGTATCCGGCAAGGACGAGGACAACCCGATCTTCTTTCGTGAACCGCCTCCCATCGTAGAGCCCGCCCTCTTGTAACTTGGCAATGTTGGAGGGTTCGTTGAGTTCCTCAACGAGGTCGATGGCCAGTTCGATCCCCTTGCGTTCGACAATCCGGGTGGCTTGAAGTACAACGATGTCGTTCTCGGTGACTCCGATGGTTTCCCGAAAATCACGGTTGTACTTGTCAATGCCCCATGGCTCGCCAGCGAAGTCAAACACGTTCGGAACGATGGTGGACTCCACCCCACTCCTTTGGCGAAGCTCCGCTTGGACTAGGCTGTTGATCACCACGTGGGCGACCAATGGATCTTTGGGAGGGAGGTATTCTTGGGCAATGCATTGCACCACCGCGCACGTTGGCGTCATCCCTCGGAACGTCTCCCAGTGAAAATCGTGATGGTGAGCGACAGCGGGAATCCCCCGTTTACGAACCACACGCGCGAAAGCAATGGCGGCAGGAAGGTTCACGCCGATCGACCAGACGTTGTTAGGAATGAGTAGGTCAAGGGAAAATTCGTCGATGAACGAACAGAGGCCCTGTTCTATCCGATCGGCCACCTCAAAGATCTCCCTTTCCAGGGCCGCCTCGCTCTCGTAGTCAGTGAGCCGATCAAAGGCATTACGATGTATCCTCTCGATATTCTCACGATGGTGATACAGCTCTTCGATGAGGAACCCTTCAGCCTTCCCGAGGTCTCCACCACAGAGGTATACCTCATGGCCCATTCCCTCCAGGACTTGCTTCCACTTATCCATCTCCAAGGAGACGCCGTCCGTTCCACCAACCTGGTAGTGGCACAAACCAATAGTAGTCATACGTTGTCCTCTCGCTCGATAGGTTTTGATCTCGTGAGATGCTCCACGTTCTACTACTACCCCTTCACACCACCCGCGGTGAGCCCCTCTGTTAGAAACCGTTCTAGAGCGAGAAAGAGGATCACAACCGGTATCGTCATCACGGTCGAAGCGGCCATGACAACGTGTGGACGGGGGGTGGGATCGTTAAAGATCATGCTGATCTTGATCGGCATGGTAAACATCACACGGCTGTTCAGGAATACGAGGGCATACAGGAACTCGTTCCAGGCGATCATGAACGTGTAGATGGAAACGGAGACCAACGCGGGGATCGATAGGGGTAACGTGATCCGCCAGATGACGCCCGAACGGCTGCACCCGTCGATCAGGCCGGCCTGCTCAATCTCGGCGGGGATCGTACGGAAGTAGTTGGCCAGCATGTACAGTGCTACGGGCAAGGTCTGTGCCAAGTACGTGATGATCAGTATGGGGAGGTTATCCTGAACCCCGAAACCGAACCTCGCACCGATCCGGGCGATCATCGCAAAGAGAGGGATGATCAGTAAGACCCCTGGGAAGAGATAGACGAGGAGAATACCGTTGAGCAGAAGGTTCTTCCCCCGGAAACGCAGCCTGGCGATAGCGTAGGCCCCTAGTGTTGACAGGATAACCGCAACGATCGCCGTGGGGATCGCGACCTTGATGCTGTTGACGATATTGACGCCGAAGTTCCAGAAGTTCGGATCACTGGGGTTGAACAGCTCTTTGTACGCATCCAGGCGCAAGGCACTCGGAAAGTAAACAGTATCGCGGCTGCCAATCTCCGCGTAGGTCTTGAACGAAGAGCTGACCATCCAATAGAAGGGGAACAGGATGCTGGTGAGGAAGAAGGTCAAGATCAACGCGGAGACGAAACGGGGCCAAGTGATCGAGCGTGCCAGGCGATCGATCAAATTTAAGCGTTCGTTTTTCGATGATCTTGGGGAGTGATCGTGCGTCACGGCTGCCTCCTCTACCCTTTCTCTCGCATAACGGTGCGCGCATATACCAGCATGAAAGTCCCCAGGATGACCAGCAGGATCATGGCGTTGGCCGCTCCTTTGCCAAAGTTGAATGCTCTGAAGCTGAATTGATAGGTAAGTACCGGTAGGACGTTGGTGCCGAAGCCTCCCCCGGTCAGCAGGAATATGTCATCGAATTTATTGAAGGTCCAGATCAACCGAAGGAGAAAGACAGCACCCAGAACGTACCTCAATTCAGGGATGGTGATATTTCGAAACTTATCCCAGGCATTGGCACCATCCACGCTGGCCGCCTCGTACATGCTCTTATCGATCGCCTGAAGTCGAGCCAATATCATCAACATGGCAAACGGAAAATAGCGCCACGCAGTAAAGATGATTACCAATACCAGAGCGAGACCGCGTGTGGCGAGATACGCTCTCGGAGCATCGATCATGCCCAACCGCATCAATAGATCGTTCAGTACACCAGACGGACGTGGATCGAGGATCCAGCGCCAGACGAACGCTACGCTGACGATCGGCGCGATATAGGGGAATAGGAAGATGGCACGTACCGTTCCCCGACCACGGAACGGTCGGTTGAGTAATAGTGCGGCTATCAGGCCGAGAAGCACGGTGACAAATGTGGAGACGAATGAATATACAATGCTGGTGACCGCTGCTCCCCATACACGTAAGTTTTGATACTTGAACGCAAAATCGTTGACTACATGGCGATAGTTATCCCAGCCCACGAACGGCGCATGGAAGACGTCGTTTAGGTTGCGCAGGGTAACGTCGTGAAAGCTGATCCAGATACTAAAGATAGCGGGGAAGAGGACCAATCCAAAGACGATTAGAGCCGTGGGGGAGATTAGCATCCAGGCGAGGTGAGCCTCCCGGGACTGAAGCGAGTTCCACCGACCTGTCGCAGACAATAATCCCTTCACAGCTCTCGCCATACCATGAAATTTAACCTCCCGATCCACCAGCGGGGGAGACCTTTTAAGGTGAGAACCCGGCCCCAAAGGCAGAATTAAATGGGGACGCGACGGTACGCCGCGCCCCCGACTCTTTAAGTATTTACTTCCTACCGGCGTTCGGCCAGCATCGCTTCAACCTGTCCCTGCAACCATGCGGCACCGGTCTCTGGGGTCATGATCCCTTCCAGAGCGATGTTGCTGATGGCCTGTGAAATCAACAGGCGCCCTTCGATATCGCCGATCACGGCTCGCTCCACCGGGTCGTAGTCCGGTCGGAAGAGCCATCGCTGCATTGTCTCGAAGCCGTTGGCGATCTGATCCAACGTATCACTCGAGTAGTAAGCGAAGAACGGGCTAAGATCCTTCCAGCCATCCACCGCACTCGCCAGCACGGGGATCTTCCCAAACGGGGAAAGAGCAAGAACCTCGATGTAGCCTTCGGTCAGGAAGTACTCGACGACTTTCTGCGCAGCGGGGTCGGCACCCTTCATGATCCCGAGGGTGACCAGCTGTCCGTACGTAGCAGAGCCGTTAGGTCCGACCATCTTCGGTGCAAAGCCGGTCTTGAGCGCCAGGTCTTCTACGGCGATCTGGATCTTGCCTCCGGCCGCCGCGCCGGAACCTTCTACCAGGTCATCCATGATGTAGGTGCTGTAGAAGAGCATCCCGGACTGATCGAGTTCGTAGGCCTCGCGAGCCCCTTGCCAGTACTGCGGCCCAGGGATCGCGGCACGCTGCAGGTCGGTGTAGAATCGCAGTGCAGCGATCATCTCCGGCGTGTTCATGGTAACGTTTCCATCCGCGTCAAACGGCCAGGCATCGTTGGATATCGCCACCTGCTCGAAGACCTGATGCGGGTAGTTCTGACCCGGGTCCGTACCGAGGCCCAGAGCGTAGAGCAAGTTCCCCGTTCCAGGGAGCACCTCAGCCGCTGCGTTGATGTCGGCCCATGAGACTGGCGGAGTAAGGCCTGCTTCCTTAAACATATCGGCACGATACCAGATGGCCTGAATCCAGCCGTCGTAAGGAATCGCTGCATACTTGCCGGTTGCAGGATCGACAACCATTGCCAACGGACCGGCGCGGAAGTCGCTCTTCCCGATGCTGGCGATTGTAGCCTCAGCAGCATCCTCATCCATGATTCCATCAGCGGCGAAGACCGCCACGCGCTCGATCCCCATGCGGACAATGTCCGGCAGATCATTGGCGGCCATCGCAGTGGCAATCCGTTGGCTAACATCGGCCTCTTGAATAGGTATGATCTGCACTTCAATGCCCGGGTTCTCGGCCATGAATCGCGCCGCAACCGCTTCGTAGACAGCAACACGATCGGGCTCGTTGTCAGTTGTCCAGAATTCAACCACCGTCTTATCAGCTGCGTAAGCCGTCAACAAACCGACCAGCAGCAGACCAATAACTAGTAAACCTTTCACGCCTTTTTTCATCTTCTTTTCCTCCTTAAAGCAGAACATCCTTTTTGTCTTGCGAGCTACTCCGTTCGAATACCTCAGTTTTAAGTGCTTAGATCGATCACCTCCAGGAAAAGAATGAGAGGCAGAATTTGTTATACCAAATATAGCACGCTTCGCGTACCTTGTCAAGAGGGGAGGAACGACGAAGATCTTGTTGAAAGGTGTAGGAAGGAGGGTAAAGAACGCGATCAAGCCTGACCGCAAAGCCTGTTCAGTTTTCGTGAGATATAACAGCTTGCAGGATCTCCCGCGTCTTCTCGACCGCTTCCCGGGGGAGGACCCGGCCGGAGATTGCGCTTTCCATCATCAGCTGGATCTGCTTGGAGACTCTCGCGTATTCCGGGATGCTCGATCGTGTACGCGCACTATGCAGAAATTGTGAGACCCGGCGAGAGAACCAACCTTGTTCCGTATCCAGGGTCTCCACCACGGAGACACGCGTCGGACTGCGACCGGTCTTTGTGCAGAATTCCCGCATCAAGGATGGGCTTACCACCCGCTTCAGGATATCGAGTGCCAGTTTCGCGTCCTTTGATTGGCGGAAGATCACATAAGCCATCCCTCCGGCGACCGTCGCTTGCGCCCCACCGGGACCGGCCGGAACAGGGATGCAACCGACTCTGTTTCGGAAGGTCTCATCGTCCCATCCAGATTCCTCCTGAATCAGTGGTTTCTCGTAGCTCCCACCAACGGCCAAGGCTGCATTACCTTTTGCGAAGAGGCGCGCCGGGCGATCCCACGCGTAGGAGACAACCTCGGGAGAGGCTACTCGGTACTTGTGAACGAGTGAGCTAAGAAACTCGAGCGCAATGACCGCCTGTTCACCCAGTACCACTTTCCCATCCGAGAACAGGCATCCACCCGTCGACCAGAGAAACGGGAGAAGCTGATAGGTAGTGGTCTCCCCAGCTCGGCAACTGGCCACAAAGGTCAGGGGAAACTCGACGAAACGTTTGAAGTACTTTGCCGTCCGCACTAGTTCGTCCCACGTCTGCGGCGGAGTCTGCCCCTCTCTTTCGAACCAATCCTTCCGGTACCAGATCATCGAGACGTTCGCCTCTGGCTGAATCCCATACAATGCCGGAGTCGACCGATCCACAAACGCTGGAAATAGATCCGCTTTGAAGGTCTCCGTCCACTCGCGGTCAAGGATATCTAGTCGTTTCAGGAAGCGGAGGTCCGCAAACTCGCTCACCCACGCCCAGTCGATTAGGGCGATGTCAGGAGCCTCTCCTCGTCCTACCGCAGAGAGAATCTTCGCACGAAGTTGAGGGCGCCCAAGGGTTTCCACTTCTAGCCTAACTCTGGGGCTCTTCTGTTCACTGTTATAAATTGAAACGGCCTTATTCAAGGATGGAATCCACAGATCTTCCGTTACGATCACGCGCAGAGATAGTGCCGTATCGCCACGATGGTGGTTGACAAAAGTCCCACTCCCCTGTTGGCGGTAAAGAAAGCCCTCGTTGACCAACTCAGCTAGCGCTTGACGAACAGGAGCTCGGCTGATTTCAAACTGCTCGCACAGCTCATACTCAGTCGGTATGCGATCACCTGGCCTGAATTTCCCGTCTCCGATCTTCTCTTTGATGATCTCTTTTAACTGACGATAGATAGGCAGGGAGGCCTGTTTATCGATGCTGCGTTCTAAATCTCGCATGAAGATGCCTCCCCTCAGGGTATTCGATAGCCCTTTGTAAGTTTTACCGCACTACACCGCTAGAAGCTAGGAGACCGTTTGATCCTCTACAGGTTGACTGTTCCACACGCATTAATTGCAAGAACAGCCTTTCATCAAGCGCACCCCATTATGTCTGTAGCATTGGTTGGTGATCTAGCGCTGTCAGCACGCACAGACTACCACTTACGAAGGCTACAAAACACGCTTTCAGTATCATCGGAACCGTGATTACTCACATTGTTCTTCGTGTCGCTTCCTGTCAGGGATCCCCGGACAAAGAAGGATTAGAGCAAGAACGACCATAGCTATACTCAAGTCAAGCAGAATGGCGGACATCATGACTTGGGGCCCAATGCGCTCGAATAACTGACCAATCATCCAAGGAAGGAACATGCCACCAGCGCTGGCACCAATGAAGAACCAACCTGTGACTTGGCCAGTGATTGGGATCTGCCGTTGCGCAAGAGAAAGGGTAGTTGGAAAGATCGTCGCCATCGACAGACCGACACCAACTGTGCCGAGCCAAAGCACAGTAGATGAGCTAGACCACATCAGGACTATACTGATACTGCCTAGGCCCACTACTAGTGCGCTGAGCAACATAGTTGTGGGTTTCACGCGAGTACCGATCGGGATAGCCAGTAACCGTCCCAATGTAAATGATCCCCAAAACGCGGATGTAAGATAGGCAGCAGCTGTCTTGCCCGTCAGCCCCAGTGTGACTGAATACGTGAATATCCATCCCCCAAAACTGATCTCGGCTCCAGCGTAGAAGAACAGGAATAATACGATTAAGGCCACCATTACCCGATTACGGGTTAGAGCAGCGGGCTCTCCTGGATCAACTTGCCTTGCTGGACTAGGCAAACGGATCATCCATAGAGCTATTGGAAATGCCAACAAAGCTAGGGTCCAATACGCCCAGCTGATTTCTCCACTAATCAACACAATCCAGGCAATTACTATGGGGGACAAGAGAGAGCCCAAACCAAAGAAAAAGTGCAGCCCATTCATAAACGGTCCAACCCCGCCTCGGTGTACCCATACAAGAAGCGTATTGCCGCCTACATCCAGTGCCCCTGCCGCTACTCCCAAACACACAAGCATAATCCCCAAGAGCCATAATGCCGGCGTTAATGGGATTACTGCCATGGCAATTGCCATCATAACAAGAGCCACCGCTATCACCGGGTGTCCGCATACCCTATCATATAAACGCCCACCTGCAAACGACCCAACTAGATACCCCAAAGAACGTGCCACAAAGAGAAAGCTAATCTGGCTAAGTTGCGTTTGTGTCTGCCGAGCTAGTTCAGGAAGGGTGGGGCCCAAGGAGGACATCACGAGCCCCAAGGCTACGAACGCTACATAATAGGCTGCGGTATTCGGAATGCGCCCGACACAGTCGTGTATGTTTGGATTTCTCAAGTTGCGTCGTTCCGGTTGTAGGAAACCATATTCGTTCTCTGTTTCCTTCTTATTTCAACTTCTACGTGCCTGATTTCCGTCACTTGCAACGTAGATCTGCGGCTTGGCGAGCTAGCACAATGGTCCCGTACTCGACAACATGGTATCCCAACGGCGTCAGTAGAACTTCAGGGGGCTCGACGTTGAGGTGCCTCAGCATCTCCTCTCGCATAGACTTCAGAATCTCGGGATGCTCGAAGGCCAGCGTTCCTCCAACCGTGATGATCTGAGGATCATAGGCGTTGGCGATATCCGCCAGTCCGATCCCTCCGTATGTACACGCCTCGTCAATGACGTCCTGGGCAAGCCTATCTCCGGCTGCGGCTGCCTCAAACACAAGCGCTGGCGAGATGAGGGCGAACAATTCCGAATTCGACGGTTCCCGGTCTTCAGGGCAACCCTCTTCTTTAACTTGCTTCCGCACTAAATTTCTGAGAATGGCTCCAGATTGCTTCCCCTGCTTCTGCAGCCGTACTCTCGCGTTGTTGGCAATCCCACTTCCTGAACAGTAGGCTTCGAAGCACCCTAGATTCCCGCAACCGCATCTCAAGCCGTTCCGCTTGACGAGAAAGTGGCCCACTTCTGCTGCATTACCATGCTTGCCAGCAACGAGGTGCCCCCCGTCCCATACGCCACCCCCCACACCCGTGCTAAGAGTTACATAAACCAAGAAGAGACTCGTTTTGTCGGGTACATCTTTACCAATCCCATAGTAAACCTCTCCAAGCACGGTCGTGTTGCAATCGTTTTCCAATTTAACCGGAACACGAAACTCCCTCTGCAACGGTTCAACAAGAGGCATATAGAGTGGCTTATCCTTCCCACTTCCGGGAAAGTAGGTCGGGCTGATATTTGTCGAGTTTCTTATGTCACCATCTCGTAGAGGCCCGGCAGAATCAATCCCAATGCCGGAAATTTCCGCACCCCCCGTTGTTGCTATTCCCTGATGCAGTAATCGAATCATCTGATCGGCGATGCCGAGGTAGGCTAGCCCATCCTTGTACTCGACAAAACGATCGGATGTGACCTCGGTGTCCTCCTGGTATCTGTAGACGATTGCACCTTGATAGTCTGCTATAATGAGCGCCAGCTTCGTTGCCCCAACGTCAAAACCCGCAAGATAACTTTTCATAATCGAATATTAAACGGCGTGCTGTAGAGACGGCAAGGGAACCATACCACCCACTCAACGGAACTCCGTCCTTTACGTAATCTCAACGGCTCTTGGATACGCTGAGTCTGTTTTTTCAACCGGGTCTGGTTGCAAAACAAAATGCATTACCGCCAGTGTTTTTTGATCAGTTCGATTGTCTGTTTCACGCCGTTCCATTGATCCCCTGCCCCTTCGAATTCGACCGAGATGGGCCCATCGTAACCACGATTCTTGAAGATCCGCAAGCACTTAGCGAAGTCAAACTCACCGATTTCCCCGTTTTTATCGAAGTCATACGTCTTTGCATGAACCAACTTTGTGTAGGGTACTAGCTTCTTAAGCCCCTCGATACGTATATCATCGGTAAAGTTGCCCAGGTCTGCACAGAGGCCGAAATGCTCACTTGCAACTGTTTCTACCATCTCGATGATGTTATCGGGATCCGAAGACAGGCCTCCGTGGTTTTCCAGAAGGAGCTGGATATCGAGTTGCTCTGCAAGTCTAGCTAGTTGTTCGAATGATTCTTTGGCCACTGATAGACTAACGGGAACTTTATTTGGACGTTCCCTAGCGATTACGCTCTCTGTATTGACTCGCACCGCTCGACTCCCGGCATGTTTCGCCGCAGCGATCCATGTCTTCACTACCTGCAAATCGAAGGCCCTTCCCCGTTCGTCCAATTGAGAAAGATTACCAACGTCAACAGGAATGTTAAGGATTGTAATTCCGTCCCGCTGTGCAGTGGTCCTTATCTCATCCAGAAAGGCTGCTTCTTGTGCCGGAAAAGCAAAGCCGAAGTCGTAGGTTACAAAGTGCATCTGGCATAATTCCACGGCCGAGATGCCAAAACGCTCCTTGATAATCCGACCGAACTCGCACAGTGGAAATTCCTGTCCCACATGGTCCCTCAGGCTCCAGCTAGAAACGCAGAGCTCCATAGCGTTACCTCCCAGTAGATCCTATCCAATCAATCTAATCGCTCTGCCTTCATCAGCGCTCTCGCGGATAGCTGTAACGATCCTTAGCGCATCTCTTCCGACCTCGCCCGGAGTCAGTGGGGCTCTCCCTTCCCGAATACAGCTCACAAAATGACGGAACGGATTACCGTGTTTCCCTTCCGCAGGAATGTTTGGTGCAAACTTCCCGTTAAACTGCCCAGACCCTTGAAACAGGACAGGAGGCATGCCCGGGTAGTTGACGAACAGGGTCCCGTTTGTGCCAACTATCTCTGTACCATCAAATGGGGGAGTGGTGCACCAGCTCACTTCCAAATTGGCTATTGCTCCTGAGGAATACCGCAGTGCTCCCACTGCGTAATCCTCCACTTCCCACTGCTTGTTTGCAGCTGAGCTTGTCATTCCCACAACGGTTTCAACTTGCATCCCTTCGGTGTACCAGTTTATCAGGTCTGCGTGGTGTATCCCTAAGTCGATTAATACTCCACCACCGCTCTTTGCCTTTTCGAAGAACCAGTGCCCCATAGGGCTCCATGTGTGGGCTCCCCAGTGCCCAAACTTGCTTCTAACGGCAAGAATATCGCCGACAACACCCAGCTGGAGGAGGAACTTGGCCACCTCAACAGGAGGAGTAAACCGTTTGGCTTGCTCGATCATCAAGATCACACGATTCCTTGCGGCGGCATCGATCATGCTTTGGGCATCGTTAAGGGTAGTCGCCATCGGTTTTTCGCACAGTACATGCTTTCCGGCATCACAGGCAGCAATAGTAATCGGTGCATGGAGATAGTTCGGTGTACAGACGCTTACCGCATCCAAATCCTCCAAAGAAAGCATCTCTTGATAATCCCCGAAAACTCTCGTGATACCGGCTTTTTGAGCAACCAGCTCGGCTTTGTCCCTATCACAATCAGCAATTGCTTCGATATGGACTCCATTGATACTCAGGAACTCAGGAATATGCCCTCGTTGTGCGATGGCCCCAGCCCCGATGATACCTAGCTTGATGGTCCTTTTTTCTCCTTCCGTTCCTTCTGTCTTGTTGGATATCATCGTATCATCGAGGATTACCTTGACACGGTGTCCATCTCCGAACTGGCCGAGCCACTCCTTAGCCATAGCAGATCCCTTGTCAAACTGTTTGATTAGCGGCATTTACTCATCACCTCTCTAGAGGATATGGCGCGCAAGTTCGCGCTTACCAAGGCAGAGACCCTGCTTGACTTTGTCAACCGTTCCTTCCCAAACCGGATCCTCGTGTTCGATGCTGATCACATAGTCATATTCGATATCTAAAAGGGCTTTAATAACTTCGCGCCAGTTAATCTGTCCATATCCTGGTGCACGATACCGAAACCATCCCGTCCCAAGGAAGCCATTTTCGTAGAGCTTCTCTGGAAGAAGCTCTGTGTCCTTTGCGTGGAAGTGGAAGATACGATCACCAAACTCCCTTATCGCACGTAGGTGATCGACCCCAAGCCAATAAAGGTGAGAAGGATCGAAGTTAAGCCCAAAATTCGGACTCGGAATCTCCTCAAACAGGACACGCCAGACGCTCGGGGAGTAGAACAAGTTCATTCCCAGCGGGAAACCCTCAGGGATAACCAGGTGCGTCGCAGCGCAGTTCTCGATCATTATCTTTACCCCATGATCCTCCGCGTATTTAATCAGTGGTGGGAAAATTCTCTTCGCCCGTTCAATTTCCTTTTCCAGAGGCGAGTAAGTATCCCGTCCGACAAATGTCCCTACTAACTCAACACCAAGCTTCTCAGCGGCATCAATTACCTTCTTCAGATGCGTATGATACTTCTCACGCTTGGCATCATCCGGGTGCAAGTTATTCGGATAGTACCCCAAGGAGGAGATCTCCAGATTCAAGTCCTCCATCATTCCTTTCAGTTCAGAAACACCATGCCCTTGAGAAAGGGCATCGATATCCAAATGGGCCGGAGCATATTCGTTCCGATCCGCAGCGGTCGGCCAAGCGGCAATCTCCAATGCTTCAAATCCGCTCTCAGACGCGAATTTTGCGATCTCATTTATCGATAGACCAGGGAAACATGTCGTAAAGAATCCAATTTTCATGTCGTGCTCCTCCTTCTTCTATAGTCTGTAAAGGCACCACCTACACAGTCTTTTCGCTACCTACGTTTGGCAACCCACTCTATCGCTTGGTGCCAGAAAGCAGGGTAGAACTCCCATTTTACAAAGGCAGTTCCCCAATGGGGGGCAAGATCAGAAGCAAAAGCCATTGCACGACCTTTCCCATAATCCCAGACTGATACAAAAGCATCATCATCATCACACAGGGCCAGCACGGTTGCGCTCTCCTTGGCCTTGATCCGGTTATACCCTAAGAACAGAGGCCATTTGTCCGCTGGTACCCCCTCCATGATTGGGTGATCTCGGTCTACAATCCGCGGTGCAATTCCTGCGGTAGTCTCAACCCGATCGTCCCAGTCGCTGATATAAACCGGAAGCAAAGCCTCTATTTCCGATCCGTGGTAGTTGCCTTTTCCCTGGAACCCCTGGAAACAAACGTAACCGCCAGCCATGATGAAACCACCGCCGCCCTTTACATACTCCTCGATCATCTTCAGTCGATCCGGCCCCATGGGTACTGTGAACATGTTTGCGTGCATCGTGAGGGTATTACGACCCGTATCGCTGACAACCATCGCATCAAATTCCTTCAGCTGCTCCAACGATTGAGGGAATTCGCTCAGTACGAGGTGGTTCGGTATGTGGGTGATTTCGATGTCAGGATACTGCTTAAGAGCATCCTTAAGAAACACTGAATAGTCGTCGAACCCCCCTAGTTCAACCACATCGAATCCTTTGGTATGAATCTTTGTTACCGCCCAAGTCTCACCAACGAATAGAAGCTTGGTCTTTACGTCAGCCATTTCCGCATACCTCCTATTTGTTTTTCCTTCGTCTCAGAAAGACGGACTCATGCCAGGAAACTCATATCGCAGGCATCGATAGAGGGTTGCTAGGCTACCGCAAACCCCTCATTCTTTGACCGATCCCATCAGCAAGCCTTTGATGATCAACCGCAAGAAGAAAAGGTAGATCACCAATACAGGAATACTAGACATGAACGCCCCGGCCATATGAACATTCCAGGCAGCGACCGTCGTTCCCTTCAAGTTAGCAACCGCAACTGTCACCGGTTGTGATGCCACGCCCTGGGTGAGGGTTAGGCCATACAAATAGTCATTCCAGATGTTTGTGAACTGAAAGATCCCCACCACAGCAAAACCGGGTAAAGCAAGTGGCAACATAATCTTTGTGAAAACGCCGATCACGGAACAGCCATCTATTTGTGCGCTCTCTACCAGCGCCGTCGGTATTGGATCAAAATAATTCTTAAATAGAAGGGTTGTAATCGGAATACCATAAGCCGTGTGCGTTAGAATTAATGCAAAGTACGTATTATAGATTCCTAACATTCCCATGAAGCGCACAAGGGGAATCAAAATGGACTGTGGCGCAACGTAAAACCCTATTATGATTAGGAAAAACACGATGCTGGATCCTCTAAATCGGTAACGAGAAAGGACATAACCACTCATTGCTCCAATGAATGACGACAGAACCGTTGCAGAGACTGCCATGATGGCGCTGTTCACATAAGGTTGTTTGATCCGCTGGAATGCTTCACCGTAGGCACTTAGGTTGAATCCCTTCGCCAGTTGAATCGGTCCATAGGCTAATTCTGGCGTGTCCTTTAAAGATGTATTAACCATAGCATAAATAGGAAACAAATAAAAAAAGGAAAGACCCAGCAAAATAATATAGATAAAGTATTTGTGTTTCACGAGACGGTTTATGAACAATCGCATTCTCCTCCTCTTCAACGCACGCACTTATGCCTCCTCCCCGCGCCGTACAAGCGTGAGAAAGGGAATGAGAATCACCATAGAAAGCAAGAACATGAAGATACCTATTGCCGCACCGTACGCAAACTGATTCCTGTTAAACGTGACACGCCACATATAGGTAGACAGGATCTGCGAAGAGTATCCAGGACCACCACCGGTTGTTAACCAAACCAAGTCAAACACGCGCAGGGAGTACATGAGAAGGAGTACCACAGTGGTAATCGTTGCCGGCCTCTGCAGTGGAATAATAATCGATATGTACTTACGAAACGTTGAGGCACCATCGACCAGAGCCGCCTCAATCAGCTGCTGTGGAACCCTGGCAATGCCGGCATAGTAGACCAGCGTAGCGAAACCGGAAAACTGCCAGATGTAGATGATAGCCAGACTCGGTATGGATTGACTGCTCGCCGTAATCCAAGGCTGCGCAAGGCTTCCCAAACCGATCATCCGCAATAGTGTATTGATTGCCCCACTCTCAGGGGCATACATCCATAGCCACATGGTCGCCGAGACAACAAACGAGAACGAAAGAGGCATTAGGTATATGAGACGAAATAAGCGGCGTCCTCTTAATCCCATGTCCAGCAAAATGGCATTAAACAATCCGAGTGGAATCGTAACGCCAATGAAAATACCAGAAAGGACAAGCGTGTTCTTCAAGCTCTTGATGAAGATACGATCATTGGTGAACATCTTGATGTAGTTCTTCAGCCCAACAAACTCGCCAGTTCCGCCTAACCCTTTCCAATCAGTGAGCGATAACCATAAGCTCCACCCCAGAAAGACATAGACGAAAACTGCAACGATGATGATCGCTGGAAGTAAGAACATGACAAGTTGTGCTGATCTTTTCCATCTTCTCAAAGCTTATTGCTCCTTAGGCTCTATTTACACTTCTCAACATACTGATATAAAAACTGCTATTAAAGGGGGCAACTTCGTCAATATGAAGCCGCCCCCACAACAAGAGCCAACTTCGCTAGGTCAAACTACTCAAATACGATCTCATAAGTCTCGGCGAAGTCCCTAACTCCTTGATCCACATCTGGGCTCTCAAGGAATCCAGATAGCATACTCCCGTATGCGCCCAGCCATGCTTCTGGTGGAGCAGCCCAAGCAGACTCAACGATAACAGTATCCGCATCGCGGAAGGCTGCCAGAATATCCTGGGAGATCACGTCGTACATATCCGTGAATGCATCCAATCGAGGAGGTGTCGCTCCCTTGATCGGACAGAACGCGGTCTCTGCTTCTGCTGTTGCGAGTAGACTCAGCCATTTACGGGCAGCCGTCGCGTGTGGAGCTCCTTTTGGAAGCACAAAGCAGTCCAAGTGCAAAGTAAACACACCTTCCGTTCCTGGGCTAGGCTGGTAATTGAAATCAACACCCGACTCCCATCCCAAAGAGGTGAAGTGCCCCTTCATCCAGTCGCCCATCTGGCAGAATACCGCTTTCTTTGATACCAGCAAGTCGCCAGCTTGGTCCCAGGTTAGGGCACCGTAATCTGCATTGACGTAACCGCTATCCTTCAACCGTTTCCAAGCTTCGAGGACCTCACGGATGGCAGGATCATTAGCAGGATCTGCGTCACCGGCATAGAGTTTCTCGAGGTACGCAGGGCCGCCGTGTGGTACTGCCAATAGGAACTGCTCAAAGATATGGGCAAACCAGAACTCTTGACCCGCACCCGCACCAATGGCGTATGGAGCATAGCCAGCCGCTTTAGCTTTCTCGCAAGCTGCAAAGAAATCGTCTAGTGTGGCTAGCGGCATCTCAATGCCGAGATCCTCAACGAGCTCAGTATTGTACCATAAGCAATTATTTCTCATGATATTAAGAGGAATCCCATACTGGTGCCCGTCGATCGTCCCCATCTCTTTGATCTTCGCTGGAACAGGCAAATCGCCCCAGATATCATCAATTGGTTCGAGTACGTCGACAAATGACGCCAGCATCCCGCTTCCGTAGGTCAGTTGGAAGGTATCAGGGGCGTTACCAGCAAGGATCATGGTTTTGATCTGAGCCCTCATGATTCCTCCGCCACCTCCAGAGGTTGGGTTTTCGACCAGATCAATGTCTGGATACACAATCCTAAACAAATTAAAGACGGCATCGATTGCTTCTTTTTCCCCTCCAGCCGTCCACCAATGGTAATTGATTAATTCATCAGTCCCAAAACCAACCACGCCCATCACGGGGATGGCCAGTACCGCCACCAACATAACCAATACAAGTTTCTTAAGCATTCTTCCTCCTTCAACTATTAAGACCGCCTTGCAATCTCTTTGCGCAACTATTCTTGCGCACTGCACACTTACCAGGCTGTACTTGTGCTCCCACCTCCTTACGCCTTTCTTGGAGAAGCGGTAGACTCCCTGATAATAAGGGTCGTCTTCAACTGGACGCTGCGAATATCAGTTCCCGCTCTCTTGCCATTGATCCTTTCAAAGAGCAGTTCGCCCGCGTGGTAACCCATCTCGTAAGGTTGTTGAGCAACGACCGTTAGGCTTGGGGTAAAGGCAGCGATCCACTCCGAGTCATCAAACCCGACCAGCGAGATGTCTTTCGGGCATCTAATGCCTCCTTCCTTGAAACACTGCAATGCACCGAGGGCCATCAAGTTATTGGTACTGAAAATAGCCGTGATACTCTTGTTTCCGATCAGTTGTTTTGTAGCCGCATACCCGTCTTCGCTTTTTGAGCGTCCCTCTACTATCAACTTCTCGTCAACCTTGATGCCATGATCTTTAAAAGCCTTTCGGTATCCATTCAAGCGGTGTTCAATCGTAGTGAGTCCTCGTATCCCAGCCAGCAGACCTATTCTTTTATGACCGAGTCTCAATAAATAATCTGTCGCTTGGTAGCCCCCCTCTTCATTGTCAGAAAACACCTGATCAATCGGAAAACTCTCCATTTGTCTATCGATCACAGTTAAAGGAACTTTCTCTTTGATTAGAGAACGAAGATTCTCCTTTCCCCGTACGGTTGGCGCTATGATAAAACCGTCTATTGCCCTTTGTTGCATCAGTGAAACAAGGAACTCTTCCCTAGCAGGGTCTTCATCCGTGTTGCAACACATCAAACTGTAACTATGTCTTTGAGCATGTTCTTCTATTCCTCTAACCACCATTTGGAAAAACGGGTTCCCAGGATCTGGCAGAAGCATAGCTATGGTGTAACTCTTGCCCTTCCACAATCTTTGCCTTAGGGGTCCAGGCTGATAACCGAGTTCCTCTATCGCGTTTTCTACTTGCTTACTCAGCTCCTCGCTGACAAAACGCGTCTTATTGATGACGTGAGAGACTGTGGTTATGGAAACCCCTGCTTTCTTTGCAACGTCCTTTAGTGTGGACATCGATGGAATCCCTTTTCCAAAGTGTTTGCGCAAATATTACGCAAATACCTATTATAGGCACCGCTACTGCATTGTCAAGGGACTGGGGCAGCAGACTTGGTGTGTCAGAAGATTGTTAACACCGTGGAAGCAATAAGATGCAAAATGTTTGTGCGGACCACCGAGCAAGTGATCTAATTTGCTATCTCGCAGACGAGTCTGTAGATCTCTGGGTCAAAGTTTCCGCTCGGATGATCGATCTCTGCTAGCGAGAGCGTGGCCACCTTCTGACCGATAAGGGCGGTCATCACACCAGCGGTTCCATCGGCAAGCAATCTCACAGCGGCATCTCCCAAACGCGAAGCGAGGATCCGATCGAACGCACTCGGTGATCCTCCACGCTGTAGGTGCCCAAGGATGGTCAGCCGGGTCTCGATCGACCCCGTCGCCTCCAGAAAATCGCTCACGATCCTTCCCGCTGCCTTTCCTGCCTGGGGCGAATCGGCGGGAACGAAACCCTCAGCGACAACGATGATCGAATGATGCTTGCCCTTCTTCACCCCGGCGATGACGCGGTCCGCAATCTGATCGAGTGATTCCGGAAACTCAGGAACAAGGACCAGCTCCGCCCCACCGGCGAGTCCTCCCATCAGGGCGATGTAGCCCGAGCTCCGCCCCATCACCTCGACGACGAACGCCCGGTGGTGCGAGACAGCGGTATCGCGGATACGATCGAGACTCTCCATCACCGTGTTCAACGCCGTATCGACGCCGATCGCCATCGCTGTCCCGTAGATGTCGTTATCGATCGACGCCGGGATCCCCACTACAGGAACACCCTGCCCCTGCAGCCACTTCGCCCCCTTCAGCGATCCGTTCCCCCCGATGACAACAAGGCCATCGAGAGACCACTTCTTGATAGTCGCGAGAGCCTCTCCTTGCCCCTCCTCTGTGAGGAAGACAGCCGAACGGGCACTCCCGAGGAAGGTTCCCCCCCGCTCAATGATCCCACCGACGGCACGGTTGTCGAGGGGGAGGAGATCGCCTTCGATTAGTCCGGCGAACCCACGCCTGATCCCGATCATCTCCAGGCCGTGCCCTGTTCCACAACGAACCGCCGCACGAACGGCAGCGTTCATCCCGGGGGAGTCCCCCCCACTCGTAAGAATTCCTATGCGCATGATCCGTTAGCATACTCCAGAGGTAAGACTAAGGGCAAGTTCGAGAGTTGTCTCATACAAGATGAGCATGAAGCGAGGGTGTGTTTCTCGTGCGAGGTGAGCATGGGATGACACTGGCATCGCTAGCGCGTGGGTCACATCATAGGAGGCATGATTCTGATGATGA
>Ga0315545_1001765_pt1 | contig 20512 bp, 25 predicted proteins | sample SalMarSW160210MG_FD_203096 | JGI IMG/M metagenome (GOLD analysis project Ga0315545, IMG submission 203096) | Salt marsh sediment microbial communities from the Plum Island Ecosystem LTER, Massachusetts, United States - Salt Marsh Sediment SW1602-10 ...
GAGTCAGTTCGGTAAACCGTTCTGGCTCTTTTTATTTTTAATTATCGTTTTGTAGGTCGCTATAAGAGGTTAATTCCTATAATGTATCTTAAAAGTTAAAGAGGAGACGTCGCGTTCTCTCCTTTTTCATTTAACAAATAGGTTCTGACGTCGTTCAGCATGCGGAGCCAGTTGAACTTACTATAACTTTTAAAAAGTCGCCAAGAAGGCGTTTTTTTGGTAGAATTGAAATATGGATAAGGAAAAAATAACAAAAAAATTTGATAGAGAATATCAGGTTAATGACAAAACTTTCGTTATGGGAATTCACCACTTGCTCGGCGACCATATTGCTCAACGGTTTAATGGGTACAATATAGTTTTAGACGCTTGTTGTGGAGCAGGATTTACAACAATTGTATTAGCTAAATATGTTAACCAAGTTATCGCAATAGATATTAACTCCGAACATTTAGAACAGGCGGAAATCAATACCGAAATCGCGGGCGTCTGTTCTAAAATCAAATTCATACAAGGAGACCTCTTAGATAAAGAAATATTAGATAAAATTCCTGAGATTGATGGTGCTTGGTTAGACCCTGATTGGGCAGAGATTGGAGAATCTAAGCTGAGTCATACTTCTAAGCTTTCCAGTATGCAACCACCAGCAGACGAGTTATTTAAAAAAATAAGCAACAAAACACAGAACATTGTCCTTAGATTACCAAGAGAGATAGATTTATCTGAATTAGAATATTTACCATCGCATGAACTTGAGAGAGTTTATTTAGATGACGATTTTAAGTTTTATTGTGCTTATTTCGGTGAATTAAAAGAAAAAATAGGTGATACAGAATTAAAAGTATTCACAAAATAGATTCTAATAGCGTCCGCGACGGAAAGCTAAAATTAAGACGTAGCAGGAGATAATCTCGGATTTCTATAAATCCTTTTAATTTCCAACAACTTTTTCTTCATTATTGTCATATATTCATAGTTCTCAATGAGTTTTATAATAGTTGCTGAACTAGGGAGCAAAACATTGACAGAATAGTATCTTTGTGTTATTCTCTTTTTAAGTTTTAGTTATTAAGCGGTGAATCTGTAGATATAAGGAGGTATGAGATGTTACATCATAGGACAGACAATCCAGCTGAGCGGGCTAGTTCAATTATAGACCGTGAGGCAAGAAGAAATTTGGAGAAAGACAGGTAACTATAAACAATGGCTAGAAACTCGGTTTTCCTTATATAAACAAGTTTTATTGGAGTTCGTTTTTCAGGGGTAAATTTCAAGACAGGCTTTATTAAGACTGATTAGCCTTGGACAAATCCTAAACGGTCTTTTTTGTTTCCTAACAAATAGGTTCTGACCTCGTTCAGCATGCGGAGCAAATTTTCATCTTGTCGCTCAGGCAGTTTTTTGGTAAAGTAAAGCAATATGATAACACTTATTAAAAATAGCAAAGGGGTCTTGCGAAAAATAGCTAAAAGCTACCAAGTTACTAATTTTTTAACTAAAGAGAATTCCAAGAATTTAAGCGTAGCTGTTAGTAGGGCAAAAAACCATAAAGAGACGACAAAGAATATTAAAAGTGATAGAGTTTACTATATTCTTAAGGGGAAGTTAACTGCTAAGAGTCAAAATAAAAAGTTCGTTGGCGAAGAAGGTGATGTTTTGTTTATCACCAAAAACACCGAGTATCAATTCCAGGGAATCTTTGAAGCAATTGTAATAAATTCCCCAGCATTTAATCCTGAGGACGAAAAGATAAGTGAGATTAAAGATTAAAAACTCGTAAAAAATCGCCAAGAAGGCGGTTTTTTGATAGAATGAATTATTATGACAAAAGAAACATTACAAAAAATGATTAAATCTATCGTGTCCCAAGCGAAAGAATTAAAAGATAAATATATAGAAGGAGATAATAGTATTGTGAATTACGCTGCCATTTTCAGCCAAGACGATAATGAATATGAAGATTTAATTGAAGCTATTAAAGAAATTGGAGAGGTAATACTAAACACTAAGACAGGTCCTCTTTTTAAAATTACTCCATTAGATACAATTGCTGGAAGTTTGAAACTGGCTAAGATAAGAAAACCTGACAAAAGTAGAACAGAAAGGGGTGATGCGGACTTTACAGTAGATAATTATGACAAGTTCAAGGAAGAGTTTTTAGGTAAAGAAGGCTTCAAGCTTATTGAACGAGAGGATTTTGAAATGATTGAACTTATGGATTCTGAATTTAATGTAAGGGCATATTTTTCTAATCCACCATTGGATAAACAACTAAAAGTTTAACTTTTTTCTTCAAATTCCCACCAAGTAAGTTCTAGCATCGTCCGTCCCTCGGAACTAAACTCAAACTTCTACAAAATCTCTTAATCTCCGCTAACTTCTCCTTCGTTCTTGTCATATATTCATAATTCTCAATGAGTTTTATAATAGTTGCTGAACTGGGGCCGTGATACAATTAAATAAACATTATGATTCCTACTGATGGCGCAAAAGTATTTATTAAAAATAAGAAACTTGGTAAATATTTATTTCAATTAAGAGATGATAAGCCAGATATTTCTAATCCTAACCGTTGGGGCTTGTTTGGCGGAGGCATAAAGTCAGGGGAACTACCATTAAAAGCATTTGAGAGGGAATTAAAAGAGGAAATAAATATAGAGATATATGATATTAAATTATTAGATAGTCATAGCGTTATTTTACGTGTTGAAGACAAATCATACACTGTTACTGGAAATATTTTTTTAGCCTATACAGATGCTGAATTAGATGATATTAAATTGTACGAAGGACAAAAGGTAGGCTATTTTACAATAAATGAAATGAAGAATATGAAAAATATATCTTCGACTATGCCAAACTTTTTAGAAAGATATAAAGAACATTTAAAATAAATACTCAAAGCAGGCTCTAACGTCGTCCAGCCAAGGGAGATAATTGCAAATTCCTATAAATCTCTTTAATCTCTAATAATTTTTCCTTAGTCGCGAAAGGAGATCGCTATTAATAACAATTCTGTTATTTTACAACCAAGGAGGAATGAAATGCCACAAGTCAGCACAAAGCCCACCAATGGTGGGCGAGAGATTCTGAATGATGGTTTTGGTAATCGATGCGTCATTTGCGGAAGCTACTTCGATGAAGGCGGTATCTGCAACAACGGGCATGAGAAGGGCGAAACCTATTACGGCCTGCCTAAACGCGGAGAAATCACACCCCTCCCTTTAAAAGATCGCCGTAATTAATATGGCTACCTGACTTTCTAAACCCCACAAGATTGCTTCGGCAACTAAGTGGGGTTTTTTATTCTCAATTAGGGATATAAATATACTCATTTTGTCGCTGGATTATAGTTCTAATATCGTCCAGCCAACGGAGCTCGCTTCAAAAATCGCCTTTTGGGCGAATTTTTGATGGAATAAAAATATGAAAAAAGAAGAAATGAAAAAACTTGTAATAGAAGAATTCTCCGGGCAGAATGCTCAAGCTCTTTATATAAAAAAAGCAGAAGAGGGGTTTTGGGATAGTGAAGATTATTTTATTTCCAAATACTTTAAGAAGAAAGGCAGGATTTTAGATATCGGCTGTGGCACTGGAAGAACAACAATTCCGCTCGTTAATAAAGGATATGATGTTGTCGCTATAGATATTGTTCCCGAAATGATAAAGAATGCGAAAGAAATAGCAAAAAAGAAAAATTTCAATATAGATTATAGAGTTAGTGATGCGACACAACTTGATTTTGATGATAATTCTTTTGACTTTTTGTTATTTTCTAATCAAGGATGGACGCAAATTCCTGATAAAAAGGAGCGTCTAAAATCTTTAAAAGAAATGTATAGAGTTTTAAAAAGTGGCGGAATCTGTATTTTCACGGCCCATCCTAGGGTTTGGTTCAGTAAGTTTTTATTGTTCTGGATATTGCAATGGATAAGATTTTACGTTCTAAAACCACTTGGGTTTAAAATTGACGAATTAGATTTTGGCGATAGATTTTTCAAACGAGAGACAAGCGATAAAGGCAGAACCTATAAGACAAAACAATATATCCATATTCCATCAATAAAGGAAGTTAAAAAAGAAATTCAAAAAGTAGATTTTAAAGTTCTTGAGGTCAATAGCAAATTACAAATATCTAAACGGGATATAAGAAAATACCCTCCAGTATTTTATGTATGCGAGAAGCAGTAAGTTTCTAAATAGGTTCTGACGTCGTTCAGCATGCGGAGCCAAGAAAAAAATATCAAGACAAACCTGATGTTTTTTGATATAATAATATTAATAGAATATAATTATTAAACTATGGATCAAAAAAAAATAAAAACAATAAAGTGGATTGCTAAGATAGCCGCGCTTTTATTCTTGCTTATAGGGTTGCCGTTTTATTTTGGTTATGGCAATCCGCTGCCGTTTATTAATCAGGAATACACTTGGTATGACAACCTTAGGTTAACGACTTTTCCGTTAATGTTTATCGGATTGGCCTTGGGCTGGAAATATGAAAAAACAGGGGGCTATTTGATCACAATATCTTTATTAACGGGGTTTATTACGTCCATAATTATCGGAGAAGGCTTTAGTCCGCATATGCTCTTACCTTTTTCGGTGGGTATTTTGTATTTAATAGTTGGATATAAAAAGCAGTCTTAAGGGTATTTATACGTATATTTAGGGGGTAAGTAAATAGGTTCTTACTTGCTTCAGCCTGCGGAGTCCTGACAATAGAACTGCCTCATTCGGGCAGTTTTTTAATTTAATATTTAAGCTTTTGGGAAATATATAGTATAATAAATTAGATTAGAAAGAAAGAATAATAAGATGCCTAAATCATATAAATATGCTACGCCAATTTGTCTTATTTTGAGCATCCTGGCTTTAATAGGAATTATTATTGGTATTGTTAAATCAAGTCCTTTGATAATAATTATTTTCTTATTACCAGCGGTGATTTATGAAGTTTATCGGACAGAAGGAAAGTCAACAAAACAAGCTTCCTGGTTGCTGCTTATTGTTTTTATAGCTGAGATTATTTTTATTGTCGCCGAGATAAATTTTAACTTAGCAAGATTTTTGGGCATGACTAAAGAGAGAATCGGTGGTTACGTTGTTCCGCTGGGCGATATTAGAGTAGTGGCTCCTACTGTTATGGCTATCTTGGCCATAATACTGTTCGTTCGGACGCGCGGTCGTTACACCAGGTGGTTGGCCGTAATTATCTTTATTACCTCGTTTGCTATTGTTTACGCCTTAGACCCGGCGATTTTTAGTGAGTTACTGCGCTATGGCATTGAAGAAGGATTGGATCAGATAGGCTATTAGGAAATTAGATGCCGAGACGATGAATCTGGAATAGCTAACTGTAATGAAAACAAATATTTTATGGGACCCATTTATTCTAAAATAAAGATAATAATAGGGTTAATATTAATTATCGTTCCTTTAGTTATTTTTAATTTTCCTATTGACATGCCTCAGTCGCCAGGAGCTACCCTTAAGGAGCTCACCTCGCAGTCTCTAATGGTTCCGCTGTCGCTCCGTATTATTTTAGGTCTAGGCTCTGCCTTTTTGGGTCTGGTCATGTTAGTCGGGATGTTCTTAATCAGTTTAGCAATAGCAAGAAACTTAAGCGAAAGGAATAAGAAGAAGGTAAATTTTATAGTCTGGATGTCGGCTTTGGTATGTATGTTTACTGTCGGATTTAATTGGTATCTAGTTATCAAGCCATTACCCGAGTCAAAGAAAGATGATATGGCTACTATAGCCAAAGCTAAAGAAGATATAAACAAGTATCGTCAAGGTGATGTAATTTTGAATATCGTTGATAGTCAGGGCCAGCCGCGTTCAGGAGTGGCTGTTGATTATATCCAGATAAAACACTCCTTTTTTTTCAGTTTTTACAACAAAGAACTTGAGAAGGCTGATACCCTTATTATTCCTATGAAAGAAGCCGGCTTTAATTCGGCTCTTCATATGATGAATTGGCAGGTACAAGAACCGGAACCTGGGGTATATGATTTTGATGGATGGGAGGGAGTTGGGGACCCTAGACTTCGAGATTGTAGATTGGAAGTTCAGGATTTTTATCAAGCTGATTTGACTGGCATAGGATATTCTATCTATATAACTTCTTCTGTGCCGGAATTTGTTCTGGCGCCCTCCTATGTTTATTCTTTATCTTTTGAGGAACTTAAAAAAGCTGTTTACCAATACGTATATAGAACTGTTAAGTATTATCAGAATGGAATCAAAATTTGGAATATTTTTAATGAACCAATGATGATGGCTGAAAATGCTTTGAATTTAAACAAGGAGCAAGAAATAGAGATAATCAGAGAAGGCATCCGGGCTATTAGTGAGGCTGGCTTTGAGGGAGAAACCATGATTGTTATTTGGCCGCCAGGTGGCGAGTTATCCTATATGTATCCCTATGATTTTCTTCAAGATACCATTGCGGCTGGCGTTGATTTCGATATTATTGGTCTGGAGTGGTATTATAATTCCTATGGAGCACCATATTGGGGTGGCGGGCCGTTTCTACGACGTAGTTTATTCTCAATTAGTGAAGTCATTGATAAATATTCAACGCTGGGCAAAAAAATATTTATTGATGAAATATCCATACCCTCTGAAAAAATTGGGCAAGGTTATTGGGGACAAGACTGGAGCGAGGATTTACAGGCAGAATACTTAGCAGCAGCTTACACTATATTCTTTAGCCAACCCCAAGTGATCGGTATCGGTTATTGGGACGTTGTAGACAAGGACGCTTTCATTTATCATGGAGGCCTTCTCGACGAACAAAACCAACCTAAGAAAGCTTACGATACTCTCAAAAATCTGATTGCCAGCTGGACGACAACCGGGACAGGGATTACTGATGAAAATGGTCAGATTAGATTTCGAGGCTTTGCTGGGACTTATGGGATGGTATTCAGCGACCCAGCGACCAGTCTGAGTCTAGAGAAAGAGATTATTATTGAAGAGCAGGAGAATAATATATTCACCTTCGCCTTTTAGGTTGAAAGGAATAATGAAAAGGTTTTTGGTATTTCTTATTTTAAGTTTAATAGTTCTAGATCGCTTGACTAAGTATCTTGCCTTAAATTCGTCGCAATTATTCAAAAATCCAAACTTATATTTTATTTCTTTCAATTCGGTTTTGTTGCTATTTCTGATAGGGATAGTCCTCGGACTACTCCTTTTTTTATTTTTTAAGAGCTGGCAAAAAAAAGATGCTTTTTTAACGACTGGATTTTCTTTAATTATTTTGGGTGGCTTAAGCAATTTTGGGGACCGGGTAATTTTGGGTTATGTTATTGACTGGATTAGAATTTCTCCTTTGCCTATTTCTTTTTTTAATCTGGCTGATTTGATGATAATTAACGGGATGATAATTTTATTAATTGGCTCCTTAAAGAGTTTATCCACAAGAGGTAGTTATATTGAGTGATTATTTTTGTTATAGTGATAAGAGAAATCCATTTTCATAAACTCAAAGGTCGAAGAAAAGATTGAATAATAAGGATAAAAATATGCGTAAAATAAGTTTAATTGTTTCAATTTTACTTTTGGTTGGCGTGATAGGAATTACTAATGCTCAACAAGCCTTACCCGAAGGCGGGAATAGTTTAGAGACAGCAGCGAAAATAGAGCCAGGTAGTTATCAAGGGGATAGTTTAGATAATAAAGAGGCAGAATACTTCTATATTACCGATGTAAAATCCGGACAGGAGGTTAATATAAAGGGTACCTTCACGGCGGCTGATATAGATATCGGGGCCTGGGCTATTTTAGCTTTATATGACGAGGACGGAACAGAACTGGCCGTAGAGGAAGACGGGTTTTATGATGAACCACTGTCTTTGGCAATTTCTCAATTACACAGAGGCAAAGATTCGGATAAGTATTACATTATGGTAAAATGTGATACTTGGAAGATAGGTTCGTATACTTTAGCAATATCACTGAAGGGAGAAGGAGATGAAGAGATACCTGCTGCTGGAGGAGTGTCCTCAAGCGAAGGAGAAGGTCCGAATTGGACATTGATTCTGGGTATAATTGCGGCCGTTATCATAATTGGAATCGTTGTTTATTTTATTTTGAAAAAGAAGAAAGGTCGAAATTTTAATTAAATTAGCTTTGGACCTATGAACAAATTAAAGTTTGTTATCCCATTTTTAATTTTGGTAGCTTTGTTTTTGATGGGGGCAGGTTGTGGGGGTGGCGGTGATGGTCTTTCTACGGGAACGCCGACCACAGATGTTTCTGGAGAAGATATTTCGGATGTGCCTAGATACCCAGGATCGGTCAGGGTCTATTATGGGCCTATTCCAGACACTGATATAGTTGTCGTTGAGTACCTTACTTCGGCTAGCATTGAGACGGTGTCGGATTTTTACGAATCAGAGTTGCCGACTAATGGTTGGCAGTCGCCGATAGACGAAGAGACGATGCAGATGTTAGGATTAACCTATGGTTATGTAGGTCAGGCCGTAGAGAAAGGCGAAGAACAGGCTGTCGTTTTAGTGAGGGGTAGCAGTGACTACGCTGGCTATACCAATATTAATATTACTTTCGGTCCCAAATAATAATCTGAAAGATTTTGGAATAGAAAAATCCCGTCATTGTTTGATGGGATTTTTATTTTGGAAATAGTTATTCGATTTCTAAGAATCCGGTAATAATTAAATTGATGGCTTCTTTTTCGGAGAGGCCGCGGCTTCTTAAATAATTTAATTCTTCTTCGGAGATTTTGCCGATGGAGGCCTCGTGAGTCAACTGGGCTTTTTTGTTTTGACAAACCAGTTTGGGAATTAAGGAAATGACTGAATCTTGACTGACTAATAATCCCTGGCAATCTAGATGGCCCTTGGCCGCGGCTGAAGCGAAAATTTCGCTGATTGCTTCAATCTGGCTATTTTGGCGACCGACTAATCTCAGATTAACTATGCCTTGAGAGTTTTTGCCTTTGAGAAAAAGAGTATCCTTTAAATTTATCTTAGAATTCAGGCCGTTGATAACGAACTTCAGATTAGCTGAAGCATTTTCATTATTATAAATAGAAGTTTTTAATTGGAGATTTTTCGGCGGGGCTAAATTTTTGTAATTATAGACGAGGCGGCTACCCTTGCCCAGAATAAATTGGTAATCAGGATTAACCAAATCCTTTTTGCCCCATTGATGAAAATGATTATATTCCAAGCTGGCCTTATCTTTAAGAATCAGTTTGCCTTGTGCTTGATGAAGGCCGCATAAGTTATCAGCCGCCGCATTGCAGACAACATTGGCTTTAGCTTTGATATTTTTTTCAATAACTAACAAATTATTTAGATGCTGGGAAATCTTTTTAGAAGCGATGGTAATGCAGGTAGTTAAGGGGAAAACCGGTTGCTTCTTAACCCAGATGAAATAACCTTCTTTTGGTTTTTTTTGGAAGTGTTTTCTGGTCCAGCTGAATTTTTGCCAGGCCTGTTGGCTGGGTAAAATAATAATCCCTTTCCCTTCAAAGATATTCTCTACTTTGTGGTCAACTTGCCCATAATGGGCATTTTTTACATTTATCATAGCCGTATTTCTTGATTACCTGGAGAACTTTTCGATAATTTTTTTCCCGACAGACGATTTTTCCGTCGAGCATCACGTTGGTTAGTTGAGGTTTTAAGAATCTTAGGATAGTTCCCGAATGAGTAATCAATAAAAGAGCGACTTTTTTATCAATTAATTCCTTTTTTATCAGCCGGGCAAATTTTTCTAACCTTTTTATGTCTAAACCGGAATCAATTTCATCCAAGATAACCAATTGGGGATTAAGAGATAGAATCTGGAACAGTTCGGATATTTTTTTCTCGCCGCCCGAAAAATCTAAATTAACTTGGCGGTCCAGCAGATTATCGTCAAGGTCTAATTTTTTATTTTCAATCTTTCGGTTAGATATTTTCCCCAGTAATTTTTCTAAGCGGACTCCCTTGATGGCCGGCGGATTCTGCCAGGATAAAGCAATGCCCAGTTTGGTTCTTTTTTCCGGAGGTAATTTGGTTATTCCTTTGTCTCGGAAAATGATTTTTCCTTGACTGACGCGATATTTAGGGCTGCCAGCGATGACTTGAGCAAGAGTGCTTTTACCGGAGGCATTGGGCCCCAAAAGGGCCTGGCATTCTCCTTTTTTAATCTTCAGATTAATCCCTTTCAGTATTTCTTGACCATTCCCTTTGACTTTTAAATTTTTGATTTCTAAAAACATATTTCAATGCATATTTTGGGGCGTCCCTTTTTACTACACCCTTTCAAAAAAGGGTGTAGTAAAAAGGGACGCCCCGAGAGACAAGTAGGTCTATTCTAACACTTTTTTTTGATATGTCAAAATATAATTTACTTGTTTATTGAAATATGCTACAATTGTTTATTAAGTCATTAAGGGCGTCCCTTAGATGCTTAAATACTTAAATGAAATCATTAACTGTCTTAGGTTTAGTCATTTTTTCAGCCGGCGGACTATTCTTAATTGGTTTCGGTCTGTATAAGTTTTTTGAGGACACGACTGTTCCTCCTATCGTCAGATGGGGAATTATCGCTTTGGTTTTAGGAACAATAATTATGTTGACCTCTCTAATTATTGAGAGAGTAAAAGATAAAGGAAAGGAGAATAAACTATGATTTTGACTACTTCTGACCAAATCCCTGGTCAACAAATCAGGGAAACCCTTGGTTTAGTCAGAGGCAATACTATTCGGGCCAAACATATCGGTAAAGATATTTTGGCTGGTCTGCGAGGAATTGTCGGCGGCGAAATCAAGGAATATGTTGAGGCCCTAAGCGATGCTCGGGAAGAGGCGATTAAACGGATGGTTAAACAGGCCGAAGAAATGGAGGCCGATGCGATTGTGGCTGTCCGTTTTACTACTTCCCAAGTGATGGCCGGAGCAGCTGAGCTTTTGGTTTATGGCACGGCGGTCAAACTGGTTAAATAAAATTTAATCTAGTATAATAAATAGAGTAATGCCTTCCAAGAGGAAATTAGCCAAAGAATTAGAGAAACTTTCGGATAGGTTTCTTCAACCGCAAAAGAGAAAGAAGCTTTTATTTTCTTTGAAAGAAGATAAAACTGAATGGTTTCTTTGGGTTTCTCAAATGAAGGGTTTATTGAAAAATCTTGATAAAACTGGAGCGGTCAAATTTGCTGGTTTGGTTTTATTAGTTGAGCAAAATCCGGAGAGTAAATTTTATCAGGATAAGATGAAAAAATTCCTTATTGATAAGGTAGAATTTTATAGATACTATGATTTTTCTTTAGAGAAAAAATTGGCTCAAAAAGAAAAAACAGAAAAGAAACTCTGGATTAGTAAAATCTTCCGTCTTTTCATCAGTCGTTCTTTTTTAGGAATCTTGATTTTAGCCCTTATTCTTTGTTTCGTTCTTTGGTTTTATCTTGACCGAGAAAGTTGTTTAGAATTTGTCAAAGGCGTTGTCAATCCATTTTTAAAAGCAGTTAAATGAGTTACCAGTCCACAATAAAGGATAATTGACAACATCTTTTTTTTATTGTTTAATGAATTTATGAAAAAAATAATTATCATTACTAGTATTATAGCTATTATTATCGGAAGCTATTTTAGCTTACGGGCTATTTTTGGTTCTAAGTCGGATTATCAGTTAATTGAAGTGGCTAGGGGCGAAGTAGTGGAATCAGTTTCAGTAACCGGGACGGTTATTTCAGCTAAGCAAATAGATTTAGAGTTTGAAAATTCGGGTAAAGTAAAAGAAATTGAAGTAGCTGTTGGCGACCAAGTGACAACCGGCCAAGTTTTGGTCAGGTTAGATACAGCTGAATTGAGCGCCCAACTGCAATCCAATCAGGCGGCTTTGGAAATAGCTCAAGCTAAATTAGCTCAGACCTTAGCCGGCACTAAACCGGAAGAAATTCAAGTTTATCAAGCAGCTGTCAATAAAGTAGAAGTCGAAGTGGCTAATGAGGAGCAGGCTCTCAGGGATGCCCAAGATGATGCGGTCAGTAATTTAGACCAGGCCTACGAAGACGTAATCGATGTTTTGAATGATGCTTATCTTAAAAGCGATGATGCTGTTCGTCAAAAAATCAATGATTTATTTACCGGCGGCGAAACCAGCAATCCTCAGTTGACTCTCCAGACCGCTGATTTACAAGCGGAAAATGATGCTGAATGGCAACGAATAGTGACTGGCAATGAATTAGATAAATTCGAAGATGAAATAAGCATTTTAAATACAGAGGACTATAATCAATTAGATAATATTTTGGTTAAAGCCAAAGAGCATCTCACGGTAATTAGCGATTTTTTAACCATTTTAAGCGATGCCCTTAGTAAGGCGACGGCTACCACCGAAGTAACCTCATCGGATTTGGCCACCTACCGGTCTAATTTAAATACCGCCCGAACAAATGTTAATACTGCCTTGACTAATCTGACTACTCAGCAACAAACCATTGCCAGCACTAGATTAACCAATCAAATTAATCTTAACCAGGCCCAAGCTGATTTGGAGACAGCCAGGGTCGCTCTAAAAAAAGCTCAAGACGAATTGGCTTCCGAAGAAGCCGGGCCGCGCCAGGAAGATATTGATTTAGCTCAAGCCGAAGTTAAACAAGCCCAAGCTAATCTTCTTCAAATCAGAGAAAAAATGAATAAAAATGTTCTTAAAGCGCCGGTGGCCGGCGTTATTACAGCTATTGAAAAAGAAGAAGGGGAAACGGCCTCGGCCAGCCAGACAGTGGTTTCGATGATTAGTTCCGGTTATTTCCAAATTGAAGCTAATGTTTCAGAAACCGAAATTGCTAAAGTGAGCATTGGCGATTCCGTGGAAATGACTTTGGATGCTTTAGGCCCGGAAGAAAAATTCTTTGGCCAGGTAATTAAAATTGACCCGGCTGAAACAGTTGTTTCCGGAGTGATTTATTACAAAGTCACCTCTATTTTTGATGTTGAAGACGAAAGAATTAAATCGGGTATGACCGTTAATTTAGATATCCAAACCGCTCAGAAAGAAAATGTTCTTTATCTGCCTTATTACGTGATTAAGGAAAAGAACGGGGAAAAATACATCTTAGTTCTGGAAGGCAAGGAAGCAAAAGAAAGAACAATCAAAACTGGTTTGGACGGGGAGACCAACGTAGAGATTACGGAAGGATTAAAGGAAGGGGACCAAGTAATTGTCGGAGAATAACCAAATGCTTATCAAATTAGACAATATTACTAAAGATTATATTGATGAAGAATTAGTTACCCCGGCTTTAAGCGGGGTTTCTTTTGGAATAGATGAAGGAGAGTTTGTCGCCGTCATGGGAGCTTCCGGCTCGGGCAAATCAACTTTGATGCATATTATCGGCTTTTTAGATAAGCCGACCAGCGGTGATTATTTTTTTGACGGAGAAAACACCAGTCAGTTCGACGATGTCAAATTGGCTCAAATTAGAAATGCCAAAGTCGGTTTTGTTTTCCAGACCTACAATCTTTTGGCTCGCACTTCGGTCTGGGATAATGTTTTATTGCCAACTATTTATACACCTCATTTGAACAAAGCCGAAACAGAAGAACGAGCCCGTTATCTCCTGGATAAATTAGGTCTGGCTCATCGAGTCGGTTTTCGGCCTAATCAACTTTCCGGCGGCGAACAGCAGCGAGTAGCTATTGTCCGGGCTTTAATCAATCAACCGCGTCTGATTTTAGCTGATGAGCCGACCGGTAATTTAGACAGTAAATCTGGTCAAGAGGTAATGGAAGTCTTGCAGGATTTGAACGAAGAGGGCAATACTATTTTAATGGTCACTCATGAGAAATACGTCGCTGAATGCGCCCGTCGCATCTTAGCCCTTAAGGACGGCCAGATTATTAGTGACTATAAGGTGACTAATCAGCATTTAGCTAAAGATGGATTGATAAAATAGTGACTGGTTATGGTTCCTGAGGCGCCCCCTTTTGCTACGCCTTCAAAGGGTCGCCCTTTCGGACACGTCCTCGCCAAAGGCGAGGGCGTGATCCTCAATGGCAACCCTTTTAGTAAAAAGGGACGCCCCGCTGGCGGATTCTTCTATGTATATTTTTAATGTTCTTAGATTAACTTTTCAGAACCTGACCTTACAAAAGAGAAGGTCTTTTTTGACTATGCTGGGAATTATTATTGGCGTATCGGCGGTTATCTCAATTATGGCTGTTGGAGCCAGCGCCCAGGATTTATTGTTAGCTCAAGTGCGGGCGATGGGCAGTAATTTAGTTGGTGTCCTGCCAGGCGCTTCCGATGAAATGGGCCCGCCGGCTACTATTTTAGGTATTGAAATAACTACTCTTAAATATGAAGATGCCTTAGCTTTAGAAAAGATACCCCACTTGGAGGCCGTTTGTTCCTATGTCAAGGGGCAAGGAACAATGAGTTATTTTAATCAGACCGAAGATTTTAATTATACTGGAGTTACTCCCAGTTATTTGGAAGTTGAAGATACTTCAGTAGAATCAGGTCGTTTTATCAGAAAGGAAGAAAATGACAGCTTAGCCCGAGTAGTTGTTTTAGGCAGTCAAGTTAAAGAAAAGCTTTTTGACCAGGACAATCCTTTAGATAAGAGAATAAAAATTAATCAGATTAGTTTTAAGGTAATTGGTCTGATGGAAGAAAGGGGGGTAGTTACTTTTGAAAACCAGGATGAACAGGTTTTTATCCCCCTGAAGACAGCTCAAAAATTACTTTTGGGCATTGACCATTTAGCTTTTATCCGGGCCAAAGTTGATAAGGCGGAAAATATTGATTTGGCCATCAGACAAATTAAAGATATTCTTCGCTATCGCCACAACATCAAAGACCCGGCTAAAGATGACTTTTCGGTTAGAAGCACTGCTCAGGCTCTGGATATTCTGGGAGTAATTACCCAGGCCTTAAAAATGTTTTTAGCTCTGGTGGCAGCCGTTTCTTTAGTCGTTGGCGGTATCGGTATTATGAATATTATGTTTGTAGCCGTTAACGAGCGGACACGGGAGATTGGTTTGCGTAAATCCTTGGGAGCTAGACGAAAAGATATCCTTGTTCAATTTTTGCTGGAAAGCGCGACGATGACCTTGCTGGGTGGAATTATTGGTATTGTTTTAGGGATTGTCATTGCTTGGGTTGTAACTGTTGGTGTCAATTGGTATGGCTATGATTGGCAATTTATTGTTACCCCTCTTTCTGTTTTCGTCTCTACTTTAATGGCTATCAGTATCGGTTTGGTTTTCGGTCTTTGGCCAGCCAATCGGGCCTCCAAATTAAATCCGATTGAGGCCTTAAGGTATGAGTAGTTCCCGGGGCGTAGTTCCCGGGGCGTTCCTTTTTACTAAAAGGAACGCCCCGCTGACGCAGATGCCCCGCTGACGTAAAATGAGCCTATCTTCCATCATCAAACAATCAATTATTGCCTTATGGGCCAATAAATTGCGCAGCGCTTTTTCTATTTTGGGAATTGTTATTGGCGTGGCCGCCGTCGTCCTGATTCTTTCCTTGGGTCAGGGGCTCAAGGGTTTGGTCACTAATGAGATTGAGGCCTTCGGCCCCACTATTCTTGATATCGCCGTCAATGTTCCGGGGACCGGTCAAATAGGGACAATTACTTCAATGGTTCAGGGCATTAAAATAACTACCTTGAGTTTGGATGACCTTAAAGACCTCCGGGATAAATCTCGTTTTCCTTATGTTGAAGCCGTCTCTGGTCAAGCTATTGGTCAGGAATGGGTTACTTATGAAAACGAAGAGAAGAAAGCCTTGCTTTACGGCTGCAGCGCCGATTTCCCGCTAATCTATAAGACGATGGCTGAAACGGCTCAAGGTCGTTTTTTCAACCAAGACGAAGATGACAGCTTGGCTAAAGTAGTTGTTTTGGGGAATGGTCTGGCGGAAGAACTTTTTGGCCAGAGTGACCCGCTAGGCAAAAAAGTAAAATTGAAGGGTCAGAATTTTAAAGTAATCGGCGTGCTTAAACCACAGGGTATGTTTTCATCGTTTGGTGGCATTGATATGAATGATTTCGCCTATCTGCCGCTTCAGACGGCTCTTAAAGAAGTCTTAGGTATTGATTATTTATCGGAGGTTGTTTTATCGGTCAGCAGTGAAGAGTATTTGCCTCGGGCCGAGGGAGAGATTGCCCGGTTACTGCGTCATAATCATAACATTACCGACCCGGATAAGGATGATTTTGAAATTACGACCATGGAGGAAATCCTGGAACAGGTTAGTGATGTCAGCGTTATTTTGAATCTTCTTTTGGGGTTTTTAGCGGCTATCTCTTTGTTAGTCGGCGGTATCGGCATTATGAACATTATGTTGGTTTCAGTTAGCGAGCGGACCCGTGAAATCGGATTACGTAAGTCCTTGGGGGCGACTAAAAAAGACATTCTTAGTCAGTTTTTAATTGAAGCTTTGGTCATTACCGGCTTAGGTGGCTTTATCGGAATATTTATAGGCGTAAGTAATTCTTTGCTTGGCGGATTGGCCGCTCGAGCCTACGGATTGGCTTGGCCTTTGACCGTTTCCTGGCTGGCTATTCTGCTTGCTTTCTTAGTGGCTATGGCTATTGGCTTAATCTTTGGTCTTTATCCGGCCCGTCAGGCTGCTTCGCTTAGCCCGATTGAGGCCCTACGGAAAGAATGATTTTTAGTAGACAAAGAGGAAATAATTATTTAGAATGTTTCTAGGGTTTTCCAAGGGACGCCCTTTCAAGGGCGTCCCTTAAAAGGGCGTCCCTTGGATTAACTTGGATTAAATCTATGTCTCTATCATTATATTTCTGTTTAATCAGTTCGTTTTTAGCTTTATTGGCGGCTGGTTTTTTAGCTTGGCGGATTAAAAAGCAGACCGTTATCAATGAAAGAGCTGACCGGATTAGTCAGGTTATCAAGAAAGGAGCGATGGCTTTTTTAAACAGAGAATACCGGATTTTGTTTATTTTCGTTTTAGTTGTCGCAGCGCTTCTTTATTATTTCTTAAATCCCAAAATAGCTTTGGCTTTTGTGGTTGGCGCTTTTTTGAGCGGTTTGGCCGGGCAAATTGGCATGCGGGTAGCCACGACAGCTAATGTCCGCACAGCCGAAAGTTTGAACAAAGATTTAAAATCCGGTTTAAACGTTGCCTTTAACAGCGGCAGTGTTATGGCTTTAAGCGTGGTCGGCTTAGGCCTTTTGGGCATTACTATTCTTTATCTTATTTTTAAGGAGCCGGTTATTGTTTACGGCTTTGGTTTTGGCGCTTCTTCGGTGGCTTTGTTCGCTCGGGTCGGCGGCGGTATTTATACTAAGGCGGCTGATGTCGGGGCCGATTTAGTCGGCAAGGTGGAAAAAGGGATTCCCGAAGACGACCCGCGTAACCCGGCCACTATTGCTGATAACGTCGGCGATAATGTCGGTGACGTGGCCGGTATGGGGGCTGACCTTTTTGAGAGTTATGTTGACAGTATTATCGCCGCTATGGTTATTGGAGCAGTAGTGGCTGTTGGCGAAAAAGGAATCTTTTTACCGATGGTCTTGGCAGCCGGCGGAATAATCGTTAGTTTAATCAGTAATCTTTTTGTTAAGGTGGCTTCAGCCAAAACTGGTTCCGGTCAAAAAGTTCTAAACCGCGGTATCTGGGCGGCCACAATTTTAATGGTCGTTAGCGGTTATGGCTTAGTTAAATATCTGGGTTTTGGCATATCTGTTTTTTACGCTTTTTTGGTTGGTCTATTAGCCGGCTTGGGAATCGGTTTGATAACCGAGTATTTTACTTCTCATAAATACCGGTTTACCAGGAGAGTTGCTCAAGCCGCTCAAACCGGCGCCGGAACTAATATTATTGCCGGCTTTGCTCTGGGGTTAACCAGCACAATTATTCCTGTTTTAATTGTTAGTGCGGCTATTTTCTTGGCTTACCAGTGGTCGCAGCTTTTTGGTGTCGCTATTGCGGCCGTCGGTATGCTTTCTACCTTGGGAGTAACCTTGGCCACGGATACTTTCGGGCCGGTGGCCGATAACGCGGCCGGTATTGCCGAGATGGCCGGCTTGGGCCAAAAGACCAGAGAGCGGGCTGAAGATTTAGACGCGGTCGGCAATACGACGGCGGCTATCGGCAAAGGATTTGCTATCGGGGCGGCTGCTTTGACCGCCCTGGTTTTGATGATTAGTTATGGTCAGGCGGTTAAATTGCCCTTCGTCAATTTATTTGATTATAAAGTGATTATCGGCCTTTTCTTAGGCGGTTTGATGCCTTTTATCTTTTCTTCCTTTGCTTTGCAGGCGGTTGGCCGGGCAGCTATGGCCATGGTTGAAGAAGTTCGTCGTCAGTTCCGAAGCATCAAGGGGATTATGACCGGTCAGGCCGAGCCCGACTATGCTAAGTGCGTTGATATCAGCACTAGAGCCGCCTTACGGGAAATGATTTTGCCGAGTGTTTTATGTATTTTGGCTCCGGTCTTGGTCGGTTTTCTGTTGGGCCCGGCGGCTTTGGCCGGCTTGTTAGCCGGTTCCATTGTTTCCGGATTTTTACTGGCCGTGACTATGGCTAACTCGGGCGGCGCTTGGGATAACGCCAAGAAATATATTGAAGCAGGCAACTTGGGCGGTAAGGGCTCGGAAGCCCATAAAGCGGCCGTTATCGGCGACACGGTCGGCGACCCCTTTAAAGATACAGCCGGACCATCCTTAAATATATTGTTGAAGTTGATGGCTATTGTTGCCTTAATTATTGCGCCGTTGCTATAGTTATTTGAAAACAAGGAAGGAGGGAGTATGGGGAAAAGCAAGACAGAGATAGTTAAGCAGCTTTTGAAAGATATATTCGATAATCGGGCTTGGTTAAAGGGACGAACTTGGGGCTTGACCGGTGATTCAACAGGCGAGAGAAATCCATGTTATCCCAAAAGCAATCCTTATGGCGGTTCCCATACAACCATAGGAATTGATAATGAACTGGTCGTGGTCGTGGCCGACCGCCAAGGCGGAGTAAGGGTCTTTGAATTTATCTTGACAGAGAATACTGAATTAGGAGAAGAAGTGAAGAAGCATTTCCAAGAAGGAGGGTTGGATTTTGAATAATTAGTTCACCTCTTGACAGCCATTCGGTTATGGGTATATACTCATAATTGGCAGCGAGGAATAAATGAAAATTTGTTTTCATTTAGACCGAGCGAACCAATTATGAGTACCCATATAATAGAAAACAGATGGCTGTTTTTCTTTGAAAGGTCGCAGCTATCTAGCTGCTTTATCTCTCTTTGGCAATAAAAGAGGGATGAGGTATAATATAAAAAAGGAGAAATTATCATGCCTGCACTTAATGGAACAGGTCCTCAAGGTCGGGGTTCCCGGACTGGTCGCAGTTTGGGTTATTGTCCGCCCGGTTATGGCCGACGCTATCTTGGCCGGGGTTTTCGAGGTTTTGGCCGCGGTTTTGGTTTAGGCCGGGGCAGAGGTTTTGGTTTTGATCATGGCGGGGGCTGGCCTTTGGGCGGTTATCCGGCTGACTGGCCGTTCTTCGAAGAACCAACAGCCAAAGAAGAAAAAGAAATGCTTAATGAGGAACTTAAAGGATTAAAAGAAGAGATTAAGGAAATTGAGGGACGCCTTGAGGAACTGAAAAGTAAAAAAACAAAATAATTTATGAAGATATGTTTCAGTGTCAGTTCGCCTAAACTCGATTCGCCAATTGACCCGCGTTTTGGTCGGGCGCCTTATTTTTTGATTACTGATGAGAAAGGCGAGGAGACGGAGATAATAAAAAACCCTGGCTTAGAAGCGATGGGCGGGGCGGGCATTACGGCTGCTCAGGCGGTTGTTTCAGCCGGCGCCCAAGTGATTATTACCGGTAATTTGGGGCCACGGGCTTTCCAAATTCTTCAGGCCTCCAGAGTGAGAATAATTACTGGCGTTTTTGGTCTCTCGGCTCAAAAGGCCTTGGAAAAGTATCAAAAAGGCGAATTAGAAAAGACTAATCAAGCTAATGTGCCCGGCCATTTTGGCTTAGGTCGTAAATTCGGAGGCGGCGGTTTTGGTCCTGGCCGCGGCTTGGAACCTGGCTCCGGCCGAAGAAAAAGGGTGTCATTTTAAGGGATGTCCCAAAAACGACTTGCCGGAGGGTATGCCTCTTGACCAAGACCTGCCTTAAAGGGTCGCCCTCTCAACCACGTCCTTGCTTCGCAAGGGCGTGGAATCTCGAGGGCAACCCTTCTGTGGAATCCCGATGCACGCTCCCTGTCTCTTTGGGACGTCTCTTGGGACTACGCCCTTTCGAAAATGAATCAAGAGAAAATTTCTTTAATCAGCACGCTGGTTAATTTACTCTTAACCTTAGCTAAGCTGATTATTGGTCTATTAATTAATAGCGTTGCTTTATTAGCCGAAGCCATCCATTCAGGTATGGATGTTTTTTCATCTTTGGTTACTTTCTTTGGGATTAAGGCGGCTAGAAGACCGGTTGACCAAAAGCATCCTTACGGTTATTACCGGACGGAAAGCTTAGCCGGTTTAGTCGTTGCTCTTTTATTAGGTCTTTC
>Ga0315545_1001768_pt1 | contig 20476 bp, 16 predicted proteins | sample SalMarSW160210MG_FD_203096 | JGI IMG/M metagenome (GOLD analysis project Ga0315545, IMG submission 203096) | Salt marsh sediment microbial communities from the Plum Island Ecosystem LTER, Massachusetts, United States - Salt Marsh Sediment SW1602-10 ...
CCTCCATCAAAATATATCTTTAGATATTTTATAGTTTCTCCTGTCATTTAAGATTCCAGTTCCCTCTTTATAGCATCGATTTCACTCCTGTAGATAACGGCAATCCTTCCACATAACGGACAGCTGTATATCTCGTCTATGTCCTCGATCTTCTCGGCTGCAATCGTTGGTATCTCCATGTTGCATACATTGCAGAAATTATTTTTAAGGACCGAAACGGCAATACCGCCTTTTTTAGTTTTAACTTCATTATATTTTTTTAAATGATCTTTGGGTATCCTTAAAATGACATCGTCTTTTCTCTTTCGCAGTCCCTCCACGATATGTTTCAAGACTTCTATTTTTTCATTCATCTCGTTATTTATACGGTTTAAATTCGCTTCTGCTCTATCTTTCTCTACCGCGGCCAGTTTTACTTTATCCGATATTTCTTCCAGCTCGATCATAAGCTCCAGTATTTTATCTTCTATTTCTGAATTCTTCTGTCTTAGTATCTTTACCTCTTCCTGGTAATTTTCCAGTTCCTTTGCGCTCATAATCGTCCCGCTGAATAATTTTTTCTCATCATTTTTGATCTTTTCATTTTGTATCTCTACAGTATCCTCTAATTTTTTGCGTTTGCTTTCAAGATCCGCATATACACCATTTGCCTCATCGAATTTTCCTGTAGCTTCTTTTAAATCTTCCTGTGCATAGACCTGTTCCTTATTATTTTTTATATTTTCTATCTCCGTGGACCTTGCAGAAATAGCATTCTCTATTAACTGCAGTTCCACAAGATCCGTTACATTGAATTTAGATTCAGTCAATCTGATACCTCCAGGATTTATATCCATTCTTGCTTTTTATTATGTTTATCTTGATCTTTTCTTTCTTAAAGAATTTTTCAAGTATGGCTGACATGCCGGCAATAGCCGGAGCCTCGCTGTTGCCATGCCCCGTTGTAATAATTATTTTACCGTTTTCTACGATACGCAGAGCATTATGATATTTAATTTCACCAACTATTATAAGGTCGCATTCCATATCGACAAAGCGACCTGTGAGAGAATTGGAACTGCCGCTTGATACTGCCACCTTTTGGATTTTCTTATCTTCAGCCTTGATATCATTTTTAGACATCCAGGCAAAAGAATCGATTTCCAGTGCCTTTTTTACCATGGGTGAAAGATTCTTAAAAAGTTGCGGTTTTTTAAGTTCCCCCAGCCTTCCAAAGCCGCTTTCCTTAAATTTATTTTCGATTTTATATATGTCATATGCCATTTCCTCATAAGGATGGACCTTTTTGGCCGCATCAACGAGGCTGCCGAGATTCTTTTCTCTTACTATGCATTCTATCCTGACCTCATCTGCGTAACTCATCTTACCGACTCTGCCGGTATATGGTTTTGCCCCTTCGCCAGGAATAAAGGTCCCTTTTCCTTTTGTATTAAATGTACAGCACGAATAATTTTGCCACTGCCCGCCGCCCTTCCGGCATATAACCTTTCTTATTTCTTCCTCCACCTCTACTGGTACGAATACAACAAATTTATACCACTGCTCATACCTGTCTTCAATTATTTCTGTATTTACCAGACCTAATTTACTCGCAATGAGATCATTTAATCCACCTGCCATAGCGTCGTAATTGGTGTGAGCGCAGTAAGCCGCTATACCGTTTTCTATAAGCTTCAGTATTTGTTTCCCGCCGGTCTTCGAACTTAAGATGGTGTCAAGGGGATCATATATTAAAGGATGATGGGTCAGCACAAGGTCGGATTTGGTCCTTACCGCTTCATCTGCCACGTCTACGGTTACGTCAAGAGCCACAAGGATTTTTTTTATATCCTTCTCCAGATTCCCGATCTGCAGGCCAACTTTATCCCAGCTAAGAACGATATCTTTATTGAAAATCCTGTCAAGACATAAAGTGAGATCCTTTAGAATCATTTTTACCCGATAAAATTGTATTATTGAAATAAATATTATAATATTTGTTCTGAAATAAAAAGTAATTATTATTGCATTTCTGGCATTTTCTATAAGGAGACCAATGGACCTTCTGGATAATGAAAAAAATATTCGCGAAAGTATACCGGAAAAAATGATAAAAAGCCTTTACGATTTCCCCAAACAGTTTAAAGCAGCAGAAAATATTATGCTGAAACAAAAATTCTCCTTCAATAAAAAGTTTAAAAATGCGCTTATTCTGGGTGTTGGAAATTCGACTCAAACTGCATACAGATCAATAGATTCTCTGCAGATAAACAAATCTAACATTCCTATTATCTTAAACTCAAAACCAGATATACCCTCCTGGGTGGATAAAGATACGCTTGTCATTGCTGTTTCCCACAGCGGTAACTCTATCGAAGTGTTGAGAGCGGTCGATGAAGCTCTGGATCTGGGTATTAAAATTTTTGCCATTACTGCTGACGGTAAATTAAAGGAGAAAACAGCCGCTAATAAAAATATAACTATTATCGAATATGATATAGATATAATATCCAGAATGGCAGTAGGTTACATTTATGTATTCATTATGGATATATTAAATAAAGCAGGAGCCATTGATATCTGCAGTGATAGAAAAGATTGTCTTCTGGGAATAGATTGGGACGAAGTTGAAAGTGTATTATTAGATTTTTCAAAAGAACTTGCTCCTGATGTAAAAACATATAAAAATATAGCAAAAAGAACTGCCATAAACTTTTTTAATAACATTCCTATTATATATGGAAGCAATCGGTTAACTGAGACGGTATGTTTCAGGTTAACAAGCCAGATATACTTGAATAGTAAAAACTTTGCTCATTTTAATACTATGCCTGAGATGGACCATAGTGAAATAGCCGCGTGGGGAATGAGACGTGAACTCAGAAATAAGTTTTTTGTACTTTTCATTTCCGATAAAGATTCAAGAACAGCAACTAAAACAAGAATCGAGATCTTAAAAGGTATTCTTATAGAAAAAAAAATTACTTTTGAGGAAATCATGCTGGAAGGTCCAAGTGACGCGGTTAAAGTATTTAACGGCATTTTACTAGCCGACTGGATTAGCTTTTATCTTGCAGTATTAAATAAAGTAGATCCCACTATGACGAGGCTTCCCGATTTAATGAAAACAAGATTCGAACGGGTAAGTTCTTCTAATAGCGCTACAGATATCCTGGATTAGTAGAAAATTAAATCTTAAAATCAAATTATCGATAATCAATATCCTTACCGGTTCTTGAGCAGGCATCTTGAAATTGATGAATGATTGAATTTTATATGTCAAATTGGTGGGCCCACCAGGACTTGAACCTGGGACCTCCGCATTATGAGTGCGCTGCTCTAACCAACTGAGCTATGGGCCCTTGATGAGGATAACTGTGTGTTAGACAATTGCCTATATTAATAGATATCACGGAATAAGTCAATTAACCGGATAACTCCACATAATGGCTTAAATATTATATCTTTGACATTTTTGCTGTCTTTGATTTGTTGTTTTATTTTACTGCTTCTATCCATCCTATAAGATTAAAAATACCGGGTCCGGACACAACAACCCGGATCTCACCTGACTGATTATCATAAACGACTATTTGCCGGCTCTGAATATTCTCGAGAGCCTCGTCAAATACATAGCCAATAAAAGCAACGTATCTTCCGTCGGGAGAAAAGATTGGTTTCGAAGCATCTACCTCATGATCTATTTCAACCTTTCCTGAACCGTCCATATTCATAATGTAGATATTGCCGGCATTAAAATTGGAGGCAATGGTCCCATACCTGCCTACCCCAACATAGGTTATCAGTCCACTTGAATCTGGCATATCAAGTATAGAAGGCTGTTGCTCCCTGAGCTCCGCGTCATCGGTAAGTCTGGTCAAGTTACTCCCATTACTGTCGCATATCCAGATATCTCCATCTTCCTCAAAATCTCCCAGCACATGAAAGACTATTTTATTTTGTTGAGTGAAAAGATTGAAATTATCAAAGCTTGCTTCCATACCGTCGAATTGGCTTATGTCAAGTATTTCAGAAGCCACTCCGCTTGAAATATCGACTGTCACAAGTTTTTCATTTCTGGTAAAGTAATCCAGGACAACTCCTTCTTCCATCTTTGGATTACGGGTACGAAGGATATTAAACAGTTGACCATCATCTGCAGAGAACAGTACCGGATCCAGGAAAACCTCATTCTCAAGAGAAAATTCTTCCATATTTACATTAATCTCACTGATATCGCCTGTATTGATATTGTTAACAGAAATACCGCCATCGCTGAAATTATCTGCATAAGGATTAATGACAGTCTCATATGCAATATTCTTGCTATCATTTGACCAGACGTGCCTGCCATATATATTAGCCATCATTTCCATTGATTCGGAATCCGTGTAATCAAATTCTTTAACAGCTTTCATTTCTCCGGTAATGACGTCTATTACGCTTAACGTGCCGTATGCGCCCCTTCCTCCCTCATAAAATCCACAGCTTATTTTACTTGAGTCCGGTGATACGCCGTATATTCTGCTTAGATCGTATTTTTCATTCAAATCGGTATAAATTACATTTTCATCGCTTCCGTCTGGTCTTATAGCTATAATTTTTGCTACTCTGTGCTCAAAATGCATTGAACTTTCTTCACTGCCGACCTGGAAATATGCTATTTGATAATCCTTTTCTGCCCCGGTGCCTGTGCCATTTCTATCACCGGCAGCACCGTCCCCGGATTCATCTTCCACTGTGTCCTCTTCTTCACCGGGCTCGGCGGTATTATTTCCTGCGGCGGTCGAACTGCACTTACTTAATGCGGATAAGCTCAGAAAAAGAACCAAGACCAGAATTAGAATAATGACATAGATTTTTTTTATATTCATAAGACTTTCTCTTTTTTATTTTTCTTTCTCAGGATGTCCATCCGACATCCAGTCGGTATGATACCCTTTATAGTGACCTTCTCTTCCCCTTAAAACTCCGGAACCGTTTTTCTCCAGTTTAAAGTATCCCTGTGCCCCAAAGTAATCCCTTTGCTGGGCCACGACCTGGGCTGAAATCATAAGCGGAGCAGCCATCTGCAATATATAATCGTAAGAACAGCCCATGGCTATAACAGGCACCCCGACGGTATGGCTAATATTTATAAAAGCTGCAAGTTTATTTAAATTTTTGTTTATGAAATCCCTGAACATTGGCGCAGCCATAAGGTTCTCAAAGTCAGGTTTATTTTCATACTCCTGTGTAATCTCGTTTAAGAATTGAGCTCTGATGATACATCCTGCTCTCCAACCCCGGGCTATTTTTCCCGGAGAAAGATTGAAACCATATATATCTGATGCTGCTTTCATCAAAGCAAAACCCTGTGCATAAGAAGAAACCTTTGCAATATATAAGGCATCGTGGGCCATATCTATAAGTTCTTCCCTGCTTCCCTCATATCGTCCTTTTCCAAATTTAAGTTTTTCCGACATGGTCCGCCTTAAATCTTTAGCCTGGGACATTTCACGGGAAAATATTGCAGAAGCTATCGTTGGAATGGGAACCAGAAGTTCCAGACTGCTCTGCACGGTCCAGGTACCGGTACCCTTCATTCCGGCAATATCTGCAATCCTATCTACCAGAAACGTGCCGGATTCTTTTTCTTTTTCCTTTATGCTCTTTCCTGTAATTTCTATAAGGTATGACCGGAGAATATCATTACCGCTGTTCCAGGACAGCATTATATCCGAAATCTCTTTCGCATCAAGATTTAGAGCATTTTTAAAGGTCCACACACATTCTCCGATTAGCTGCATATCTCCATACTCTATTCCGTTATGCACCATTTTTACAAAATGACCCGCACCTCCCGGACCTATATATGAAACACAGGGTATCCCATCTTCTGCTTTTGCTGCTATGTCATATAAAAGATCCTTTACCAGATTATATGCTTCTTTCTGTCCTCCGGGCATTATTGCCGGACCCTTGAGTGCACCCTCTTCACCTCCTGATATGCCGGTGCCAATATACAGGATCCCTCTTCCTTCAAGTTCCTCGCTTCTTCTTATAGTATCTTTGAAGAATGAGTTGCCCCCGTCTATTATCAAATCCCCTTTTTCCAGTAATGGAACAAGTTGGCGTATGGTGTCATCTACGGGTCTTCCGGCTTTTATCATAAGGATTATGGCCCTGGGCCTCTCCAGGGAGCTGGCGAGATCTTTAAAAGAATAAACAGCAGTTATATTCTTACCTTTTGCACCGGTATTTATAAAATCCCGGGTTTTAAAACCTGTCCTGTTGAATACAACCACCGGGTAGCCTTTACCCTCCATATTTAAGGCTAAATTTTTACCCATAACTGCAAGCCCTACAAGACCTATATTCCGTTTTTTCATCCAATCCCCCTTTTTGGAAATGGATAATTTTAATAAAATTTTATATTGACCACCCGGGACATCATCTCAAAATCTTTATCATTATGCAGCATATAAAGATCATTCTCAATACAAATCTGTGCGATAATACAGTCAATAGTACCTGAAATATTTTATCATAACGATTAGAAATCCCATATCCGGATAATCACAATTTTTTAAATTTAAATGTTCAAATCATCTGTTTCTGCTTGAAGCTGAAATATCCGCTTTCAGCTACTATTATATGATCCAGGACACTGATACCCAGGATGCTGCAGGATTTGCACAGCCTGTTTGTTATCTCTATATCATCAATTGAAGGTTCGGGATCACCGCTTGGATGATTGTGTATGAATATGACCGAGGCTGCCGAATTTTTAATAACCGGTTTTATTACTTCTCTGGGATGAACTATGGAACTTGTAAGGCTTCCCTGCGAGATCAGGACCTCTTTTATTACTCTGTTCTTTATATCCAGTAGCAGTACCCTGAATTGTTCCTTTTTTAAATCCTTAAGCAGCGGGATATAATAATTAGCCACTTCCTCACTGCATCTGAAGCTTAAGTTATTTCCATTCTTTTCGGATACTGCCCTTCTACCAAGCTCAATAGCGGCCATTACTTGAGAAGCCTTTGCCAAGCCAATACCTCTAATCTCAGCGAGTTCCGTAACCGATGCACCGATTAATTCATTTAAGTTCTTGTATTTTGATAAGATTAATTTTGCAAGATCCAGAGCTGATTTGCTGCTGGTTTTATTATTAATTCCAGTCCTTAACAATATGGCAATAAGCTCACAGTTAGTAAGATAGTAGCTACCGTGCTTTATAAGCTTTTCTCTGGGTCTTTCATCCTGTGGCCACTTGTTTATGGGAAGATAATCTGTTTCCGTTCTGTAATAATTCTCCAAAAGGTGCCTTGATAAATTAGTATATGAAATAAAAATAATAATACCTTATTTATGTATTTATGTAAATAGGTAAAACAACTTATATATTTCCTTCTTTTATTTACTATTAATATAAGAGGTAGTAATATATTTTGAAACTGTTAATAATAGATGACACTGGAGCTTTAGTACTAAAAGCTTTTATAGTTATATCTGTTAGGAATATAAAGGGAGAAACATTTATTCTAGTTACCTTTTAGCTAAAAGAAGCAAATAATAAAGTTTTAAACAAGATCAATGAAGTCAAGGGAGTAATGTGAGGAAGATATTCTTTTCTTTATTAATAGTATTTTTCATTATTTTTATCTTTTTACTAGTAGGTTGTAGTGACGAACAAAGACATACCATTAAAGAGTGGGAGGAAATTGAAAAAGAAAGGTTATCTGCCTCACAAGAGGAAGTGCAATATAGGGGAGAAGTATTAGAAGTTATCTCCGAAGAAAAACAAGAGATAGAAGGCGGCCTGGAATCAACATTACAGATACTTAAGGTGAGGATCACCAATGGTCCATTTAAAGGTGAAACCATAGAAGTAAACAACCTTTTAGAAGCTAATAGTGCTTACAATATTGAGGTAAGTGAGGGTAATCAAATCTTTATTATTTCGGATTTCGATCAAGAAGCTAATATTGTAAATGCTTATGTTGCTGGAACCATAAAAGACAAATACCTGATTACTATAACCGTTCTATTTACTATTATTCTGATTATTATTGGAAAATTTAAGGGTCTCAGAGCTGTTATATCTCTTGCTATAACTGCTATAGCAGTGGTAAAAATACTCCTACCTTTAATCTTAAAAGGTTATAATCCTATCTTAATATCAGTAATAATTGCACTAGCTATTACCATTATAACTCTACTAATAATAAGTGGTATTAATAGAAAAACTTTCTCAACAATTATCGGAACTTCAAGCGGTATACTGATCGGAGGAGTTTTAGCTTTAATTTTTGGAAATCTTGCAAACCTTACCGGTCTTAGCGGTGAAGAAGCGAGAATGCTTGCCTACATCCCTCAGAATATAAGTTTTAATTTTAGAGGAATATTATTTTCAGGAATAATACTGGCATCCCTGGGCGCAGTAATGGATGTAAGCATGTCTATTTCTTCTTCAATGTTTGAAATTGTAAAAGTAGATCCTACAATTAAAAAAAATGACCTTATTTCCGCTGGAATGAATGTAGGACGGGATATAATAGGTACCATGTCAAATACTCTTATTCTGGTTTATATTGGTAGTTCAGTGCCACTTATATTGTTATTTTTAGCTTATGATATCCAATTTATTGAAATTATAAATAAAGATATAATTGCTTCTGAGATAATTAGAGCGCTTTCAGGAAGTATAGGTTTAATTTTAGCTATACCGATTACAGTTTTAATTTCAGCCAGTATGTTTGGCAGGAGATATGTTAGCCTAGCAAAGCATAAAAAACTATAAAAGAGGTAAAATTAGTAGTTTTGAAATTTAGTACCAGTAAAAAATATAAAACAGCAGCAATGGTATTGATAATAATATCATTTATAACTTTAATAGGCTGTACCAGCGAACTAAAATATACTTATGAAGAGTATAAAAAAATAAAATTTTTAGATGCAGGTAAAGAAAGTGAGTCCATGCCAGAGAATGAATTGCAAGAGGATAATTTAAACCAAGAAGAATTGCAATCTTACCTTGATGACTTAAATGATTATAATTCATATATAAAGAAATTTACATCAATCTATGATAAACATACCAGTGAATTACTTCCTCTCTTTGATAGTTTTGACAACGAACAACAAGATATTGATAAAAAAAACCAATACGCTAATTCAATAATAGATTATGAAGAAAAATGGATTGCAGATTTAAATGAATTTGAAGCTCCGAGCTTCTTAAAAGATTACAGCAATTTTTTTATAGATTTTTTAAATAATGAAATATTATTTTATACTTATTTTTTAGAGGCTGATCTGGTTAATGCAGACATTTCGGTACAGGAAGGTGATGATTCATATAATAAAAGCTTGATAGAATTGGAAGCAGTAAAAGAAAGTTTTAATGATAGATCAGAGAAACTTAATTTTGACCCGCCATTCTAGTTTAAAATACAGTTTTTCCAGTATTACTTTATATATGCTTTTACACTTATTTCTATTATATTCTGCAACAGCATTACCTGAAATTAAGATTTACATTGTTTCTTACAGCATAAGCTTTGGGCCAAGATAGAGTCCTTTGTATTTAGGGTTTCTAAAAAGAGCTTTAGGTGTTTGGTAAAACCTTAAGGTTATCTCTTCTTTTAAAGTATAAAATCTGTCTGATGGGATAGAGTTATATTCTTTGTTGTTTGAGGAGCCGTTGAAGTTACCGGAAGATATTCCAGATTTTTTACTTATATTTTCCATATTATCTCTTAAGTTATTCTTACTCATTATGAAACTTCATATTTAAGTCTTTTTTAAATATAAAAAGCCCGGCATTATACCGAGCTTTTTATATTTAAATAACTTTGATTTTCTTTCTAAATTTAAGGTTTATGCCAGGTGAGCTATAGCCTTCACCCGCCCTGCGAAAAATAGTGTTGCCAGACGAACTATGGAACTTGTGAGGCTTCCCTGTGAAATAAGGACCTCTTTTATTACTTTGTTCTTTATATCCAGAAGCAGCACCCTGAACTGTTCCTTCTTTAGATCCTTAAGAAGTGGGATATAGTAATTTGCCATTTTCTCGCTGCACCTAAAACTTACATTATTTCCATTTTTTTCGGAGACTGCCCTTTTTCCCAGCTCAAGAGCAGCTATAATCTGTGAAGCTTTTGCCCAACCTATACCTTTAGTCTCTGTAAGTTCCGCAACTGAAACATTAAACAGCTCATTTAAGTTTTTATATCTAGACATTATTACTTTTGCAAGATCCAGAGCTGACCTGCTATATAAGTTTTTCTCTGGGTCTTTCATCCTGTGGCCATCTGTTTATCGGCAAATAATCCGTTTCTGTTCTGTAATGACTCTTTAAAAGGTCTTCCTCTAAAAATTTCCATATTAAATAAAAATATTTATAGCACAAAAACACAATTATACAAATAAACAAGACTTCCTGTGAATATTGTCCAGATCTCTGACTCTGTTAATCTGAAATGCTTACCTAAAATTATATACAACCCTGCCCTTTTCATCGGTTGCGGTTATATTATAAGAATAGTTTTTCAAATTCGCTTCCAGGATTGCCACACAACCGTTATTCTCCCAGCGCAGTTTTAATATTTCCGGTTCGGAATCCAGGATTTTAAGTTTCGCGTCAAATCCGAAAGCTGGGAAGCTGTTTCTGAATCTCAGTAGAGAGAGTTGCTGGCGGACAACATTCTCTTCAAGTCCTTTGTAAGCCTCTTCTAGTGTCAGATTTGTCCTGTTGATTTCCTTGTGACCTTCCGGACCAGCTTTTTCAACGGCAGTATGGTTATTCTTTCCTGCAAGAAGATCCAGGTACCATACCTGAGGCTTTCCAGGCATAAATATCTGGATTGCCCTGGCTAAAAGAAGTTTGGCGTCATCTTCGCCCAGGGCACTGTAATAGGTTGCATTTACCTGGTAATAGATATTCTTTTTATCATGCAGATCCTTTACATAACCACCCCTTTTAACAACAATTTCAATCAACCTTTCTATCTGTTCATCAGCTATCAGCCCTTTTAAGTCCAGCAGCGGTATACCGTCATGACAGCCAAGCATGTTTACAACCCTGATGCCTTTTTCCTGCAGATCCCTGATCCACTTGATTAAAAACTCATTTGTATTCCTTTCCAATGCGTCTATGATCAATCCTGGTAGAAAAAAGTCATAAGTCATATAGCCTTCTTCGGCGAGCTTTTCGTGTATTTTTTCCTCATACTTTGAATGGATCTCCGGTAAAAGAGTCAACCCGTATTTGTCAGCCAGTACCTTTATACGTCCCAGCAACTCCCATGTTCCAGGATCGTTAAGAAAGTTTTTAGCGCCCGGTTCTTTCGACACGTACGCGAATGCGTCCAGTCTTATGATCTCCGCCCCATACTGTGAAAGCTTTTTCAGCGTATCCTTATAAAATTCCCATACCAATGGAGATTTTATGTTCAGATCCATTTGTCCCAGGTATTTGCGCCTGGATTCGAGCATATTGATTACATTTTTACGATAGCGCGCGAATCTGCCGAATTCAATCTCGGAGGGTTTCTTTCCTTCACTTATAGTCTTATTTACCGTATCAGCTAGCTTTTGAGCCGATGCATACTGGATATCCATGGCCATCATAAGGTCCTGGGTATCAATTTTTCCATATTTGATTTCCTGGTAAAAGGTGTTCCAGTAAGGAACTTCTTTTCCGTCAGGAATACGGACTTTAAGTATGGGGAGTCCCGGCTTCCTGAAAAATATCTCCTTGATATATTCATGATCCGGCTGTATATAGCCTTCATCTGTCATTTGACCGTAGCCTTCCCAGAATTTGTTCCAGTTAATAAAAAAATCTTTATATATTGAATTCTCTCCATTTTTTAAGATATCTTGAAACTGTCTGGAAAGTACTGAAGAATGGTTTAATACAAAATCAAATTTGAGGGCTATGCCAATTTTATTCAGATCTTTCAAATCTTCCTGCGATGCATAAAGCTCGTTCAATTCATAATCAATAACTGAAAATCCCCTGTCCAAATCGGTATTGAAAATGCTCGGCAGTATGTAAAATGATTGAAATACATCTTTGAGTTCGGGAGTTTGAAGAAATTTTACAATATCCCCCAATGTCCCTCCAATACTGTCCGGGTATGCATTAAACATTGGTCCTGCTTTAATTATTGCTTTTGCCGGTATTTTCGCGTTGCTATCCATAGTCTCCTCTTATATCTGTTCATATATCATGATCTTGACAAAATCCCTGTAAGTCAATATTTCACCGCTCTTGGACATTATAAGTTTTGCTTTCGGCGCCTGCGAAATCAGCATTTCCTGCTCTATCTCCAACACCATTGTTGTAAAAGGACTATCGGTTGCGCTATCCCTATTACGTGACTTGCGGTGTTCAAGCGTTTCCCGGGGAGTACTGTTGAGCATTATAGGTATGTCTATACCCTGAAGATTATGGTTGTTACCGTGAGTCCATTCTATAATCATTATGTTTTTATCACTGAAATCAACAGGATCATACCAGAGTTCCGTCTCTTCTCTTCCCATTCTTTTAATGAATATCCTGGATTCCCCGTTTTTGAACTGGGATATGATTCCTGTAAGCTCTTTGAAATCTATTTCATTCATTGTTCCCAGATAATTCTTAAGTCCGTTCCGGCCCGCGCTCTGGTAAAAGGAAAGCCACGGGTAATGGTTGATGTAATCCGGGTTTGAATCATTACCGTTTTCCTGGATCTCTTTCAGTATGCTATATCTTCCCTCTAGATACTGTCCGTGCGAAATAAGTCCTTCAATTCCGCTTTTCCTGAAAATTCGAAGCCTCTCTGCATTGTTGTATTTTGGTATTCTGTGAGGATAATTGTCTCCAGACAGGATATAACTGCCCAGGCCCATTCGATTGAGATAATAGGAGATCAAGGATGCAATTTCGGATTTACCTACGCCGGATCCTCCACAAACAGCTACAACTGCGCGCTGATAAGAGTTTTTATCAAGTGCTGGTATCAGCAGTTCCAATAATTTCAGGAAAATTATCTGAGCTTTCTGGATATGCTGAGTACCAATCTTTATTTTATCACCAGGCATATCACCCCTGGGTATGCTGTCCGTATCCTGTATGTCTTCAGGAATCCAGGGAAGTTTTTGCTTAATTTTCTCGCCTATATTTCTTTTTGTATTTTTGAGTTTATTACTTGAACAGCCGCTCATTGAAAAGTCTCCATGATAAATAAGCTACTTCTATTTCAGATACATATTATTTAATGACTTTTTTAATAGTCCAAACTTATGTAAATAAATAACCAACAAAAACTTATCCATAATTATAAAAAATATATTTTAATCATCTTTTTACCATATTGAATCAAGTTTCCATAAATCAAGAGAAATCAGTTTAACCTTTCCGCCCCGTGTGAATAAATCAATATCCCTGATTTCAGATTTGGGATAGACGTTGTTTGTCATACAAACTCGTCCTGCATCTGCAAATATTTCTACGAATGAAGTATCCACAAAGATTTGAAACTTTAAAGTCTTACCGCCAGTAGACTCTAGTTTGCAAGTCTTTACACTTTCGCTGCGGGAATCAGACCTTCTCCTGCCAAAACACAACTCTCTGTCTTTTAAATTGTATGAAATTTCTGTTTCCTCACTTTCATCCAATGAGCACCTCAGACTGAACCCTAACTCTTTAGCTTTACAGTCTTTAAGTTCAAATTCTGCTACTATCTCAAGACAATTGCTGCAAACTTCTTCAGGTAGAACTCTTGCGCCAGGTATCATTTCGGTGTTTTCCAACCTGAAATGAACATCACGCAAGATTTTCAACTCTTCCACTGGTTGGAATCTGAGACGCCTGTCATCGCCCAGTTCTACAATTCTGGGTATTGACATAGCTCCACACCAGTTTTTGGCTGCTGTGAAACCAAAGCCCTTCCACCAGGGCATCCAATTCCAGGCATTGATCCAGCCTATCATTATTCTCCTGCCCTTTTCATCCAGGAATGACTGGGTTACATAATAATCAAAACCATAGTCAACCTCTCCTATAATTTCCCATGTGAATTTAGCTGTTTTAAAGTCCATATCTCCCACAATGTAAAAGGTATTCTTCCCCATCATTCCCATAGGTGAAAAAACAAGAACATATTTATTCCCTAATGGGAAGAAGTCGGGGCATTCCCACATGGTCCCTAAAGAGCCGTCACTTTCAGCAAGCACCCCTATATAATCCCATTTTCTCAAATTATCCGAACAGTACAGTAAAGCCTTTCCTTTTCCGTCCTTGCATGATCCGATAACCACATACCATTTATCATCATGTTTCCATACCCTGGGATCCCTGAAGTCTGCAGACCCTTCTTCCGGTGGCTCTGGAATAACAGGATTCCCTTCATATTTCTCAAAGATAATTCCATCGGTACTGGTAGCTAAACACTGGGACTGTATTAATTTACCATCCCTTTTTGCAGCTCCTGTATAAACAATAGTGAGTGTGCCATTATCATCAACAGCACTTCCGGAAAAGCAGCCTCCTCTTTTGTCTAGATCATAATCCTCGCTGGGAGCAAGCCCTATGGGAAGATGTTCCCAGTGTACAAGATCCATGCTTTTTGCATGTCCCCAGTGCATTGCCCCCCATCTGGGAGCATAGGGATTGCATTGGTAAAACATGTGATATTCACCATTGAAGTATATAAGACCGTTTGGATCATTAATCCAATATGCTGGAGCCATGAAATGGTATTTGAGTCTGTACCGGTCTTTTGCCACTTCATCTTTTACCTTATCTATGGATTCTTTAGCCTCTTTTATTAATCGCTGATGTCTGAGTTTATCCAAATTTCTAATAATTATTCCATCTCCTCTTGACTATTTTATAATTACTTTTTTATTATTCTTACCCTGGAACTATAAATAGTTTAATATCCACTAAAACCAGATTGGCATACGTTAATTTTCAGAATATATATCAATAAATTAAGAACACCTTATGCTAACTTATTAAACACTTTCTTTAAAAATTCTGCTGTTTCAATAATAGCAGGCCGTACTGCTTCTGATACTGCGTCCATTGTAAAAAATCCATGCATGAATTCTTTATAGCATCTTATAGCTACTGGCACTCCTGCCTTTGCCAGCTCTATCGCGTATTCGTGCCCTTGATCTCTTAATACATCATATCCTGCAGTAATTACATAAGCAGGTGGCAAATTGGAGAAGTCTTTTGCTAGAATCGGAGATACGTAAGGATTGAAACGCTCATCTTCACTATTAAGATATCTCTCAATTCCCAATGGCATATCTTCCGTGTCAAGCAAATTACCGGTTCCGAATAATTTAAAGGATTCATAGTCAAAACTTGAAAGATCAACTGCCGGATATATAAGAACCTGATACCCGATGGATGAAAGGCCTCTATCCCTTGCTATAAGTGTAATAGCAGCAGAAATATTGCCACCCGCACTATCGCCACATATTATTAGACGTGACGGGTCCAGGCCGTATTTATCACCATTCTCCAGTATCCATTTTAAAGCAGAGTAGCAGTCTTCTACAGGCTCCGGAAATTTATGCTCAGGGGCCAGGTTATAACCAACTGAAACAACAGCGCATGATGAAAGATTAACAATCTGAGTACAAAAACTCTCATAGTTTTTAAGATTTCCAAAAACCCAACCACCTCCATGCAAAAACAATAAAATGGGTAGTGGGGGTTTTCTCTCTGGTTTATAAAAACGAAGAGTTATATCGTTTTTATAGCCTCTGATAACAATATCTGTTAAATCAAAAACTTTCTCCGGTTTACTTGTCTCAAAAGTTGTTATCTCATCAGCTATTATCCTTGCCTTTTCAAGATCTGGTATAGAAAATGCTGTTTTTTGATTTAGTTTAACTTCCTTTAAATACTTTTCAAATTTAGGATCCATATCCTTTGTATCCATAGTCTAAGTTCTCCTTTCTATAAAAATATATCCATATATAGACTTAAAGGTAAAACGCGTATAGACTGATCAATCATTTAATCGAACCCTGTATAATGCCTCTGATAATATATCTCTGGAGGAAGAGATATATTAGAAGAAGAGGGGCAACTGTCATAACGAGACCTGCCATTAAAAGCCCGTAGTCTACAGTATAAGTCAAATAGAAACGGTAAGTCGAAAGGGGTAACGTCATTTGGGACGGCCTCAGCAATACCAGATTGGGTAGTAAAAAGTCATTCCATATCCAGAGCATATCTAAAACAATGATGGTTATGGTTGTTGGTTTTAAAAGCGGAAAAACTATATGGAAAAATACCTGAGTTCTCGAGGCTCCATCAATCATAGCCGCTTCCTCTAATTCTAAAGGTATATTTTTTATAAATCCATGGTAGATGAAGACAGCTAAAGAAGCTCCAAACCCTACGTACAAATAGATTAATGCCCATATGCTATTCATCATTTTAATAGCACCGAATATTCTTAACATGGGGATCATAATTGCCTGGAAAGGAATAAGCATGGAACCCACCATAATAAAAAATATATATCTATTGAATCTCCAGCTCCTTCGAACAAGAATATATGCCGTCATAGAAGAAAATAAGACAATGAACAGGGTACTTAAAACAGTAACAATAACAGTATTGGTAAAAGCACTTATAAAATTCATTTTGGTGAATGCCTCAATGTAGTTTTGAAAATTTAATTTACCAGGCAGCGAAAGAGGGCTTAATAAAAATTCTTTAGTTGTCTTAAATGAATTTAATAAAACAAGCAATAATGGTGCTATATATAAAATAAACACTACAGAAATACCAAATAATTTTAAATAATTATTTGCCCTTTTTTTTATCATGCTTCTATCTCCAGTTTTTTACCGAAATAAACCTGGCTAATTGCTACAATAAAAACTACTATGAAAAGGAAAAAAGCTGAAGCTTGTCCAATACCATACTGCTGGGCCAAAAATGCTTTCTGGTAAACATACATTGATATAAGCTCGGTACTATGATAGGGACCTCCAGTAGTCAACGAAAGATTAATGTCATACACAATAAAACCTCTTTGGAAAGATAAGAAAAGGCATATAACAAAGGAGGGAACCATAAAAGGAATTATAATGTTTTTTAACTTGACAAAATTACTTGCTCCATCGATGCTAGCTGCTTCCAGTAATTCTCTGGGTACACTCATAAACCCGGCAATATAAATGATCATCATATAACCCGAATATTGCCAGACTGTAGTAAGAACTAATGCCCAGAGTGCTTTCGTTGGATCTGCCAGCCATGATTTGGAAAGAAAAGGAATGAAGTTCTTCCCTATATATACAAGAACTGTAGAAAAAATGAAATTCCAGATAATTCCCAGTACAATTCCACCTATTAAATTGGATGAAAAGAAACCTGCTCTAAAAAAATTCTCCCCTTTTATACCACTTGTCAGGATATAAGCTAGGAAAAAAGCGATAACATTAGTCAGTACTACCATGGCAAAAACATATTTTAGTGTTACGGTAAAAGATGTCCAAAAAGCCTGGGTATGAAAAAGAGTGATATAATTTTTTATGCCGACAAAATCATGAATCCTGGATATGCCATCCCAATTCGTTAATGTAAGGTATATTCCGAAAACGAATGAACAAATAATAACTGTAAAGAATATAAAAGTTAGTGGTCCCCCAAAAACCAGATAGGCTTTAATTTTATCAAAAAAGCGCTTTTCTATATGTATTGCAATCCCCCCCCTGCAATTATTACATAAATAGTCCTAAAATATATTTTAAAATACCATTACTTTATATTTGAGAATGGATTTTAAAGTAGTGATACCTCACGATACCCTCCAGTAAAATCCATTCTCTCCACTAATAGAGTTACATCAATGAGTATCTTTATAAATCTATTTCAATATAACTCATCTTTGTATTAAACTATTCTGTTTTTCTATTCTATATTTGCGAAATATGCCTCGATTTCTCCAGCTAATCCTGCTCTGTCTATCGCGCCACTCAGATATTTTTGCATTGATCCGCCCAATATAGACCAGTGATCCGGAGGTACTGATAATGCCATCGGCAGGGTATTTCCCTCTCCCATATAATTTATAATTGATTGTGCCAGTGGATCTGCTGGTGCAATTGTAAAGTTCGAGAAAGCCGGGATACAACTCATCTGATTAACCAATGCATCCTGTCCGGACGGACTATATACCAGCCAGTCGAGGAATGCCAGAGCTGCAGCCTGCTGTTCCGCACTGTTCTGCGCTTTATCTACTGTTACGTATTTAGTAGGACTGGATGTTATTCGACCATTACCATAATCATCTGCATTATTACTGATAGGTACAGCAACAAAACCATAATCTCCATTTGCTGTATCAAAGCTGGAGATCTGTGGCCAAGCCCAGTTACCCATGAACCAGAAACCTACCTGACCCTGACCAAGAACCTCCGGACCTCTTTCATAGGTTCCTGATAATGGGTCATCTTTATCCAGATTATTTTCTTTCATCAGGTCAAATGTGTCCATCAAACCATTAAACCCAGCGTTTGTGTCCAGATCAACATTACCGGCTGCTAAATCATCTATCCATGCAACTACTCCAGGATAATCAGTAGCTTGTGTAGAATAAGATATTGTCAGATAATGTGCACCCAGTGACCAATCCATTGGTGAGATAAATATTGGTGCAACACCTGTTGCATCTATTGCTTCAAAGGCAGCTGTCAAATCATCAAGAGTTTTTATGGATGTTGGGTCAACAGATGCTGCATCCAGTACTGCTCCATTATAGATAAAAGCATAGCCTTCTACTGTGAAAGGAAAAGCTACGATACTTCCATCCGACATTGTACCAAAGGCCAGGTTTCCTTCTGCAGCGTCAGCTATCCACTTTTCTCCGGAAAGATCTAAAATATTCTCCTGCATTAATTCTATTTGTCCAGCATCCAACATTGCCAGAGCTGGTGCATTACCTGCAGCATAGAGAGCTGTAATTCTTTCAAATGGCGATGAACCTTCCGGTGCAGTGATGATTTCCACTGTAATTTCAGGATTCTCTTCGCCGAAAGTCACTGCAGCTTCCTCTAATTGGGCCTGTATCTCACTCTTGGAATTCATAAATTGGATAGTAGCTGGTGCCAGTGCGACTTCTTCCTCTTCTTCCTCTACAACTTCTTCATCTTCCTCTGCAACTTCTTCATCTTCTTCTGCAACTTCTTCCTCAGCTACTTCTTCCTCTTTACAACCTGATAATGAAAAAGCTACAATCATTGATACGCTCAATACCAGTACTAATACCCATAATAATGATTTTTTCATTTTCAAAACTCCTTTTCTAATTTTACTTAATCAGTAAAATCTAATAAAATGATTTTTGAGATTTGTTTAGTGCATCAGCTTACCGAGCTTAAATATGCTAAGCAAATCTCACTTTTTCCCATTGGTATCATCTCCTTTCTTTATTTTTAGAAAGAATCTACTTTCAAATAAATTTTTTATATTTTTGACAGTCCCTCCTTTCAGTTTATAATTAATTGAAACATTTTTATGGATTTTTTTTTCTATTTATTTATGATATTGTCTATTACAATTTAAAAAGTAGTAATATTGCTTGAATATTTATTTTATTTTAAATATTAGCTTTGGAATCGCTTCCAATTTTCATTATTTTTTTTGACTAATATTTATAATATGATAAAATTGGAAGTGCTTCCAATATTAATAAGTATAACACTCAAAAATACAATTGCAACTAAATTTTTTATAAGATATTTATAGGAGATAAGTAAAAAATTATGAAAAGATATTCAATATATGATGTTGCAAAAAAAGCCGGAGTAGGCATTGGGACCGTATCCAGAGTCATAAATAATGGTAAACATGTTAAGAGCTCAACAAGAGCGAAAGTCCAGGCAGTTATAAAGGAACTGGACTATCAACCAGATTTTTTTGCCAGAAATCTTTTAAAGAAAGTTAGCAAAAGCATAGGTCTTTTAATTCCTGACATAATAAATCCTATCTTCCCTGAAATGGCTAAAGGTATAAGCGATAAAGCCTTTTTAAATGATTACACAGTTTTTCTTAGTAATACTGATGAATCAATTGAAAAGGAAATCAAGCAAGTAAATCAACTAATAGAAAAAAGAGTAGATGGGATTATTTTTATTTCTACTGAAATGTGTAATAAAAACGGTGATTATGCACACTATCTCTACCTGATAAAAAGGAATATTCCAACAGTTCTTATAAATGGATCAATTGAAAATACTGATATTCCTTTTGTTCGAATAAATGAGTTAAAAGCTGGATACATTGCAACAAAACATATGATAAAAAAAGGTTTAAGGAAAATAGCATTTTTAGGTGGACCGGAAAACTCCATACCAACTACAGATAAATTTAAAGGTTATAAAAAAGCTTTCCGGGAATTTAATCTGACCATTGAAAAAGAATATATAATTCTGGATAAACATGAAATAAAAAATGGTTTTAAAAATACAACCGGTTTGTTAAATATGA
>Ga0315545_1001770_pt1 | contig 20461 bp, 26 predicted proteins | sample SalMarSW160210MG_FD_203096 | JGI IMG/M metagenome (GOLD analysis project Ga0315545, IMG submission 203096) | Salt marsh sediment microbial communities from the Plum Island Ecosystem LTER, Massachusetts, United States - Salt Marsh Sediment SW1602-10 ...
ATGGAACTAAAATTAACAGAAGAACAAATTAAGCTGGCATGTGATTTTATACTAACAGCGAAATTCGAACTTGATAAAAAACAGATCCCTGTTATTTTTAATGCTAAAATCGTTACCCTACCCGGTGTGGTTGGTAGTTTTCTTGAATACAATTTAATTGAACAGTATTTAAAGAAGGATTTTATTACCATCATTATTCCGGTAAAAAGGATCGATCTTGATGTGGCCTTAAAAAACGTAGTGTTTCAGGCGAAATGTTTTTTGAAAGTATTAGGTGTAAATTATGAGAATATGAATACAAATGAAAATCTTGAAACACCAGTAACAGACTTTGATTTTTCAGTCAGGCTTTTGATTTGATTTAACACAAATCACCAGAAGAGAATTAATGATGTTCAGGAATTTCGGCAAGAAAAGTATGTCTGAACTCGAAGATTTTATGGAAAGTCGGGGATTAAAATTCAAAGGATAATAATTATGGATTACAGATCAATGTTCAAAGCAATAAAGGGTGATTTTTGGGATCAGGTTTGCTGGATCCTGTATTTTTATTTTTTTCTCCAGCTGGTAGCGGTAACCGTTTTAAAAATCAATAACGGGCTGACCTGGTTATTTTTCATCGGATCGATCATACCCATGGTCATTTACATAATTCGAACATTCAGTTATGGACCGAAAGATACTGATTGACCGGGATTTACTAATCTTATACCACAGAGAAACCGGAAATAGCGAACCGGTCGGTTCTGAAATATCGGTTTACCGCAGCCGTGGCCGCTGGATACTGGATTGCAGTGATGAAGAGGTAATGGAAGAGATCGGATATACCGGTATTGTTGAGATTCCGGACCTGGAATATTTCATCTGGCTACAGAACAAGTGTATTGAGCTATTAAATCACACAAATAAAATACCATGAATCCAAAAACAAGTGATAGTGAGCGAATAAAAAAAGCACAAGAAGTTTACAGAGAAAAATTTTTAAACCAGCGTTGTCCTGTTTGCCGGGCACCGATTGAATACTGGATGGACCGGAAATTCGAAACCCTTTCGGAGCATGTACAAAATCCAAACCAGCTTGATTATCCATTACGTCCAGCCTTTCGTTGTTCGAATAAAACCTGCGTTACCAGGAAAAAAATGAAATACGATTTATTCTGGAATTTTGATGGTGCCCGGTATGGAGGGTTGGAATTAGATGAATGTTTTATAAATGGAAATGATGCTCCTTTCGGATCCATTGAGCGTAAGATTAATGTAGAGATTTACAAAAAAGGAGTAAAACGGGCAATTTTTTTCCACCCCATTTTTTGTTTATACATTGTCCGGCCCATGATTCGTTTTGAATATAAATCCGACACAGAGGGTAATATATTGAAAAAAACAGCGCATTTGCGGTTTTTAAAGCGGATGGATAAACCAAAAAACATTAAGGAATTTTTCATCCCATCTGAATTTTGTGTTTACGTAAAATATTAATCAAAACAATAGAAATCATGAAAGAAATTTACAGAGTGACAGTTTGCTCAGATAAATTAAGAAGATGTGAAAGTGTGTATTTTACTGACAAAACTCTGGCAGAAAGATTTATACTATCTTTCAGTCATATAATACATAAACAAAAGATGGATTTGAAAATAATGGATCCAAAACCAGAAGCTGAAATTTTATATACATTAGGCGAAGATTTAATTCCGGCAATAAGACAAGTAAATAAAGAATTCAAACAGGAAATAATTGACAACAAATCAACAGAAAGCGCATTCGAGAATCGTTGTCCTAAATGTGGTAATATGGCTGTAATAAAAAAACCAGGATCAAGAAGGACAGAATGCATTAAATGTGGTCATATTTTTAATGGGAGAATAGGATAATGATCCGGGCAATAATTGCAATGTCATTAGTAATGGATGCTGAAATTAAGGAGGCACAGGAAAGGCACAGGGAAGAAATTTTACAGCGATAGGAGGAATCCAAAAAGTACCCGAGAAAAAAAGAAAAAGAAGATCCGCAAGCAGCTTAAAGTTGAATGGTCAATAGCAAACTGGGATCCGTTCGAGGATTTGAAATAAAAATAAAAGTTTCAATTTAAAGATAGAAATCATGAAAAAAGAAAACAATAAATCAATTGATCCATTTACCGGTGAAGAATTCATTAAAAAACGGGATAATCAAAAATTTGCAAACAGGAAAAATCAGACAGCCTATAATAATTTAAAGGCATTAAAAAAGAGACAATTAAAAAACAAAATAGATAAACCACTTAATAACAACAGAAATATTCTTATTAAACTGGTTGGTGATGAAAGTGAAATTATTAAAAGTCATGATTGGCTTCTTGCCCTGGGGTACAGGTTTGATATATTGACACACACATCCCTTATTGACAAAGAGATAGTTGCGTGTGTTTATGAGTTTCAGGTTATACCACTTGGTAATAAATATTATAAGATTGTACGTGATGAAAATTATTAACAAGGATTTAAAATAAAACCAATCACCTTTTCACCGGTAAAAACGTGACAAAATGTATATTTTACCAATCGGAGTAATCGGAAGAACAAGTGAAGCGGACCAGCAGGCAGCCCTTGTTTCCCTTCTCGAATCCATAGAAACCGACTGGGATGGATACAGGAAATATCGTGTCTATAAAGAGGTAACCATACCCGGACTGGGCCGCAGGTCCGATATTGTCCTGCAGACACCGTTACGGCTAATCAACATCGAGTGCAAACTATCCCATTACCACCAGGTATTCGACCAGGCATACGATCATTTTCAATGGGCAGATTACAGTTGTATTTGTTTACATGCATCAGCACTGGTACCGAACTGGTTTTTACAAAAGATAATGAAATACGGGATTGGGCTTATACTCTGGACCGGGAGTGATTTTATCGAAGTTAACCAGCCATACAGGAATTTCAAAAAAAACGGGTTAATGAACGAAAAACTCCGCAGTCATGTTGAAATAGTATTAAAGCAGGCCGGGAGTATAAAGACGGCAGAAAATCACAAACAATTAGAATTTTTAATTAATATTAATAAAACAAGGCCATGAATTTCGAAAACCAAACAGGAAACACAATTGTCAAGGCATTTTTAAAATTTCACAGGGACAATCCGGAGATCTACCGGTTATTCAAGCAGTATGCATTTCACATGATCAAGAGCCGGAAAATGAAAAAGATCAGTTCAAAGTTAATTATTAATCGTATCCGATGGGAGGTCTATGTAGAAACCTACAGAGATCCCAGGGATTTTAAGATCAATGATGCGTTTACTGCGCATTATGCCAGGCTATTCATACATGATCATCCGGGCTATGAAGATTTTTTGGAACTGCGCAAATTACGATCGGATGAGTTGATTGATTATGGTCAGTGTAAGCCGGTATCACAACCAAAACTATTTTAGATTAATACAAACAAAGTTTAATCAGATAGTTAGAAAACAGGACAATTTGGTTTTTAATAAAGAATAATTTATATTTACACCATGGATATATTTCAAAAGTTAATCAAACAGAAGGTTCCATTTGCGGTAGTGGTTTGGAACATGACCTTTCGCCTGGAATCCGTCAATGAAATTGATCGCCGGTACATGTTGATCATAATGAGGCCCGGGCCGGGCGAAAAGTACAAAAAAAGGAAATTCAAAAAACTCGGGTTTAATTACACAAAAAAAGGGGACAGGTATTTCATGTTCATACTGGAAAGGTATTTAACCCAGGATGAAATTGAAGAATTCAAAAGTCCACAGATCCAGGAACAATTCAACAAGGTATTACACACCCCGGCCGGCCGGGTATTCGAACTAAAAAGCAATCCATTCAAATTAAATTTTGATATTACATTTGATAATATACGTGAACAGGAAAACCAAAAATCAGAAAACAATGAAACTACAAAAAGTGAGCGTAAAGCAATTCTCCCCAACGAGAATAACGGAGCCAAGGATAAGACTTGATTATAAATTAGGTTATGTGTCTCTATCAGCCGGCCTGGTTGAATTATTACATGTTGAAATGGGTGATAGTGTTGAATTTTTTCAGTACCAGGACAAGCCATCATCCTGGTTTATACGGAAGTCAAGGGGAGACACGGAAATTCCATTACGAAAAATGTCCGGATCGAATTCTCTTGGTTTCGGCTGCAGGAAACTGGCATTAAAAATACTGGAAGATTGCGGGCTACCACCACAATCGATCAGGCTGGATATTGATAAGCACCCAAAGATTATTGACGGACAGTCCTATTACCGGATAATTACAGAGATATATAAAAAAAAATAATCCAAAAAAATCATAGCCATGACACTTGAAAGTATTAATCCATTAACCGAGCATCTTCAACGTGAAAAAGATATTGAAGAAGCGGTTAGAAAAAATGAAAAGAAACTTAGAAATCAAATCGTTTTATTGGATATGGAAAAATCCAATATTACAATGTTGATGGAGCGTAAAGAAAACAAGTTGTATTTTTACGAAGCCTATTTGACCAGGGATCCAAATAAAGGCCCGGTCCTTAACACTGGTTGTATACGAGGGAAATTAATTGACAAGGGAAACATACTTGCCACATCGGTTAGTTTAATTGACACCGGCAAATTCCCAAAAGAAAAATCCGAAGAGGAACCGGGGCCAGATGAACCAGAGCAGGAAAAAGATTCAGACGATGGATTAAGAAATTTAAGCGCACATGAGTATTGGAGCCCGGAAGATTTAAAAAAGTTAGTGGAATTATACAATAACAATGTGAAATTTAAGGAAATAGCAAAGAAGCTGAACAGAACCACTAATGCCATCAAATCACGGCTTACTTCAATTAGAGCCGGTAAAAATAAATTTATTAATTCAAATGCATTAAAAAACCGGCAATTTAAATGGGATCCGGAAGAGATAAGGAAAGTTGTCATATTGTATAACAAGAGTTATTCCATTAAAAGGATAGCGTTATTGTATGAAACAACAGAATCAACTATAAACGCCCTATTGTCAAGGATAAAGGAAGGGTATTACGAAGGTTTTTCTCAGAAAAGCCTGAAAGAGAAATTAAAGAGAACAAGATTTTCAGAGGAAGAGGTCAAAGATATTTTATTCAAATTTAATTCAGGCATACCAGTGAAAATAATAGCCGGGCAGTTAGGTTCATCAGGCAGCACGATTTATGCTTTACTTGATAAAATCAGAAAAAATATTATACCCGGTTTTTCAGCCGATGATATTTTGATAAAAGAAGATTGATATGAGAGCGGATGAAATACATTTATTATGTAAGAAAAACAAAAAAAGCACAGCCATGAAACCAAACATCCAATTCAGCTTACTTGCGATTTTATTTATCGTGCTAAGCGGTTTACTGATAGCTTGTTTGTATTCTCTATTTACAGATCCGGAGTATAGTATTAAAAAAACAAGTGATTTTTTACTTACCTTTATTTTTATTTTTCTCACCCTGTTTTTTGGTTTTCACGCGGTTTTTTATTTCATCATAACTTTTGAGCGGATGAAACTGGATGAGAAAAATAAGATGCATGTTTTTGTCAAAAAATTCACAGACAATTGTTACCAGGTCATCCATTCGGACCATCTTGACGTGTTATTCACGTTCAATTCTCACAAGGAATGTTTAAAATTTCTGGAAAAAAACAAACATCTTTTCATATTCTCAGATAAGAAATTAATCGTACATTGAACTTTTTTCCTTTCAGGAGATACCTGAATTGTAATGTCAAACGAAAAACAACGTATGAAAAAGATGCTATTCCTGATGATTCTTTTTCTGGCCCTGTTCATTCCCTACCTGGGATCTCCGCAAACTTCATTTAGTGCGGACGATCAGATTGGGTTTTATCTTGAGCAGAAACGCAGTGAAAGGATCATAGAGTTAAAGCGATCGGAGTTCTCCCTGGATAATTTAAAGGAGTATCTTAAATTAAGGCAGGTTAAGAATTCGCAGGTTGTTTTACGTCAGGCCGCATTGGAAACGGGCTGGTTCACTTCCAGGTCATTTACAGAGTACAATAATCTAACCGGTATGAAGGTACCGAGAAAAAGAGATCATGCTGTAAAGCGATCCGGATACGGCCATGCGGGGTTTGACCACTGGACAGATAGTATAGATGATTATATTTTATGGCAGCGATACTGGCAAGCGCATGGATATGATCAGGACGACTATTACGATTTTTTATCGGAAGTCGGTTATGCTACAGATCCTTTATACTTAAAGAAGTTAATGAAAATTGAAATTTAAACAAAAGAAAGCCGGCAATCTCACCTTGCAAGTTTGGTTTAACATCGATAATTTCAGCCGGCTTTCTTTTCCACACCATGCCAAGAATCACAACAAAATCGGAACTGAAAGACTTTTTGATAAAAACAAAAATCACAGCCGAAAAATACAGAGAAATTAATCAGGATAAATATTTTGCCACTATTCAATTGTGTGATGAAATTTTAGATAGCTATTTAAAATATGTAATTATCAAACCACTGGATCCTGATGATTTTAAAGATTTAAAACACCAATGCATTTCTATTTACAAACACTTTCTTCAATCTGAATACAATTGTCCTGCTAAAATTAAAAGTGAGGACAATAAAGCCATGGATGAAATTATTCAATTTCTTTTTCAGATTACACCAGATAAGAAAAAGGTAATTGATTCTTGGTTTATAATTCTATCAAAATGGAGAACCTACCCGCACAATATTAAAAATTACACAAAACTTCGTCATATTAACAGAAATCTCCAAATAATTATTTCCAATCTTAAAAACAGGCGAAAGAACGGGCAGTTTATCCCTTACATTGAAAAAACCAAAAGTCAGCATATAGATGAATTCAAACAAATTGCAGCAGAACTTACCTATCGGAAAGATCCTTCTCCCGGAAAATAGGTCCGCTTTAATTGAGAAACTGGGTGGTATGATCATTCAGTTTTGCAATGATATCGGAATTTTAGATATGGGTGATGAAAGCGTTAAATCCCGCTGTATACTTATAATTCTTAAATATTACAAGACGCTAACCCTTGACGAGATCCAGGAGGCATTTGACATGGCCATAGCGCATGTATTACCGCTCCATTATCGTGAATACGAGCATTATGGCCGCATGATCCCGTCCTACCTTTCAAAAATATTAAAAGCATACACAGGGGTTCGCCAGGAGCGGAAAAAGGATGAAATGAGAAAAACAATCTTTCTGGATCCGAAGGAAAAGCCGCAATACAGGGAGGATAAGTTCAAAGAATCCTACCGGATATTTACCAGCACCGGCCAGTTACCGGAGGATTGCGAGGTACATCTGGTTTATCAGTATATGGAAGAGCAGGGTTTAGTTGATCAGCTTTTAACCAATCAGATAAAGGATTGGATAATCCGCAGGGTGGACCAAGAGATAACAGAAGAAAACCCGGTTAAAAAATCCGAAAGCCCCGTTGCTGCTATAATGGGTAAGTACATGGAATCACAGGACACTGGTAGAAAAAAGAAGGCATTTTTTAAAAAAAAGTATGCGATCATTGAAATTTTCAAATTATTAAAATAATGAAAGTTATATACATAGCGCACCCTATCAGCGGCAATATCCGGGGTAACTTAAAAAAGATACGGGATATAGCCAGGAAGATCAATCTGACCGAGCCCGATGTAGTTCCATTTGCGCATTATTACCTGGACTGTCACTGTCTGGATGATAATGACCCGCAGGAGCGGGCCCGTGGAATAAAGAATGACGAAGCATTGTTTGAAAAGGGATTTATTGATGAAGTCAGGTTATACGGAAACAGGATCAGTGACGGGATGGTACATGAAATAAATCGGGCTAAAAAACACGGAATTATAGTCATACCAATGACCACAGAGACGAAAAACGAGTGGAAGTTTTACAGCATGGCACTTGGATTTAATAAATAATTCATATATTTGATTAATGAAAGAGGGTGACACTTATTATTACCAGGGCAAGGAGGTCAGGATCCATTGGATAGGGAATGTTGTTTGTGGGGTTATCTATAAAGATAAAAAATTTGTCGTATGGAAAACCCAGTTAAAAAAGGAAAAACCGTCAGAACCAGCGAAAACACTATAATTTTCAGATATGGATGAAATTAAAACCTTTTATGATCGCCAGCAGGCCGGGGCCCGTTTGAGCGAATTACCATACGGGCATAAATCAGCACCCTACACCGTTACATTCGTATTACCGGTATTGAACCAGGAGGGTTTTTACCGTATGATATTACCATGGAGGGCGATTAACCGGTGGATCCGTGACATGAAATCAATAATAATCGGAATGACCATGTATGATCCGGAGAAATGCATCAATGATTACGACCTGGTAATTCCCAAGAGTATCATCCGGCAATCCAATCACATTGTAATTCCTTTCGTATCGTATGATATTGCTAAATTAGCGGCCGATCTCCGCAGGACGAATTCACGGGTAAAAATCAGTTACATGATTGATTTCAACTACATGGACACGCCGGACAGTTACCCCTTCAGTAAGCAGTACAAATCAAAGGAAAGTATTGAATTGATCGATGGTAATATTCAAATTGCGGACCAGGTAATTGTAAACAATTCAGAAATGTACGTATTACTGGATGAAAAGTTCGAAACGAAGCTACATGAAAAATTAAAGATTCAGCCGGTATTATACGACCGTACTATAATGGAGCACATTTCAGAAAGTGAAGATTTCATCAAGGCAGAAAAATTCCGGATCGGGATTATTGCAAACAACACCCATTTAAGTGACATAAATTACATCCGGGGGATCCTGGGGGAGATCAAAAAGAAGCACAAGGACAACATTGAAATCGTTATTTGGGGATTTGACGGTATTCACAGAAATCAGAATTACTTAAAAAATCTGGAATTCACTTATGAGCCGCCGGTACCTATTTTTGATTATTATCAGCGGTTAGTGGATCTGGCATTTAACCTGGTCCTGATCCCGGCCCGTCCTGGTAAATTCAACAGGACCAGTAAGAACTACACCAAGGTACTTGAACTGAACCGTTTCGGGATTAATTACATTTGTTCCGACATTCACCCGTTCAATTTTCTTCTAAAGCATAATGAAACCGGTATTCTTTGTAAAAAGAAGGAAAACTGGGAATACGAGATTAACCTGGCAATAAATGGAGGCGAGAAATTCACGGAATTAAACAATTTCGCATCGTCCTATTTACTTGGATGGGATATCAACACCAATCACGGATTAGGTCTAATCCATCAATTATTCAAAATATGAGCGTAATTTACAAACCAAAAGGCAGGGCTGCGGAGTATTGCCCTGACGGGTATGCTTTGAACATTTACAAAGGATGTACCCACGGATGTACCTATCCTTGCTATAATTCCAGAAATCCGTACACCGGAAAAAATTTCTTTGAATCAGCCAATCCGAAAGAAAACATCATTTTCCTGGTAGAAAAAGAGGCACCTAAATACAGGGGGGAGAAAGTATTTTTAAGTTTTCTATCAGATCCATTTCAGCCGGCCGAACAGGAATTAAAATTAACCCATAAGGTTCTTGAAATATTCCTTGAAAACGGCATTATTCCTATAATTCTTACAAAAGGATCGATTGAATTTGAAACATTTATGTTATTGATGAAATTCAAAGATTTACATTTTGGAATAACACTTACATTACATGATAATAAATCCATGAAATATGAGCCGGGAGCAATATTACCAAGCGAGCGTCTTGTTTATTTACGAGAGGCAGGACGTTTTAACAAGACAACCTGGGTAAGTTTGGAACCGGTAATTAGTCCGGATGAAGCACTTAAATTCATTAAAGAAACGCATGGTTTTGTTGATTATTACCGGATCGGTAAGTGGAATTATAATAAAAGGGCCGGAAAGATTGACTGGAAAAAATTCACCATTGATGTTGTTGAGTTATGTGAAAAACTTAGTGTAACATATTATTTAAAATCCGAACTGCAGAAGTACGTAAAAACACCATAAACACTATAATTCTTAAAATCATGGAAAATTTAATGGGTAAAAAAGTCAAAGACAGAATTTCTGGATTTGAAGGAATCGCCATGTCACGGCATGAATATCTGAATGGATGTATTCAGTGGGGTATTCAGGCTAAGGTCGATAAAGACGGAAACATGCCGGAGATCGAGCATATTGACCAGGAGGATCTCAAAATTACCGGGGTAGGTGTTAAAAAGGAAACAAAAACAACCAAACCACCGCAGGGAGGTATTCGAAACCACCCGTAAACACTATAATTATGAAAGGAATCTGTTTTACTGAGGAAATGTTTTTAGCCGTAGTGAGCGGTAAAAAAACACAAACCCGCCGGATTGTAAAAAACCTACCGGACGGGAGTGAATTGATCGGAACCGGGATAACGGGTTTTACAACATTCTTTTATAATCACAATGAGCCTTCCGGCCCTTTTGAGCATGGTATTTATCCGGTCTATAACAAACGGACTTTTGTATACCTTAAAGAACCGTGGTTTGTAAGTAAACATAACCTGGTTTATTATAAGTATGACGGGGTAAAGCTACCGGAAGGCTTAAAATGGAACAATAAACTTTTCATGGGTGAAAGATACGCAAGGTACAAAATTTACATAAATCACCTTCACGTACAGCGATTGAAAGATATTACTCCGGATCAGGTCGAGGCAGAAGGAATATCTTTCGTTAATAAATTACCGCACCCCTTGATGATTCCGAAGCGAACCGTAAAGCAGGATCAGTTGTTAATCACCAAAATAGCCCAGTCCGTATTCCGGGAAAAATGGGAAGAAATTCATGGCCCGGGATCCTGGGATCTGAATCCCTATGTTTGGGTTTATTATTTTGGACTTTTTAAATCAAACGGGTGTAATTAAATAATTATAGTCATAGCGTATAATTCAGGAGGATTTACCCATAAAATTGTAACAATTGGTACAAAAAACCGGTCAAAATCACCGGAATTATAGGACTGGCTTATAATTCAGCCGATTTACAGGCGTGAAATCACAAAAAACAAGGAACGGGAGAAAATAAATGCTCCGCAATTATAGAGCACGACTATAATTTTGCTAAAAATCAACCGTTATGCCGGATGGAAAAAGTAGAAAATAATTTGCATGGAATAAAAATTAAGAATTACCTTTATAAAATCATTTTTAAAATCGAAAAAAAATGTGCCGGAAATAAAGAATAATAAAGGAAAGCGAAGAATCGATGTATTTCTAAAATAGAAAAAAATTGACAAAAAAATAAGATATAATTTTAAGGCACATTATTATCTTTATAAAACCATTTCTAAAATCGAAAAAAAATGATACCGGAAATAAAGCATAACAAGGAAAGGAAAAGGATTGAGATAGTTTTCAAAGAGAAAAAAATTGACGAAAAAATCAGGGACTTTTTCAAAGAAAGGAAATTTCGTTACAGCCGGAAGTTCAATTGCTGGTATGGGAGGTATTCGAAAAACATGTTAACCAGGATGAAAAAATATTTCAAAGAACTTGAAAAACCCGCAAAAATAAAAGTTGAAGACAGCGAACTACAGGCAGTGATTAAAGAGCACAGTAAAAAGCAGACCATTGAGGATCTTGCGGACCTGGCAAATGAAGCACGGGGATTTGACAGGGGGAAATTCATGGATATTTATGATAAGGTTGAAGAGTATGATTCTCAAAGTATCATTGATGATATATTCATTGGAAAGTATTCAATGGATGAATTTTTATATGTTACAGAACTACTGGTACAAAACAATTTTATAGACGCTGATCCAATTCCGGACATGGTAAAAGATATTGATAAATCACTGATTGATTATGAAGAGGGCAAACCACCGTCCATTGAACCGGACAAACCATCCGATCCGGTTGAACCGGACGGGATGGCCCTGTTAAAACTCTTCATCCCTGCATCACAATGGTCAGTCAGGAATCAGGAAAAAAGTTTGCAGGAGAACCAGGACCGGTTAATTGAGCAGGTCAAAAAACTCCCTAAGATTTACGGAACCGAAGGAACAAAGACAGCCGAAATTGTTGCCTACCTTCACCTGTTTTACGGATCGATCGATCTGTATGTAACAGAATTTCAGGCCATGGATATAGTTGAGGGAAAAGAAGAGCAGGGATCATTCCGATGTTTCGGGAGTGTAATTGAGAACGGAGAATTCGAATGGGCCTATTATTATTTCGAGAATTTCTTTGACTACATGCCGGCCCTGTTAAACCTGGATTATTTTTGGGAGCCAATGCAATTGAAGGATATTGAGGATGACCGCAATCCCTACTATGAAAAACCCGAAGAGCCGGACGCACAACTGCAGCGTGAACTGGCAGAGATCCGGGAAAAGAAATATCAGAACCAGTACGAGGTCAACAAGGCCATTGAAGAGTATTTGGAAAAGGCCGGTGAGGACGTACAGTTTAGTCCGGAGGATATACTGTTCGTTCAGCGGTACACCGGATACGGCGGGTTGAGTGACTATATGGATGCGGAGAAAGAGGCCGACCTGATCAGGGGCACACTGTATGAATATTACACACCCGAGCCGCTTGTCAAAAAAATGTGGGGTTTGGCATACAAACATGGTTTCAAGCCGACAGGAACGGTATTAGAGCCAAGTTGCGGTACCGGACGGTTCATCAAGTTCGCACCGGACCAGAGCCAGGTGAAAGCATATGAACTATCAAAGGTATCGAGCCGTATTGCGAATCTTTGTTTTCCAAAGGCCCAGGTTGTGAATGATTATTTTGAATCAGAATTCTTCACTGGTTACGGCAAGCGTCAGATGAACAAAAAGTACGAGGGCACCTACGACCTGGTAATCGGTAACGTACCGTTCGGAGATTATGCCGGCAAGTATGCCAGCATGGGGGAAAAAAAGTACAGTCATGCAGGCAGTATTGACAGTCATTTCCTGGTCCGGGGTTTGGATGCATTAAAACCGGGAGGGTTACTGATACTAATTGTCAGCAGCCGCTTTATGCAGGGAGAGCACAAGGAAGTAAAGGCTGAGATCCAGAAGCGGGGAAACCTTATTGATGCCTTTCGTTTGTGGGCCGGAGTATTTCAAAAAAGTGATGTAATGGCTGATATCATTATAATTCGTAAAGTCGGGGGAGAGTCGGGGGAGAGTCGGGGGAGAGTGGAAATTAAGGAAAGCAGGATAATTCCACACATCACTCCATCCCAGGCCCGGGAACAGCTAAAGTCGAATAAAGGACAGCGGCTGGTCAATGCTTTTATCGATGAATACATCAAAATATACCCTACCATTAAAAACCTGGGTTTTCATATTGATACAATCGAATCAGCGATCATACGATGCTGCAAAAAAATTGACATGCCGCAGGATCAATGCAATGAATACACGGGTGCCAATTTCGATAAATTCATCCGGTTGCTTGTTGAAAGCGATTTACCCAGTCGTTCATTTCCGGAGAAAATAAAAATTGAAAGCAGTTTATATCCGGGTGAGTACAATATAAAGCCGAGAAAAACCAGGATCAAATCATTCATGGATACAGAAAAGGATAAATTCGAATGTTTACGGAAAATTCCAATCTATCATCAATTGCGTCCATCAATAAGTGGAGTATATTATGACAATGAGCACAAGAATATGGTTGCAACCGATGCACATGTACTGACCAACATTAAACACGAAGTCACCGAAGAAAAATTACGTGATGCAAAAACCGGCGCAAAGATTAGCGGTAATTTTCCGAGGTACACGTCTGTAATTCCGACCGATCCTATTTACCGGCACAATGTTGATCTTGAAAATATGGTTCAGAGGGTTGCTGGATTGGTCCATACTGCAAAATTTTTCGATACACCGGTCAAGGCAGAGATCATTTACATGACCAATGGAGATAAATGGTATTTTAATCCACATAAATTAATGAAATCTATCCGGCCGTTTGTCGAATTCGGGTATAAGAATGTATTTCTGGAATTACCAAACAGCGTAACCCGTGCGGTCGTATTCCGCAGTGAGGATGAAAAAATCCTTTCGCTTGTAATGCCGATGCAATATTTATCACAATACATGACATGCACGATTGAAAAAATCCAAAAATCCAAATAAAAAAAATGGATCAGATTAATAAGTACGATTTACAGGTTGGTGATAAAATTGAATTCATAAACAAGGGTAATTACCTTGTTAAACTCGAAATAACACGTATTGAAGATAAAAGTTGTTATACAAAGGATGTTGGGAGCAAGGCAGAGGGAGGCAGGAATTCATGGAATACAGTTAATTCATACATTGAAAAATTCAATGCAAAAATCATAAAGCATAAAAAGATGAAAAAGAAAAAAGATCTTTACCGCATTATTGAACTGATTGAAGATGAGTTGGAAAACAATTGCGATCCGGCAGTATATCCCGAGGTTTGCACACGGGTAAAAAACCACAGGTTAAAACGTCAGATAATCATACAGACGATAAACCTGGTAGCGCAGGAAGGGATGAACATTGACAGTGCGATAGCGCAAATCGAAGCGGAATTACAGGAAAGCACTGATTAATTATAGTAAAAATTCCAGAACAAACCTGGAATAAATACTTGCGAAACGTAATAAACATGGAAAAACTAACGGAATTCACAGACAAATTTTTCGAAAAGAATCCGGACCGGATACTTGGTGAGGCCAAAATGACAAAAGATCAATGGGGCAAACCGGTAATGACGGTAAAGGGATCCATTGATAATATTGAAGCAATAGATGTTCCCGATGTATTGGAACCGGTTGTCGGGCAGGATCCCTTCACCGCAGAAGTCAATGTATCATTGGACGAGACCATAATCAATCCGGAGAACACGGAAAACATTGAACATGCCATTGAGGACCAGGAGAAAAAGGTAGCCCGGCGAACGGTAAGACGCAAAAAAACGGATGATCTCTCCATCCCGGTCATTGAACAGGAAATGTACACCTTTGATGAAGTCCTGGAACAGTATAATCCCGGCATTACAAAAGAAGAGGTTCAGGTATGGGTATGGTATAAGGGTAAAACCGGCCGGCCGTTACAAAGTAACTGGCAGAATTATAGTGTTTCCGCATCAAACAAGTGGTTTGAAGAGATGTGTAAGAAAGGATACATGTGTTACGATCCTATTGAAAAGAACTACGTACCGTCACCAATTTATTATTCCGGAAACATCAGTGAGAAGATCAGTGCATTATTACAGAACAAAGATGAATTCGAGCGTCATGTATTAAAGGGAGAATCCCAGTGGCAGCGTCAATATGACCGGTTAGTAGAGGTACAGCCCGGGAAATTAAGTTTATCGGTTTCCAGCAGTGAAGAGCGGTTGATTATTTCACCAATTTCAGCACTGGCAAAGGACAGTGAGATATTTGCCATTCAGCGGATTTCGGACGGAACTGAATTCGAGGATCCGGTCAGTCTCCGTTATGCATTTGTCAAATGGTTACCGAACTTACCGGACGCAGAATTCCAGTTACCGGTAAGTTACCGGGATATTGACGTAAGGTATCTACAGGCCGAAGGAGATCGGAGCCGTTATGTAAGCAAGGAAGAAAAGTGGGAAAAAAAGAAAAATGCCCGTATTGAGGGAGACCGGTTATTTGCAAAATTCCTATATGAAGAACTGACTGCAGAGGACAAAAAGCGTCTTGAACAATACTGGAACAGCAAGTACAATGCCTGGGTTGATGTAGATTACGACAAGATCCCGGTAGGTTTTGAAGTCAGTAAAATATTCAAACGAGCCGATCTACAGATCCGGAAAGCGCAGCGTGAGGCCATTGCCTTCCAATCGATCAAAGGGAGCGGTTGTTTAGCCTATGATGTTGGTGTAGGAAAGACCATGAGCGCAATACTTTCGATCGGTCAGGCGCTTTACAGCGGCAGGTGCAAGCGGCCGTTGATCATAGTACCGAACGCAACCTATGACAAATGGATTGCGGAGATCCAGGGAATATACAATTCAAACCAGCAATTGATAGGAGGTGGATTATTACCACAGTACCCGGTCAATGATTTAAAGAATTTACGCAAAGGTTACATTGAAAATCTTTTCGATGCAAACGGCGATTTCATACCGATTTCAGACGGCACCATTACAATGATGACTTATGAAGCGTTGCCAATTATGGGATTCAGTGAAGAGGCAGCAAAGGAATTCATTGTAAAAATGATGGCAATTCTGGATGATGGGTCGGACAGTGAAAAGGCACGGGATATTGCAACAAAAATGTTAAAAGCCGAGGGAGTGATCGGCAAGGTACAAAAAGACAGCATGTTGGATTTTGACATGCTTGGATTTGATTTCATTTGTGTAGACGAGGCGCACAACATGAAGAACGTATTCACCGGAGTAAAGGGTGAAGAGGATGAAGGGAGCAAGCAATACGAGATTCAGGGATCCGTTTCGGCCCGTGGAATAACCTGTTTTTTCATCACCCAATGGATTAATGACCGGAACAATGGTAACGTGCTCCTATTGACAGCCACACCATTCACGAACCAGCCTCTTGAAGTATACTCCATGCTTGGGATGATTGGTATGCACACCCTTCGAGAGCGTGGAATTGCCAACCTACGTGAATTCTTCGACACTTTTGTAAAGCAGACCTATGAGATTGCATACACAGCAACATTCCAGTTCAAAAGCAAGGCAGTAATAAAGTCCTGGAACAACCTGCAAACATTACAGCAATTGATCCGGTCCTACATATTACACAAGACCGGAGAAGAGGCCGGCATACAGCGGCCGAACAAAATCGTATTGCCGTTACTGAAAGAAAAGGTAAACAATATAGTGGTTGATTTACCCGATGATCGTCAGATCAGCACCTTTCTGACACCTACGGAGGATCAGCAGACCTATCTAAAAGACATCGAGCATTTTGTACTGAAAGAATCCGAACTATCCGACATGGCAGCTTACTGTAACTTCCATGGTGGAGAAGAGGCATGCAGCCCGAATGAAAACCTGGATGATCTTCTGGACAAGCCGACAGATCAGATTGAAAAGGGCCGTGCACTACTGGGTATCAGTTTTGCCCGTGCCGTAACATTAAGCCCGTATCTTTACGTACTGAACTGCGCATGCAATGAGGATATGAAAAAGCCCAATTTTCACAAATTATACATCAATACTTCGCCGAAGTTAAAATACGTGATGGATTGCATAAGATCAGTGAAGCAGTGGCATGAGAAGCAGAATGAAGATATATCCGGCCAGGTCATATACATGGATGCCGGTGTAGGGATGTTTCCATATATTAAGGAGTATCTTGTAAAAGAGGTTGGTTTCAAGTCCGATGAAGTTGAAATGATCACCGGTGGAATAAGCAGTGATAAAAAGGAAAAGGTAAAGCAGGATTTTCTCTCGGGCGCTGTAAAGGTAATTCTCGGATCCAGTGCAATTAAAGAAGGGATTGACCTGCAAAACAAAACCAGCGTATTATACAATTGTTACCTGGATTGGAACCCGACTGACATAAAGCAGGTCGAGGGCCGTGCATGGAGATTTGGGAACCAGTTTGCAAACGTGCGAATCGTTTCTCCGTTAATCGAGAACAGTGTGGACCCCTTCATGTTTCAAAAGCTGGAAGAAAAATCCTCCCGCATCAATGATCTATGGTCGCAGCATGGAAAGAAGAACATTTTTGACCTGGAAGAGTTCAATCCGGAAGAAATGAAACTGGGGTTAATAACCGATGCTGAAAAGATGGCCGGTGAACTGATCCGGCAGGAAAGCAGTAAATACAGCATTGAGATTAATAAGATCGAAAAGCAGATTGAGGGGTTGGATCAGGTAATTTCGATAAAAAACAACATCAGCAGTGATGAACAGTCGCTAATAAATTCAGCGCAATACAAATACGATTACCTGATTAAATATTACAATCCGTATGATCAGGAATACACTGAAAAGGGAGAGGAAAAGATTCGGAAGGTTTACGTGGACCAGGAACTTGCCGAAAAGCTGAACATTCGTAAAGTGAATGACATAAAAACAGTAGATCAGGCGATCGAATTCGGTCGTTATTATGACAGGGTAAGTGATAATTCTGAATTTTCATACCGGATCGGAAATTACCGCAACAACAAAAAGAGGCTTATGAATTTTGAAAAGTCAATATTAAAACCACGCGGATTGACGCTTGCCGATGATATTGAACAGATCCGGGAAGAACTGGAAAAGGAAAAAGAAGCCTGCAATGATAAAGTGTCACAGTTAAACAGTGAATCGAACCGGGTCGTAAAGGTAAAGCAGATTCAGGCCCAGATGGATGAAGTTCGCCGGAAAAGAAGGAACATTGACGGCCGGGTTAAGGAGTTTGCCAGCCTGAATAATAAATGCCTGAGTGAAATGATGGATTACGGGGAGAAGCAGGTAGAAAAGACAAAGGAGTACAAAGGGAAAAAAGAAAAGGAGAAAAAGGTTAAGATTGCAAAGGCCAAAGCCCAGGCCCAGGCACAGCGGTTACGTCTGTTAAAATTATAATTATGAAAAGCATGTTTGACACAGGGAAACCCTCAAAGCGGTTAGCGGATGCAATCACCATTACCAGCGTAAAGGGATTTCGGGAAAGCATAAAGAAGTTAAAAGGGAAAAAGGGATATTTGACCGTGAAGGAATTCCGGGCATTAAACTTGGCAAAGCAACGGGCAAGGGCCCAGTTAAAGCGGAAGGATTTAACACCCGCCGTCCGCAAGCGGTTTGCAACAATCAGTAAGATCAACATACCAAAAGCGAAATGATACTCGTGAAACTCCTTTTTCCCTATCTTTATCATTATAAAAGAAAAAAAAACGAAAAGCATGGAACAGTATAAACCACGTAAATTCGTAGCATTTATATTCAAGTTGATCGGGGTAGGTAATTATTCCCGAAGGTTAATGCATGTATTAATCCTGCTTGGTCTATTTATCATTGCACTGATATTTGAAATACTCGAACATACACTGGTAAGGAACATATTTTTAGCTATTGCAAGCAAAATACTTTTCCTTATTGTAATACTTGGAATGATAGCGGCATGGATCAACAACAGTGATTTAAAAAAATGGAAGAATGATCACCCCGGATTCGATATATTCTGAACGATTAAGAACGTGCCGTGGCACACTTATCCGGAGCAAGTGCCGTTATTATGATCCTAAGTCCGGAATATGTACGGCATGCAATTGTCATGTGACGAACCGGGCCAGGTACACAATTAAAGATTGTCCGATAGGGAAATGGAGAGTAATAAACTGGAAATAATACATAAAATGAACAAAAAACTGATTTTTCTATTAGCGGGATTCATCGTCTGTTCCAGTACGGCCATTTATTTTTTCAACCATGAATCGCCTGTACCGGAAAACGCAAAGACAGAGATCCCATTAAGAAAGCCATTTACAGTGTTGTTCACAACGGGCAGCATAATTTTGGCAGGAATGATAATTCGTAACCGTTTAAAAAGTTGAACCATGTTAACAATGAAACAGAAGTATTCGCGGATTGATTTCTCTAAATTACCGGATAGTTTAAAAAGTGAACTGGAAGTGATAAAAGAGGGAACAGAAGATTTCAGTGACGATGATCTGATCGATGTATTCCAGGATAATTTTGACACGGCCTACGGTATGGTAGAAGAGAAATATCCGGATGCGTTAAAAAAAGGCAAAACCTTAAAAAAGGTAGTAAAGCCGAGTGTAAAGCGCATTAAAAAGGTTGCAAAGCCAAAGGCAGAAAAGCCGGTAAAAACCGACACTAATGCAGTTGAAGAGTGCAAGCGGGTATTAAAGGATGCCAATTACACCATCACACTAAAGCGGGAAAAAGGCAAGCCGGTCCGTAAAAAGGTAAAGCGTCCGGACAAGACAATTATCCGGGAGAAAAACGATGATGTAGTAACCACGATTGTAAAGGATATTGCGGGGAATGAGGAAAAGGAAAAGGAGTACAAAGAGACACTTGCTACCGTGGTGAGTTTAAAAAACCTTATTGGTCGTTTATACACCCTGATTGACAGTCTTGTGCAGCAAAACAGTCATGAAACGCTGAAAAAGATCGAAAAGGGGTTAAGAGAGATAATACCTGACTGATGGACAAAAATTTTTGGAGGGATCTGCTGATACTTGGCGGGTTAATCTGGTTATTTTGGCCCAGGAAAAAGCCGGAGCCGGCACCAGAGCCAGAACAGATTGATCCGGAGTGTGATACCATGCTTCATTCCACGGTCCTTGAACGGGGTCCGTTATACAAACCTGGTATATTACCAGAGGGTACATGCATAATGGGAGACAGTTTTTTAACCGGAAAAACCTTTTCAATAGGGGATCCATTTAGTGATAAGCAAGCCCTTGACACACTCGAACTTCAGGATATTCAGGGTGAAATGGCTAAAATGGATTTTGTAACCTTTATTTTAAATAATACATCAAGTCAGCAGCAAACAACAGATTTACTGGATAGCA
>Ga0315545_1001774_pt1 | contig 20445 bp, 14 predicted proteins | sample SalMarSW160210MG_FD_203096 | JGI IMG/M metagenome (GOLD analysis project Ga0315545, IMG submission 203096) | Salt marsh sediment microbial communities from the Plum Island Ecosystem LTER, Massachusetts, United States - Salt Marsh Sediment SW1602-10 ...
ATTTAATAGCTTCAGGCAAAGTTAATGCTGATTTTATGATAACCCATCGCTTTGGGCTTGAGGAGACGAAGAAAGCATTCGACCTGGTTGCCGGCTATCACGATGGCGTAATAAAAGCTATGATTAACGTGTAGGTAAGTGGTGAGTAGATTATCAGGTTATTAGGATATCAGGTTGCAGGGAATCAGAAAATCAGGGAATCAGGAAAAGACAAATTTACTCTGATACCCTGGTAACCTGATACCCACTACCTGGTCACCTGATACTCTGATAACCACTTACCACTTACTAATTAACCAAGTTTTTTTGGAGATTTTATTCAATGGGTTGGCTCAATTTGGAAGGAAAAGTCGCAATCGTTACAGGAGGGGCCTGCGGCCTCGGCAGGGCCGTCTGCGAAGGATTAGCCGAAGTTGGAGCAAATGTCATTGTGGCCGATATAGACGAGCAGAGTGCTCAGAAGGTAGTTGCAGAGTTGAAAGAGAAATTCGACGGCAATTATATTGTTACGACGACGGATGTAACCAGCAAATCAAGTGTTGATGCCATGATAAAGACGGCTCTCGATGCCTTTGGCAGCATTGATATATTGGTCAACAACGCCGGGATAAATATCCCAAGACTGCTCGTTGACCCCGCCGGCAAAGAGGAGCTGACGGAAGAGATTTGGGACAAAGTCGTTTTGGTAAACCAAAAAGGAATTTTTTTATGTGCTCAGGCCGCTGCGCGGGTTATGATTCAGTCGGGTAAGGGGGGTGTCATAATCAATATGGCCTCCGAATCCGGAATGGAAGGCTCGCAAGGCCAAAGCGTCTATGCCGCCACGAAAGCGGCCGTCTATAATCTTACTCGGTCCTGGGCAAAAGAATTAGGCACACAAAATGTCCGTGTTGTCGGCATTGCACCGGGAATCCTCGAAGCGACCGCTCTGCGCTCCGACGAGTACGAACGCGCCCTGGCCTACACCCGCGGAATCACCGTCGAAGAGCTGCACCGACGCTACAAAGAAGCTGCCATACCTTTGGGAAGAATTGGCAAGCTCAGCGAAGTTGCCAGCACGGTCTGCTTTCTGGCCTCCGAACGAGCCGGTTATATTCACGGTACTGTCATTAACGTCTCAGGCGGCAAAACCAGAGCCTGAGTCATTTTCGTGGACTGAAACAATCGAATTTTCTTGAAAATGTTCCTTTTTATAGTATAATATTTTATTGATATGCGGAAATAGTATAATCAGTAGTTAGACGTGTATATATTGGAGGTGAAACATGACAGAACTTCTGGAAAAGGCGTTTGAAGAAGCGTCAAAGCTACCAGAAATTGAACAAAATGCACTTGCTAAACGGTTATTGTATGAGCTGACAGCAGAAAAAAAATGGGAAAAAGCATTTGCAAGTTCTGAAGATATTTTGAGCGGGCTTGCTGATGAGGCCATTGAAGAGCACAAACAAGGAAGGACAAAACCGTTAGATATTGATGGCCTATGATTTCCCATACAACAGAACAATGAGATAATCTGGTTTTGGATTGGTTCTCATTCTGATTATGACAAGCTATTGAATCAACTAAGACACGCTTAACAAGTTACTACACCTGCCCGCTCACTCCTGTGCACTTCATATTGCACATTCTCCCGCATTTTTTCCTTGTAAATTCTCTTTCTATAGTGTAGTATCCTATGCGTGTTATACGGACAGAGAAACGATAATGGGGTCTTATGCGGAAACCATATAATCAGTAGTTAGCGTGCAATACAATTATATTGCAGAGGACTTCCTTTCATGCAGCCAATACATTTCAAAGAGGACACCTCCGGAGCCAAGGACATACTAAAGATTCCTGAACGGAAAATTGTCCATTTGCCTTTGCGCGTAGTTGAAGACAACTTCACTCAGTTTGCAGCCGCGATTGAACAACTGATTTAATTGCATCATTCCGCGTTAACACGTCGCTTGAGGGGACGCCGAGAGCTTTCGCTGCTCACCCCGCCAAGAACAGAGGTGGACGGCACAGTTTGCTTGCGAAGCTGTTTTGCAATGGCAAGAAGGGATTTTCCCTTGTTTCCGGCTGTACTCAGGATTAAAATCGGCCTTTATGAAAAAGGCAAGTATTGTCAGTATCGGCAATGAGCTGCTCAGCGGTCAAACAGTAGATACTAACGCCGCATACTTGAGTGGCGAACTGCTTTCAATCGGCATACCTGTTGTCAGCTCCTATACTATCGGCGATGATACGGATGCGATTGTACGTGCATTCAATTTAGCAGCGGCCGATGCTGATATAGTTCTGGCTACCGGCGGGCTGGGCCCGACCGATGATGATTTGACCCGCCAGGGCTTCGCGAAGTTCCTCGGCGCCGAATTGCAATTGCAAACTGAACTTCTGGACAGGATTCAGAATTTTTTCACTAAGCGGAATTTGCAAATGTCTGAAAGGAATAAGATTCAGGCATACATACCTGCCGGTGCAAAGGCGCTTGCAAACCCACTTGGCACAGCACCCGGCATTATGGCCGAAGCAAAAGGCAAATTGCTTGTTGCTTTACCCGGTGTGCCGTCGGAAATGAAACAAATGTTTGCCGAATCGGTCCTTCCGGAACTTCAGAGGTTCGCCGGTACGCAGGCTGTGGTAGTGCGAAAACTAAAATGTTTCGGAACAGGGGAATCAAACATCGCTGAATTACTCGGCCCGCTTATGCAAAGAGGAAGGAATCCATTGATCAACTGCACGGCCAAACATGGTATAATCACCCTGACAATTAACGCGACCGCGAAAGACAAAGATAAGGCCCATCAAATGGCCGAAGAAAGTGAAAAATCGCTGCGGAATAAGCTCGGAGAGCTGGTTTACGGCACAGGGGAGCAAACTTTAGCCGAGGTGGTCGGCGAAAAATTAGCCCGGCAAAAAATGACTATCGCCGTAGCCGAATCCTGCACAGGCGGCACCTTAGCCAAGCTGCTGACCGATATCCCCGGAGCAAGCAGATATTTCACACATGGCTGGGTTACTTACAGCAACATCGCAAAGACCGGCGAACTGGGCGTACCTGCCGATTTGATTCAAAAATACGGCGCTGTCAGCGAACAGGTCGCTCAGGCAATGGCCCAGGGCGCCAGAAAAAAAGCCCAAACAGACTTTGCAATTGGCATAACCGGCATAGCCGGACCAGCCGGCGGAACCGAACAAAAACCCGTAGGACTGGTATATATCAGTGTAGATTCCGATAATGGCTGTGATACAAAACGCTGCCCCTTCTCGGGCGATAGGCGGTTCATACGCCTTAGAGCGGCACATACTGCTCTGAATATGCTCAGAATGAAATTGAATATTTGACTATCTGTATTGGAAATGTTATAATAGTGATTATCGGTATTAGAAGGATTATGAGGAGAATATGGCAAAGCAGCGCAAACGTTTAGGTGAAATACTTTACAAGTCAGGGCTTGTAGAAAAGCAGGCTCTCATTAATGCCATTAAGACTTCCAAGACAAATAACAAACGGCTCGGCCAGATATTGCTTGAACTTGGCCTGATAGATGAAGATACTCTCACCAAGGCAATCGCCAAGCAGTTTGACTTACAATACATAGATCTGGACAAAACTACCATTCCCCAGGATGCAGCCAAGTTGATTCCACAGGAGCTTATGAAAAGGCATAATGTCCTGCCTCTCGGTATGAACAACGGCAAATTGAAAGTGGTCATTAGCGACCCACTGGACCTGGAGATGATGGACGCAATTCGGTTTCGCTTGAATACCGAACTTGACTGCAGTGTTGCGAACCCTACGAAGATTCGCTCCTACATCCAGGATTCCTTCGACCAGGCAACAAAGGAAGAAAGCGACAGACTAAGGCATAGTATCGATGCAACTGCCGCCGAGCTTGCCGAGGTCGGGCACGAGTTACAGGCTGAAGCACTCCGGGCACAGGTCGGAGCAGGCGATGATGACGCGCCTATTATCAGATTGGTAAATCTGATAATTGACAATGCTTATTACATGAGGGCCAGCGATATACACATTGAGCCAATGGAAGATAGGGTACGTGTAAGATACCGCGTCGACGGCGTCTGTATGGAGAGGGACAATATTCCCAAGACTATGCAGGCACCGCTGGTTACACGCTTCAAAATTCTCTCCGGTATGGATATTGCCGAAAAAAGATTGCCACAGGACGGCCGTATCAAACGGGTGATAGGAGGACAGGACATTGATTTCCGTGTCTCCTCTCTGCCGGGAAACCACGGCCCAAGCGTAGTGCTCCGAATTTTACGCCCTGATGCCGTCAACGTCGGTATTGAGTCTTTGGGCTTTGAACAGGACAATTATGAGCAATTCCAGAAGATAATCAAAAGACCGAACGGCATCTTTTTGGTTACAGGCCCCACCGGTAGTGGCAAAACCACAACCTTATATGCCGCTTTGCAGGAGCTTAACAAGCCGGACAAGAAAATCATCACCGCCGAAGACCCCGTCGAATACAACTTTGACGGAATGAATCAGTGCCAGGTCAAAGAAGATATCGAATTGACCTTTGACAGAATTCTAAGAGCAATGTTGCGACAGGCCCCGAATATCATACTCATCGGCGAAATCCGTGACGGCGTGGTCGCGGATATCGCAATTCAGGCCGCACTTACCGGACACCTCGTTTTCAGCACTTTGCACACAAATGACGCATCAAGCGCTATTACACGTCTGATAGATATGGGCGTCAAGCCATTTCTTGTAGCAAGCTCGATACAGGCCATTATGGCACAGAGACTTGTAAGAATCATTTGCAAAAAGTGCAAGGTGGTGGACGAAAATCCGGACCCATATCATTTACAGTCACTGAGTATCACACCCGAAGACCTCGAAAAAAACCCCGTTTATAAAGGAGCTGGTTGTGGTCAGTGCCAGCATACCGGCTACAAAGGACGTATCGCCATATTCGAAATGTTTGAAATGAACAATGAGATAAGAGAGCTGGCCTTTGCAAAGGCTCCTACTACCGAGTTGAGAAAAGCTGCAAAAGCAAGCGGAATGAGAACGCTCATGGAAGATGGAAAGCTCAAAATATTCAAAGGAACAACCACAGCGGCTGAGGTCGTCAGAATAACCCAGACCGAAGGTGTGGCGGTCAGTTAAACCAAATATATTATTGAGGATTCTTAAATGGCAACAGTCAATATGGACAGATTACTCGAAGCCTGTGTTGCACAGGGGGCTTCCGATTTACATATTGTTACCGGCCGACCGCCTGTATTAAGGGTAGATGGCTCGCTCAGGTCACTGGAAACCAAGGTGCTCGAACCTGATGATACCACCGCTTTAATGAAGAGCATCACACCTGACCGAAATCAACAGGAGCTTCAGGAAGAGGGTGGTACCGACTATGGTTTTGCTTATGGCGATGTAGCAAGATTTCGCGTCTCTGTTTTTCGACAGAAAGGCAATATCTCCATTGTCTTGCGGCGTATCCCAACAAGTATTATGACCTTTGAGGAGATAGGTTTGCCTAAGATTTGTGCCGCTCTGTGCCGCAGGCCCAGAGGAATGTTCCTGGTTACCGGACCAACCGGATGTGGCAAGACAACCACACTTGCTTGTATGATAAACTACATCAACGAAAATTTTGACCGCCACATTATAACTGTTGAAGAACCAATAGAATATTATCACCCACATAAAAAATCTATTATTAATCAGCGGGAAGTCGGCGTTGATGTCCCCAGCTTTGGCGAGGCCCTAAAACGCGTTTTGAGAATGGACCCTGACGTGATTCTGGTAGGTGAATTGCGCGATTTGGAAACAATCGAATCAGCCGTCAGAGCCGCCGAGACCGGACACCTTGTCTTCAGCACAGTACACACTACAAGCGCCGCAGGAACCATTACGAGATTGATTGATGTCTTTCCCGTGGACCAGCAGGAGCAAATTCGAATTCAGTTAAGCAGCAATTTGATAGCCGTTCTCAGCCAGGCACTTTTACCTTTAGCTACCGGCAGGGGAAGAATTGCAGCTTATGAGTTTATGGTTGTAACGCCTGCCATCGCAAATCTTATCCGCGAGAACAAGACTTACCGAATCGATTCCAGCATTCAAACCGGCAAAAAGCTCGGTATGCAGCTTCTTGATGAGCACCTCTGGAAACTATATGATACCGGCATAATCAACCTCGAGGAAATGATCGACAAAGGACGTCAGCCCGGCGCATTGCAGGACAAGGCTAATGCAAAAATAGAGGCCTTAAGGGGAAAGCATAAGGCAAGGAAGAGAGAAGCAAAGAAGGAAATGGACGATTTAGGAACTATCTTAAGGACCTGACAAACGCCTTCCTTTTATATTTAAACCCGCGTTTCACGCGGATTTTATGCCGTTTTGTTTAGCCCCCAGGCAGGCCTGCCCTAAGCGAAAAAAAGCCTGTCCTGGGCACATCCGAAGGGCCGAAGGTACTCACTTCAACTCCCAGTCCTCACAATTGGCTAAGCTCCTTCATCATTCAGCATTCCTTGTTCGATACCTGTCCTGAGCACTTTCGAAGGATTCGATAATCCTTTCTTGCCTGTCTCCTGTCTCCTCAACTCACCAATTACCAAATTTAAAAGGGGTTTATACTGAATCAATTGGTATAAGCCCCGAATTGACGCAAATCTATATCAACCCCGTTAGATATGAAAAATACGACGTTATCTTACGGGGTCAACCGCGTCCCCATATCTTGTTTCGCAATCCGAAGGATGCCTTACGGCAGAAGCAATGGGGGCCATCTAAATCAAACGGCTTATGGTACCGGTTCTGGCTCTGGTTCCGGCGGGGGTGGATACAGCCGAATATCATCAAAGTACATCGTACCCGAACCACCAGCTACCGGATTGTTCTTATTGCCTAATCCAAGGGCAATAGTATTGACATTGGCAAGGTTCACACCGAACGCCTGCAGGTCGATATTCCATTGGGTCCACGTAGCTATCTGCGCTGCATTTGGATTATCATGAGAGACGACCGCGCTGCCATTGAGAGCGACATACAACGTCTCAGCAGCGTTATCCGAAACGCCCCTGAACCAAATCGATAAAGTGGTAATTCCATTCTCGGTCCAGTCACGCGGATAAGTCAATGTCAAAGTCGCCTCAGAGTACCCAACACTGTTGTCGTAGTAAATCGGTATCGACTGGTTGCCTCCGTGGACGATAGTTTGCTCGGCAAACGGAGGACTCTCATAACCAACAAGAGAACCGTTTGTCGGGTCGTCGTATCCATCCAACCACACATTAAATATCCTTTTGCTTTCGGGGTCAGCGGGGTCAAGGTCGTTGTAGGACTCAAAATCGTCTACGACAAGGAAGTTGGCAGTCGTAAAGCTCCAGACTTTGCCTGTCCACGGACTGTCGGGATTGGCGTTATTGGCCTCATCAATACGCCAATAGTAGGTGGTATTCCACAGGAGTTTTTCGGATTCATAGCTCTCAGCACTGAGATTCCCACTGCCTTTGTATTCCGGCGAACTTGTATCGGCATTTTTCACGGCATCTTCATCAGCGCCTAAAAAGACCTGATGCGAAGCAGCATAGACTCCCGGCGACCAGGTAAGAGTCGGTGTATGCTCTACATCCACAGCGCCATTAGCCGGGTCCGGGCTTCCGACGGCTCCCTCGGTAGTAAAGCTCCAGACGTCGCCTTTATATGTCTCGATGGCATCAAACTCATCTACCCGCCAGTAGTAAGTCTTAGCCATTTTAAGTGTGCCGGGAGAATAGGTTGCAGTTCCCTGTGGGAGTCCGCCGGCAGCGTTGTCCACATCGTCAAAATTGTCGCCAAAGTACACGGTGTGCAATTTTGCACCGAAACCTGGCGTCCAGCTAAGCTGCACATCCGGTTCTATAAGCTCGGCACCATCAGCCGGGGAGGGCTCATAGGCGGTCTTGGGTGGAACCATAAAGCTCCAGACATTGCCTTTATGTATTGTAGTACCATCGGCCTCGACTTCATCTATCCGCCAGTAGTAAGTCATACCTGGAACAAGGCCGTCAGGAAAAGGAAATCCGGGAAAGCCAACAACAATAAACGTCGCATTCTGGTTGCCCTGGAAAGTATCTGCGATGCCGTCGTTCACATCGTCAAAATTGTCGCCAACATATACATCGTGCGAGACCGCAGTATCTCCTGGTGACCACGAAAGGTTCGCCCATATATCGGTATGAAGAGCACCATTAGCCGGGTTCGGGTCATCGGCCTTTACAAACGATGCCGGGATACCGTGAAACAGGTCCACTATCTGGTTATCCGACAGCGTCCGGTTGTAGATGTAGATTTCATCCATAAGGCCATTGAATGATTCGTCGTAGTCATCGCGGTCTTCCCCGAAACCGAGTGTGACGTTTGCCTCCAGGGCGGCATCGGGTCGGAATCCACCGGGCCCTTCACCAACTATCTCACCGTTAATATAGACCTTCGAATAGCTCCCATCACACATCCCGGCTACATGCTGCCACTCGCCTATTGCCGGAGCAACAGTACTGAATATATGCAGATTATCCTGGTCTGTACCTCCCCATTGGATGAATCCATCGGAGTCACGAAGCTGGAATATCCACCTTCTATCTTCATATTGGAAGCTTTTACCGGCCATTCCCTGCCAGTTACCATTCAATCCATCCCATTTTATCCAGATGGAAACGGACAATTCTCCGCCGGCCGAGGGGTCGTCAGTTCCGCAGTTAATACGGCTCGGCAGACTGGGCTGATCATTAAACGCAACAACCCAACCTCTTTCAGCATCGAGTATCGTTACTGGGCCGTCTACTGCCGTTCCATGGTGCCCATTACCTGAATAGTCATTTAAGTCGTTCTCATTGATAGGATAGTACCCCCAGAGACTTCCGCCATTCGTCACGCCTGCAGTTACTCCTAACACCAAAACAAAAGAGACCAAATAAATCAATTTCTTAGACATAATAGTCCTCCTTACAAAATATAAATATAGGTTGTTAATTGAAATGCAAAAAACATAACCGCCAGGCACGACGCTTTCGCTGTAACTCTGTGCCTCGCATAATAACTCCTCCTCTATTTGGAAAACTACTCGTCGGGGCGGAGCCCGCCGCAGCCCGGCAAGAATTGCGCCCGCTGGATGACCTCAAAGCCAAAGATGCCCGCCCATTCGGCCCTTCGGCTGTGCTCAGGGCAAGCTTTTGTCGTTCAGGGCAGGATCTGTGCAGACACAATCTTTACCCAGCCCCTGCGGCAGAGGCTGGGTTTACCATTCGTTTATACCAAATCAGTCACTTGCCCGTCAAGGAAAATCTCTCGATTTATTTATGCCTTTTTAGCGCCATGAAATAAAATCGTCGAGTTATTCTTCACAGAGCAATGTAATCTACAAAATAATCGATAGGTCAATATCGTAGATCCGCTTGGCCGAATCAATTAAAAGGGGCTTATACTGAATCATTCAGTATAAGCCCCGAAATGGTCCAAATCCTTAGTTGCTCACAAAGCCACCGCTCCGTCAAAGCGGCATAGTCCTTGAAGTCAACCTTCTCATCCTCGGAAAGGACGATGACTTTCTATTTGGCAAGGCCGCTAATTTTGATGTTGTCAATCGCCCACCACCAGTCATTGCCGGCGTCGAACAAACCGAACGTCAAAACCATGCTCTTCGCCCATGAGGGATTATCCACTTCAATCATAACCGTCTCGTTCTCATAGGCAAGATTTTCAGGTTTGTACTTCGGAGAACTCGGGTCTGACAACCACAAGAGCAGTTCAATCTCCTCCCCTCCGTCAAAGGCGACGGTCACAATCGCGCTCTGGTGATAGTCGCCGTCAAACTCCGGACGCCAGCTCGAATCGAACTCGAGCTGAACCGTACCGGCCTCAACATCGGAGATATCAATTGCAGGCGTGCTGAGCCAGGTATCATAGGAGTCTTCTGCAACGTTGTAGCCCGGCGGGTGAGCACTGTCATCCCACTCGTCCGGGTCGGTCACAGCAATGGCGCCCTGCCCTAACTGGAAGTTGTCACGGCCTTGAGGATCGACTGTAAACCACCAATCTCTCTGTACGAAGGCCCAGCCGGCCCACTCGGTAACACCGTCCACAGCCGGATCTCCAACGCCCGGAATGCCGCTATTGTCAACAATCCAACCGGCGGGTGGCGTGTCCGTCCAGACCTCTTCGGTGCCCGCGGACTCCTCCACGGTCGTTCCCAGGACCACACTCTCGAAATCATCTGCAAACAACAGGACCCTTCCGACACGGGCCGCGGCGGTAGCCAATCGAATATCATCGAAGTACATCTTACCTGAACCACCGGCTACGGGATTGGCCTTGTCACCAAAACCAATAGCAATCGTGTTGACATTAGTAAGGTCCACGCCCTGATCCGCAAACGCCTGCAGGTCGATATTCCACCCCGTCCAGATAGGTATCTGCGTTACATTCGGATTATCATGATAGACCACCGCGCTGCCGTTGAGAGCAACATACATCCGCTCAGCAGCGTTACTCGTATCACCCCTGAACGAAAGTGTCAATGTGTTAACGTCCTTTTCGGTCCAGTCACGTGGATAAGTCAGCGTGTGAGTTGCCTCAGAGTTCCCAACACTGTTGTCGTAGATATACGGCATCGACTGGATGCCGCTGTGAACAATAATTTGCTCGGCATAGGGAGGAAAGTCATTACCAACGAGAGCTCCGTTTGCCGGGTCGTCATATCCGTCCGGCCACGCTTCAAATATCCTGTTGCTCCCCACTTCAGGAGGGTCAATGTCATTGTAAGACTCAAAATCATCCACGACAAGGAAGTCGGCTGTCGTAAAGCTCCAGACTTTGCCTGTCCACGGACTATCGGGATTGACATTATTGACCTCATCAATACGCCAATAATAAGTGGCTTCCCACTCAAGTTTTCCGGGTTCATAGCTCTCGGAACCAAGGTCCCCGGTGCCTTTGTACTCTGGTGAACCTGTATCAGCATTTTTCACGGCATCTTCATCAGCGCCGAAATAGACCTGATGCGAAGCGGCATAGATTCCCGGCGACCAGGTAAGAGTCGGTGTATGCTTTACATCCACACCACCATTAGCCGGGTCCGGATTTCCGACGGCGCCCTCAGTTGTAAAGCTCCAGACGTCACCTTTATATGTCTCGATGGCATCATACTCATCGACCCGCCAGTAGTAAGTCTTAGCCATTTTAAGTGGGCCGGGTTTATAGTTTGCAATTCCCTGTGGGAGTCCACCAGTGGCGTTGTTTACATCATCAAAGTTGTCGCCGAAATATACGGTGTGCAATTTTGCGCCGAAACCTGCCGTCCAGCTAAGCTGCACATCCGGCTCTATAAGCTCGGCACCATCAGGCGGGTCGGGTGCATAGGCGGTCCTGGGAGGAATCGAAAAGCTCCAGATATGGCCTTTGTATTTTGTAGCACCATCAGCCTCAACCTCATCAATCCGCCAGTAGTAAGTTGTCCCTGGAACAAGGCCGTCCGGGAAAGGAAATCCGGGAAAGCCGGCAACTAAAAACAGTGAGGTTTGATTGCCATGGAACGTGCCCTCGGCACCGTCATTAACGTCGTCAAAATTATCGCCCAAATATACATCGTGCGAGGCCGCAGTATCTCCCGCCTTCCAGGAAAGGTTTACCCATGTATCCTCAAGCATGGCACCATCTTTCGGGACGGCACCCAAAGCATACGGATATCCTTCACCACCTTGCATAGTACCCTGAATCTTTTCCGGCGGCAACGCCTCGTCGTAGATGCGTGCGTCATCGATCAAACCGACAAGATAATGGGTCGGGGGGGTAATATCTCTTCCGGCGCCCAGAAGTAAACGGCCGGTACTGGTCTCTATCATGCCTGTAGAATCCATTGTTCCGATTTCTTCACCATCCAGATATACGGGCTTTCTTGCCCCATCGTACACTGCAGCGACGTGATGCCATTCGCCGTCAAAGAGACCGGGGGCTGCTATGGCCATCCAGGGGGGATTAGAGCCGGTTGTCTTAAATCCGAGCTGCTGGTTGGGTCCATTATAGTAAAATGCGAAGGTGTCAATATTTGGTCCGCCCCTCATGATAATGCCGGACCAGTCGGGGTAGTTAAAGTCCGCGTCAGGTCTAATCCAGGCTGTGAGTGTAACTTGCTCAGTGATATTTAATTCATCACTATTGCCGCATTCCACATAATCATCGCCGTCGAGCTCCAGCGCGGCGCCTATCCAGCCGGTTGTCCAGGTTGGGTCGCCTTGCAGGGTTCCGTCATTATTGCCGACGGAATCCACAGCCATGGTGCCGGAACCGTCATCGAGTCTCCAGTGGGCGATGATATCAGCCTGGGCATTACCTGCCACACTCAGCACCAAAACAAAAGATACAAGATAAATCAATTGCTTACACATAATAATCCTCCTTTGAAAAATTAATATTGATTGTTAATTGAAATGCAAAAACATAACCGCCAGGCACATCGCTGTCGCCAAAACTTTGTGCCTCGCATAATAACTCCTCCTCTAAATAGACAAACTAAAGGAATTGCACCCGCAGCCAGACCAAAATACACAGATATCAGACCGTGCAGGCACAAGCTTTACCCAGCTCCTGCCACAGGGGCTGAGTTTACTATTTTCATTTATACCAAATCAGCCTCTTCCCCGTCAAGTAAAATCTCTCAAATTATCTAACATGTTTTCCGCCCTCCGCTTTCTGTTGTTCGTCCCCTGCGGTATGGGATCGTTTAGCAGTCGTCGGCACGACGACACAATCCACAACACGCCATAATCTCAACTTCGTAATTCAATATTCCTTATTGGATATTCGATATTTTCTCCTTGTCTTTCCTCTGTCCTCTGTCTTTATCTCACTTTAGGCACTTTTAACTTTAGCTCACTTGTTTCACTTACCACTCACCAATTAACCAATGAACTACTCTACTTGTCTTTCAGTCCCTCTATCCACCCCTGCACCTCCTCTACCTCACGCGTCATACCGATTTTCTTGTAAAGCCCCAGCGCCTTCTCCCAATACTCCTTGGTCTTACTAATATCCCCCCACTGCTCATAAATCAGCCCTAAATTGGCGTATCGAATTGCCTGACCTTCAAGTCGACCAATTGTCTTATCAATCTCCAGAGCCTTTTTATGCATCTCTTCGGCCTTATCCAGGTCACCTCTGTCCTTATAAATCAGCCCTAAATTGCCGTACTGATTTGCCATCCCCTCCAAACGCCCTAACTTTTTCTCTATCTCCAAAGACTTGTTATGCATATCCTCGGCCTTGTCCAAATCGCCCTTCGTTCGATAAATCAGCCCCAAATTGCCGTCGTCCTTCGACTTGCCTCCTTCATCACTAAGTTTCTCGTGAATCTTGAGTATCTTGAGAAACATATCCTCGGCCTTGTCCAAATCGCCCTTCCTTCGATAAATCAGCCCTAAATTTCCTAACACCATCGCCTCTTCTTCCGATTCCTTCTCAACCATCCCCAACGCCCGCTCAGACAAACTTATCCCCGCATCCAACAAACCAAGATTAACAAGCGGCCTCGTGCACTCATTCACAAACGCAGAAACAAACGCCGCTTTCCCTACAGCGTCTAAAACATGCTCAGCCAATCGTGCCGCATTTTTACAATCCAAATGAGCATACAAAGATAAAACCCGGCATGATTTTTACCGTTGAACCTATGATAAACATGGGTGTTTGGAAACATACAGTTTGGAAAGATGGCAGGACAGCAGTTACTTCCGACCTGCAACGAAGCGCCCAGTTTGAGCACACTGTGTTGGTTACCCAAAACGGCGTGGACATTCTAACATTACCTGAATAGCAATCGCAATCATTTGCGGATAAAAACAATAAGCACCATGTATGAAAAGAAAGTTATGCGAGCAATTGGTAGGGGAAAAAAGGTCAGGCGTTGTTAAAATAATCTTTCATTCTATCAAATGCCTTGTCAATCGTTTCTTCTGAAACGCAAAATGACATTCGTAAATGTGACTCTCCTCGAAAAGCTATACCAGGCGTAGTAGAAACGCGGGCTTCTTTTAACAGCCGCTTTGCAAAAGTGAGTGAATCCCTACCCTGATCAACCTTTATTTTTGGAAACATCAAATATGACCCTTTGGGCTTTTGATATTCAAATATATTCCCAAGCTGATCAAGTCTCCTACACATAAGATTTCTCGTTCTTGTATAATGCCGCTGGAAATCATCAATACATTCCTGGGAACCTCTAAGAGCTCCAAGTGCAGCATACTGAGATACTACCGGGGCACAAATTGCAAATGGTATATGGGCTTTTTTAACCTGTGCTATTAGTTCTTTTGACGCATGGATATAACCTATTCTCCAGCCTGTCATTGCATAGCTTTTTGTAAAAGTAAACGAACTGATTACACGTTCTTTCATGCCTTCAAAAGAAGCGATACTATAATGTTTGTGTCCATCAAAGGTAAAATATTCGTATGCTTCATCAGTAACAACAATAAGGTTATTTTTACATGCGATCTGGGCAACGGCTTCTAACTCCTCCCTGGAATAAACCGAGCCTGTGGGATTATTAGGGTCACTGAACAGAATAGCTTTTGTCTTGTCTGTGACAGCATCATTAATTTTTTTAATATCCAGACTAAAGCCTTCTTCCTCAATAGTAGGAACACAAACAGGTTTCCCGGAAGCCATCACAACCTGACTGATATGGCTGGAATAGCCGGGTACAGGAATAATAACCTCATCACCCGGATCAACAACCGCCATTAGAGCAGCAGCAATTCCCTCTATAGCTCCTACGGTAACAATTGTTTCGTCAGGGGATGCTTCAATGTGATTAAATTCTTTCAACTTTTTGACTATTTCTTCTCGTAATTCATAAAGTCCTGCTGGCTCAGAATAACCTCCTGTTTTGCCTTCATTTATTGCTTTGATTGCTGCTTTATTTATATGCTCCGGCGTACCGGAGGTCGGTTTTGCCCAGGATAGAAATGACACATCATCTATTTCTTTGGACAAACGGGTCATTTCATGAATAGCTGATTTTGGAATCTGTGAGACACGATCTGAAACTAGCATTGACACGTCTTGCTTATATTCCATGTTAACTTCCTTTTGCCTTATTATTTCGAGGATTCAATTTACAACAGCACTAAGCTATATCCTTAAGCATTCCCAAATTGAAAAGAGTGGGGCATATTTCTTTTCAATTAGCATAAATGAAAATTCAACAATATGCAAGTATGATGACAAGTCGTTCAAGAGCATGCAATTACACAGATTAAGCTTCCAATTACGGGGCGGCTTGTTTGAGAAGCCAGATACTCTGCAACGTAGAATAGTTGATTGGAGTTATAAACATGTTTTTTGCCTCACTTTTTTAAAGAACCAACTGAAACGTTGAAATTGGATAAAAAGAATGTTATTCTTTGTAGAATACGATTAGAAAATCAGTAATTTGTGGCTAACGGGTGAGCTCCTGCGCACCCACAAGCCGGGGTCAATCAAAAGAATTCCGCACGCTTGAGTGAGATTATAGGGGATAGAGTTCGGATTTCACTATGAAAAAGGGCAGCCAAAAAAAAGTGCTTTTTGACCGTTTTTTTGTTGACTATGTTTGAAACTATGTTAAAATACCCGTATGTTTGTCAGCAGGCAAACATAAACCGCCCGTAGGCGATAGATATAGCGGAGAACCGCACGTTTCCGTATCAGCAGATACACGCCAAAAAGCATCGTTCGTAAACAGTCTTGGAGCGAAACGGAAAAACCTTAGGGGAATTACCAATCATGAGTATCGAGAATCCAGTTGTTTACTGTGTGCCTATAAGGCACATGGCAACCGCGATTGTCGCTTTCCGATCGAATTACTTATCTGCCTATAAGGCACTACATCTGTCGAGAAGCCTCTACAAATCAACCCTTTTTATGCAAAACAAACCCAATTTCCGAAAAAGTCAAATGAACGTAAGTATCTATTTACAGACGGCTTATGAAAATAAAAGCGATTGGACACTTGGTGAAAACAAACCCAATTCAAACCCAATCAAACCCAATTTCCAAAAAGCCCAAATGAATGTAAACTTACTTATAACAAAGGTTTACAGAAAAAAAGATGATTTCGCAGTCCGAAAAAACAAAGCCAAAACAAACCCAATTTCCGAAAAGCCCAAAAAGAACGTAAACTTATATGTAATAGAGGATTATGAAAATGAAACCGCCTTCAGGCTCCGAAAAAACAAACCCAAACAAAGCCAATTTCAAACGGTGCACGAGCTCGTTAACCGGATGAATCCCAAATTATTGAATTTTCACCTCAAAATAAGAAAAAAACCTAAAAAACCCCAATTTCCCCCAAATCCGGCTAATTTCAGTTCTGAATCTCGCATTTCCAATCGGATTTTTCCTGTGCTCTGTGTATTCTCTGTGGCCAGCCTTTTATTTCTTTCATTAATGGATTGTAAAATCTTAAATATCGAAGATACGCCGTTCGTCAGGCGGAATCAATTACCTGCTGCCAGTGCCCGAGCCAACGTTACCGCCCAGCCGGCTGCAATAATAACTATTAGGGCTAAAATGATGTACTTTACCTTAACCTCCCTAAAAAAACGCTCTAAAAAGCGGAAATACACCCCAAAAACGGCTATAACAAAAGCCAAAAACGCTATAACCACCAGCACACAACATAATAACGCACAAGCCGGCTGGATATAAAACGCCTCGAAGATTTTGCCCTGGGCGAAGGCAAGTGTCGCAGTAGTCATTCCGCAGGTTGGACACGGCAGCCCATATCTTTGCTGGAACCCGCAGTAGCCAAGCCACCGCCCCATATCGATATTATAATGTCCCGCCAACGCAAAAATTCCGAAGAAACCAACTACCGCCAAGCAAACAATCACCGCTGCCATCCGCTGGCGAGACGACGCTCGGATAAAAATTTTCAACTTATTTATCTGTTGGCTTGTTGGCATAACTACGTTAGAATAGAGCAGCCGGGTAATTCTGTCAAGAAATGACTAATACCCGTGAGTTATTGACAAAATACGAAGTATGCGATACGAGATACGAATATGCAGTTAGAGCAGAGAGATTTGAGCAGAATGCTGGAGACAGCTATTGTGGCAGCACGCCTGGCCGGCCAGCGGGCGATGGAAGAAATCAATTACATCAAGGCCTCAGTGAAGAACACCACCGAATTGGTAACCCAGACCGATGCCCGATGCCAGAAGATAATCATTGACCGAATCAAGGAGAACTATCCCGACCACGGCTTTATCGCCGAGGAAGGTAGCGAGGGTAAAATATTCAAACAGCCCCCACGAGGTGACCAGCAGCTCTTCTGGGCTATCGACCCAATAGACGGAACGAACAATTTTGCACATCGCATGCTTTTCTTCACCATCAGCATCGCGGTAATAAACGAAGGCCAGCCCATTGTAGGTGCGATTTTCGAGCCGGCCACGGATTCAATGTTCACCGCTGTCAAAGGCGGCGAGGCACAATTGAACAGCAGGCGAATAACAGCAAGCGAAGAAACAATGGATAAATTTTCAAGCATTGGTTTGGATAGCCATTTTGATAATGGCGTGCCGGGTTGGGTCTGTGAAATTATGCAGCGAACAAGATTCCGAAACTTAGGCACAACCGCTCTGCAATTGGCATACGTGGCAAAGGGCGGCCTTATAGCCACTATCGCCTCCGACCCGAAGCTATGGGACATAGCAGCCGGGACCGTAATCGCCGAGGCGGCCGGAGCCATCGTTACCGATTGGCAAGGGAAAAAAATCTTTCCCCTCGATTTGGAAAGCTATGAAGATCAGCAATTTCAGGTGATAGCGTCTAATAAAAAAGTCCATCCCAACTTACTCGAACTTCTTAACAGTTGATTGCACATCCCGCACCAAGACATCCGACTTTCTGTCAAAGGGGCCCTTAGCAGTTAAAGAAAAAAGCCATCGAAGCATAAGCATCGATGGCTTTATGATAATCTTAGATTATCACATTTTTACTTTTTCTTCTTTGCTGTTTTCTTCTTTGCGGCTTTCTTCTTTGTGGCTTTCCTTTTTGCCATTTTAATACCTCCGTGAAATTAAAAAGTGATTGTTCATAAGCGGGTTCGTAACCATCAACCCCGCTTTTCCTCGGAATTTTGATTACTTAAAATATCCTTTCAACAGCAAAAATATAAAAGTGGAAAATTTTGTCATTGCAGAGCGAATAAATCTCGCAAGCCTTCAATCATTCACTTCCTTATTATATCTTTAGAACATATTGTGGAATCAACTTGACAACAATCTCTATCGACCCAATTTCTAAAGCGCGCAACACGACTTTTCGCCCCCTGTATTCATAAGGTAACTCCCGCACTTCAGATATAATTTTTTTACCCCTATCATTTTGCAGCTCAACTTCAAAATATCTCTTTCCATCAACTTCTATTACCTTATTTACGGTTAGAGTATCAGGTAAAACATATCCTCCGCCATGAGGGAAAATGTCGGCGTTTAAGAGCCTGTCATAAACGCCAAGACTTTTCGCTCTTTTTTCAAAACCCAATAATTCAATGCTTTCGGAACTTAGATTGGGGTTACCTTTGACTAAATACGCAGGCAAATCTGCTCTCAAAGTAAGCGGGAAAAGAGTAGTCTGATTGTTTAAATAATGACAACCCAGCACTATTTCATTCATATTTATAAGCCCCTGATGGGTCTCATTAGAAATTTCTATGAATTTTCCAAACAACAATTCTGCGGCTATTCTTCTTTTCTTCTTCGAGAAATTCTCAACAAATTGATACCGTTCAAAATATTTTTTAGCAGCACTACCCGTAAGAATAAGGAACTCCCCCAAAGGTGTTTCAACGTGTTCTGCCATTTCACGCAATTGTTTACTTTTATCATAATATATTCCAAAGCCTGATTCATTATCCCCCCTTAACTCATCGGCGGCGCCGTGTATTATAAAAGCATATGGAGGTAGATTTTGATCCAGTTTTACAACAGGTTTTACTCGAAACAAATCTATAAAATGGTTGCTTTTGTAAAAGTCCCAATTCACCTTAACACCGTCTACCTCTATTGCGCTTATCTCCAATTCATGTAATTTTTTAATCAAACTCTCAATATTGGGCAGTTCCTCCAATCCCCCTACCATCATCCCACATGCGTTGGGTTTTGTATTAAGAATGATAAGTTCATCATCCCCTCTTCCCCAACTGATCTTTCCACCATAACCAAATCCGCTTCCCCACCGACTCACATTTCTGGTGATGGTCATGTCTGGGGTGGAAATAAAAGTAGCATTTGGGCTTATATCAAGTTGATTTTGAACATAATGAATACCCGCAATACCATAGACGGTATTAGCTTTACATAATTCCGCACCGCTATCGTTTAACCCAATAAAAAAACAATGGTTCTTTGCATTCCGTAACATTCCCTCCTTGTTCATAACTGATTTACTCGCTGGCAGGATTGTCGAAGTCATTATCTTGCCCTTCATTGGTCTGGTCGTCATAATCTGATTCATCAAAATAATCTTCTCTGTCAAGGAGGCCTTTCTCAGACAAACTTGCACAAGCAACACAGTATCGAGCCCATGGAATCGCCTCCAATCGCGCCTTTGGGATCAGCTCGCCGTTGGCTTCACAAATTCCGTATGTATCGTTCTCGATACGACCGAGTGCATCTACAATTTCCACAAGCAACTTTCTTTCGCTATCCACCAATCCCAACGTATTTTCAAGCTCAAACGTATCCGTACCCACATCAGCCATATGAAACGGCAAATTCGATAAATCAGTCCTTGGCTTTCGCAGCGTCTCTTCTTCCAAAAAAACCACGTTATCTAATATTTCCTCTAACTTCTCCAATAACAAGGCTTTGAATTCTCTTGTTTCTGCGGGTGATAGCCCGCTTTTGTTCGTTTTTTCCTTTGCCATATGAATTCGGTAGTTCACAAATGGTTCTATGTCCCTTTGAGAGAGTTGTCATTTTCCTAAAAACATTAATGAGAAGCGATTATCGCCCAAGAAAGACACATAAACTTCTTACAAAAACCCGCCTAAGCGGCTTAATGCTCGTCTCGATTTCACCCGGAGTCATACCAATCATAGCAAATGAGAAAAAACCAAAAACGAATCCTGCCACTGCACATGCCAGCCGACGAATCTTTATCGGGTCTATTCTGGGCGAAATATAAACTGCAAGCTGATTCTCAATCTCTTCCAGATAATGCAAATAAGGTTCTTCTAACTCATCCAGAGTGTCAAACTCAAGCCTTAGTAATAACTTTCCCTGGAAGAGCAACATAAATTCCTCCTTGGCATCAATGAAAAACGCATAGTGGGAATTCAATAAATGCTCTAACATATCTTCCAGCGTCTCCGGTGGACTTTCATATGACCGGATGCGCTCTATCAGATGTTCGACCGCTTCATCTACCAGTGTAACGACAATTTCCTCTTTATCCTCAAA
>Ga0315545_1001775_pt1 | contig 20442 bp, 16 predicted proteins | sample SalMarSW160210MG_FD_203096 | JGI IMG/M metagenome (GOLD analysis project Ga0315545, IMG submission 203096) | Salt marsh sediment microbial communities from the Plum Island Ecosystem LTER, Massachusetts, United States - Salt Marsh Sediment SW1602-10 ...
AGTGCCGGCGCGGTGAAGTAGCTATTGATAGGATAATCGGCAACAGGCCTTAAAGTAGAATCATAATGTATCTGATTTAAAAGTCCCTGTCGCCCCTGTCCTTTCCATTCACCTTTTGCATACAAAGGATGAGCTACCCAATGGGTACTATCATCCAGCATCACTACGGGTGAGGCATGATTCGGACTTGTAAAAAGAGAACCTGATTTCTTAGGATCGCTCTCATTGAAAAAATCACCCAGCATCTCCCATGAACTCTCATCGTCGGTAAGTGTGTCGCTTCTCATGACATATTGGCCCCCGGCTAAATCCCTGGCAAACGAGTAATAGTAATAACCCTTATATTTCCACATTACCGGTCCTTCTGCCCAGCTATACGGAAGTCCAGGCGCCGGATTTAACCAGTCCAGATTATAAAATACACCTGTAGGTTGCCCGTCATTTCCCAATTCTACAATACCATTATTGGGTTCAAAGTTCTTGACAACAAGATACCATTTGCCGTCATCATCGATAAATATGGAATTGTCATACCCCAATGTATAAGGAAGCAGCGGAGGATCATTAACGTGTACCGGATCACTCCAGGGTCCACTGGGATCACTCGCCGTGACAAAATACATCGTATTTGACCGTGAAAAAAAATCCCAGTATTGACCGTTATAATAAACCATGTGGCCTCCCCAACATCCACCCCCGGGAGAATCGCCGTAATTTGACCACGATGCTTTTACAGGTTGAGCGATTGCTTCCCAATGAACTAAATCGGTTGAATGAAAAATAACCGGTGTTACATTGAAAGATGAGCCTGTTGTATAAAAATCATCGCCTATTCTTGTCAAAGTGCAGTCCGGGTGGTCTCCGGGAATAACAGGATTCATATAAGTTTGAAACGATGGAGATTGCCCGTACCCGTAATTCCCAAGTATTAAATAACAACTTAGCAGTATAAATAATCTTTTCATTATATCCCTCCTGGTTAAGTTGCTCCTCAAAATTAAACATCCTCTTTAATAAATAAACACATTCATTCACTTCTCCATAATCATCAATAGAATACATTTATTAATGTGTTGTTTATATTTTCACTGTAAAGCGCTATAAAATCAAGGGACCTATTTCCTTATTTTTAGATAAGAAAATGGATAGTTTTGACTGTCCGGTAATATTTACAGAATATATACACAAGGTTGTTTCTTACCCAGAGAAAAAACATCTTGACAATCCAATTATTAATCATTACCATAATAAAATAAACAAAGGAGGTTTTTTATGGTTTTATTAATTTCCTTAATGTTAGTTGCACAAGTTAATGTTACTACAAGTGAACCGCTCTGGGTTCCCGAAGATGCACTCATCGAAGACTCTCTCGGTGACTATGTTGCTTTTGCTTGCGATTACAACTACTCGAATGGCAATATGTATCTTGCGTGTTATCCCGATTCCGGGACTTATTTCGGTCCGGATTCCCTCGGAATACTCTTGTTTCGCTCTACTGACCACGGCGAAAGCGGGGGGTTAATACTAAGAGACGTTTACCCTGCCATAGGTTGGCGGGAAAAAGATATAGACATAGTGGTTACAAGGAGCGATACGGTTTATATACTCGCTAGCTGGTATAATACAGGTGGATTCGATGAGATACAGGTGGCAAAAGCTTATGATACTACCGGAGGTTGGAACATTGAATGGATTAGTCCCACAATACAAGCTACAGAAATCCGTTCTCCGAAACTCGTGAGAGATGATTTCGACGATTTCTATTTGTATATGGCATACCTTGATATTACCGGCGAGAACGATTCTCTGCATATTTTACGCTCCGGAGATAGAGGATATAATTGGAGTATCCTTCTAAAAGCCAACACTGCAGCAGAATGGCAGGACCAGGATATTGCCGTAGCTGATTCTTCTTTATACCATTTATCGACATTGCAAAGTGGACCTAATCAGACTTTGCAACTTAGCTTCTGGAGGGATAGAGGAAATCCTGCGACCTCTAAAGTAAAAAACCCTCTTTGGGTCAATACGAGACAAATTCAGTATCCGAGAATAGGCGTTACCACTACGCTACCAGATTCAACACAGTTAGTTTATGCGTTTTATTCCCGGGAAAATTCGGTTAGCGGAGATTATGACCTTCTTTATCTGTATTCTGAAAAAGGTGGAGATGACTGGCCTAACGTTTCTCCTCCTCCTGACTCAGTTATTCCTGACACACTCGCAAAGGGGAGCTCTTCGCCGGTACTCTGCGATATAAGCGGTTACCAGGCTGAACCAAATGAATATATGAATATAACCTACTGTTTAACATACTCTACACCATCGTTCGAGAACTTCTGGTGCTGGTCTTCCGAAGACGAACCTACGAACTGGCAGGGGATTACTTCCGTAGGTACGGGGCCAAATAGATCCATTCCGGAACTTATTTATTCACCCGGAGCATCCGGAACCGGATCCGGAGTTTTTTATAACGATTCCCTCGGAAATTTATGGCTGGACACCCCCTGGTTTAGCGGTATAACTGAAGATGACGGAAAAACAAAAGACAAAATCAGAAGTCAGATTGTACTCGCAGGAAGTATAGTAGAAGTTGGCCCGGCAGGGGCTATTGTTTATGACGTAACGGGAAGAGAAATAAGAACATTGAATACCGGCTCCTGGGATTTAAAAGACGGAAAGGGCGAAGAAGTAAAAACGGGTATATACTTTATTGTAGATAAGAAAAACGGCAACAGAATAAAACTCTCAATTTTAAAATAGCCTTAGTTGAAATCAGAATAGAAAAAATGGAGGGCATACTTACTTGCCCTCCATTTTTTTATTCTCTCTACTTGATTTTATTTCTTTTCTTTACAAAATACAATTTTACGATAACACTAAAGCCAACTACTCTTCTACATACACCCACATTTTCTCAACATCAGGATCTATGCTCTTTCTATCAAAGAGGTCGCTTAGCGTAACAAACTCATAACCCAGATACTTAAGCGCGGGAATCAGAGAGTCCAATGCTTCCGGGGTTGGATGAGGATCGGGCTGTACGTCATGTAAAAGAATTATAGCACCATCCCTCATCCCTCCAAGCACGTATCCCACTACCTTCTGAGGAGTATCACCCGCTCCCCCCTGCCAGTCGTATCCGAGAACACCGCTCGCAAAAGGCAAATCTATATTTTGATACATGCTACCATTCACCGCAAGATTGGGAGGACGGAAGAAATTAGGGGTTACGCCGGCATACTCTTCTACGAGGGAATCGGTCTTGGAGATGGATTCAACAATTTGCGCGGCAGTCATCGTAGTCATACTTTCATATCCATAGGAATGGTTACCGATCTCGCAACCCATCGAATCGACGACGCGTCTCAGGACTGGTTCAGTATTATCATTTACATTCTGCCCTACAACAAAAAAAGTGGCAACAACCTGATAATATTCCAGCTTTTCGAGCACCCGGGAAGTCTTTATAACATCTGGCCCATCGTCAAATGTAAGGGCACACAACTTATCGGGGGTAGGGTAATGAGTTGTATCATGCAGTGCGGGGTCTGGTCCCGTGGGCCCATCATCCGACCCGCAAGATAACAGCAAAACAATAAAAACTAAAAAGCTTATAAAAACAATTCTCATAATTCCTCCTGATATACATTAATAGTTAACTCTTCATTAGTAAATGAATGATTGTACAAAGAAAAAACACTTTTGTCAAGAGTAAAGGATTTGTGTCATTATTATAAATTGTATTAGCAGACCGTCAGCCGGGTGTCCTCTTTCTTCTTTTCACAACGCACTAATCACTTATCCGTTGGAAGTTTCAACTACGCCAATAACTTACACGGAAAATATAAATGCTTTAGTTTTTTAATTATTGTTTTACTATTTTTGTAGCACCTGTTAGCGCATCGACATCAACTGTTGAATCAAAATTTGCGTTCATAGGTGCTTTATGAGCAACCTGCATAAGCTTCCAGTGACTGACTGTTACCGGTCCATTGATCAATTCCGGTACGTTATAGTTCTTGATATATATATCATAAAAAGTAGGGTCTTTTTGCGGCATCAAAAATGACTTATACACATTCCCCAGTGAATCAACATAACTAAAATACAATCTTGAACACAGGCGATCCTTTCTTTTACTGGCAAACACAAACCACCGGCTATTGCTCGACCAGCTATGAAAACTTTCACTATGGTCGCTGTTGATATCAAGTTTCCGGTACTTTTTCGTCTTTAGATCTAACATATAGAGATCACTGGATGGGAAATGTATGGAAAAATATCCATAATCACTCATACAGAATAATAGATTTTTCCCATCAGGAGAAACTCTCGGAAAAGAAATACTCTTTCCTGTTTCTTTGGCAGTAATAATTGGCTCCACGTCACCCCACTGATTTGTTTCAACATCATAAGAGATACGCATAAGATCATATTTCAATTCGTTATATTTTTTATCACGTGTCAATTCAGGCCCACTGCAGAAATACAAATACTTACCGTCAGGACTCCAATTAGGGAGATTCTCCATTCGTTTTGTTGAAACTTTTGGAGATGTTGTTATTGTATTTGTTTGTATGTCATAAACAATCAAATCGGAAGCTTTATCCGATACATAAATACTCTTATCTTTCCCGGCATGAAAAGACTGATATATTTTGTTAACTGAAAAAGCGATATGATTTCCATCAGGATGCCAGGCAGGATAAACACCAGCAGACATTGTATATTTTGTTGCGGTATTCAATTTATTCACATCGGCGTCTTTAAGTAGCATCGTTCCGCCGTAATTGCCCCTCATGTGAAACATCATGGTTTCCGGATTGTTATTACAGAAAGAATGACAATTCATGCAGTTATGATTGGTACCTCTATTCGTAAAAATAGCAGATTCATCAAAATTTTCGATGTTACGCTGATAAATACCCATTTTCCACCATAACACATAGCCCGGATTGATCAATCGATAAGCAACGTGGCTGTCAATCTCCTCTTTAGTAATTTTATTCTCTATCCTCCGAAATTTATTCCACCTGTTATTCTGATCTTTCATATATATATCGATATACAGTTCTTTACCCCGGTTTTTCGATAATATATCTTTCCATCTTTTTATCGGGATCATCACAATGCTCTTTCTGGTCCTTATCCGAATATGATCGCTGTCTTTGGTACTCATATAAATATCAATATAAAATTCCGATCCTTCTTCATTAATCTTAAAATTCAAAGGAGCGATGTTCGGAGGTATAACGATACCCGTATAATCCGGATCGATATCTGGCAACCTATCAATTTCTGTATAGCCTCCGGTAATAGGATTTGCCGAATTGGCACAATCTTGTAAGCATAAGATAATTGAAATAATACCAATAAGGACGTAAGTTATAGGTTTAGAAGATATCTCCATCGATTTCTCTCTTTTTCAATTCAAGCTTTGTTATATTTGGATTAATATAACGTACATAATACCAATATGTGTTATGGAATTCCTTCTCCAAAGCTTCTTTTGCTTTCACTTCATTTTCAGATTGAGCATAAATCATATTAAATCTATTGAATCGTTCTATTGTCTGCGGATTAATACTTTGTTCAATCCTAATATTTTTTGATTGAAATATAGGCGCAACTAATAACAGTGCTTCTTCTATATGGCGCGGGAGTTTTCCATAGCCTAATTCTCTAAATTTATTGAGATGTTCAATCAAATTCCCTAATCTACACTCAAGTAAATAATATGCCATCAAATACTCAAAAGCCATTTTATTGTTTTCATTCTCCTTTAAGAGTTCGATTAAATCAACATTAGGGTTTTTGTTGGCGATAAAAAAATCAAACTCCGGCTTTTGTATACGTTTCAATTGAATTAAACTATCAGATTCTATTAGTGATTCGTTAAAAAGATAGTTTTCATAATGCTTAACCCATCTCTTATGCAAAATACTCTTGTTTAGAAGATCTAAAAATTTTTTTGCAATAACATATTTTCCATTGATAATATTGGTTAAGGTAAGTCTTTTTAGGATTCTTGGATTATATATAAATTTCGTTTGCCCCTCATAAGCCATAACTTGAGAAGCATTGATATGACCTAAATCAAAATACAGATCGCTGGCCGGGATTGCAACTTGACTGGCAATGATTTTATCGATAAATAAACCATCAGTCCCTATCAATTGAGGATAATCGAATAGATTATCGAGCAATTGTCCGGTATGATATAATGCTCTGTTTACATTAAAATTTACAAGCCTATCATATTTATCAATCCCCTGGTATAAACTCAAAATCTCTTTCCACTGGCCTTGTTCCGCAAGACGATCAATCTGAATCTTCTTTTTTTCTTGCCAGTCAAAAGAAACAAACAGTATGAGAAGTCCAGTCAGTAAAATAAAAATTGATTGCGCCAATGTATGATTTAATCCCGACAATGATTTATTTTTACTTCCAATCCTGACTTTAATATATTTTAAGTAAATAAAAATACCCATTTTTAGCACCGGCAGAGAAAGGAAAAACAAATAAAAATATAAATTGGGTTTGAATAAAAAAGGCTCATAATAAAACACATAAGGAACAATGTAAAGATATGCTTCTTTAAAATTAATCGTAAATAAATACCGCGCCGCAATATAAGGATATATGAAGTATACTAAAGAATTAAGTCCGGCATAAATATATTTTCCCCGACCTTCTCTGAAAAGTAATTCATGTAAGATGCAAAGTAAGACGTAAAATAAATATACCCATCCACCAAGGATGTAATAAATTAAACAGGACAGAAAAACGATGAATATTTTGTGTCGATTCGGAATCTTTACATAAATAAGGAAAAAGAGGAGAGCAAATAAATATTTAACAGTTATTAATAAGGGAAAATCATAATGGTTTTGTATAATCAGCAATAAAATAACAGGAAGAAAAGAAAGGACTAAAAAATATCCAAAATTCCCAATTTTTTTAATAAGCTTGTAAACAATAACAAAAATAGATAAGGAAAGAGCCGAAATGATCAAGGATCCAAGGAGGTCAAAATAGAAAAATTGTAAAAAGAATTGAGTTACCCATTCTACTGGCCCTCCGGGGTATAAGAGAAATTCCTGTAAGTAAGTTTTATCGAATAAAAATATGGGCTGGTGATAATGATAATATATGGACGAATCAAAAACTAAAAGATAATAAAAAAATAAAAACAGAAAGAAAGATAGAAAACAAAAATTTGGGTTACGAATTGTTTCTTTTATTCTCATAATCTTCTCCGTATTAGAATAATAGAATAAATCCTATCCTTGTCAACATAAAAACATACGATGTGATATGTCAGCCTACGATACAGTGTAATTAATCTAAAACATCAAAGCCTAAAGCCCTGAAACTGTTTTTAAGATGTTTATTTTCTGTTTTTAATTTTAGCAGGGTGTTAAAAAACTCCCTTCTTCTCCAATAATTCGCCCTCAAGTAGTCAAAGAAATCCGCTTTTTCTTTTTCCTCCATATTTAAAACTTCTCGGAGGCTCCTGTCATCTTTCCTGATGTCATATACCTTAAAAACAACATCAGCAATAACCCGGGCAAAGTGTTCAGTTTCATCAACTGTCTTTTCTATATAAGGAACTTCAGGCATAGGCAGCTCTACTTTCCACTGCTTATCCATAGAAAAAAAATCACAAATAGCGTCGAAAACCATTCTTGTACCCTTAACTTTCCCATCATAAGAGTAACCCGCAATATGAGAAGTCCCAATATCGACTAACGCGAGTAATTCATTATCTATATCAGGTTCTTCCTCCCAGACGTCTAATATAGCTCCGGATAAATACCCTCTTTTCAAAGCGGATTTCAAAGCGGACTGGTCTACAACTTCACCTCTGGAAGTGTTTATCAGAATGCTGCCCCGTTTCATTTTAGCTACCCTCTTTTCGTCAAACAACTTCCATGTTTTATCCTGACCCGAGTGGGATAAAGGAACATGCAATGTTATAACATCGCAATCCATTAATTCATCCAGTTCCCTAAAAACACTATCTTTTGTTTCTCTGAAAAGGGGAGGATCGCTCTGTAAAACCTTAATCCCTAACCCTTTCGCCTTTTTTACGACTTTACTCCCGACGTTGCCGACGCCGACAACTCCAAGACTCATTTCTTCAAGAGAAATTTTACCTTTACCAGCGAGCTGCGACAAACCTGCAATAACATATTCGGCCACAGAATTCGAATTGCTGCCCGGAGCACTTGAAAAACCTATACCTTTACTCTCTAAATACCCGGTGTCCACATGGTCTATACCCGCAGTCGCAGAACCTACAAATTTTACACTACTGTTTCTTAACAGTTGTTCATCTACTTTAGTAATAGAGCGAACCACAAGGATATCAGCGTCCTTAACGACCTCGGGGGTTATTGAGCGCCCCGGAACAGAGGTGACTTCTCCAATTATAGAGAATGTCTCTTTCCCCAATAACACATTTTCGTCGATTATTATTCTCATAATCTAAGATAATACACCTTTAAAATATCGCCAGGTTAATAGTATCTTTTCACACCCCTTGACTCCAATATTTTATTGTCTATAATTGATTTCAGGAGGTCAGATATCTACTTATGATTGACCTAAGAATTAACAGAAGAAAATCAACCGATGCAGAAAGACATTAAAAAGTCTCGTTCCTCTCCCGAAATTGGTCTAGGAAAACGTATAATATTTAGCTTTTTGCTGTTTTCGATCGGGGTAGCGATCCTGTTGCTTGCGGAAGGGGTCTTAAGGCTTTTCAACTACGGAGGGGATTTACGCCTATTCATTCCTGCAACCTGGGAAGTCTCGGATTACTACCGCTGCAATCCGGACGTAGGAAAGCGCTATTTCTATAAACAATTCACTGTTCCCACTCCCCCGAAGGGTCTTTTCCTTAAGAAAAAACCGAAAAACGGGTATCGAATTTTCGTACTCGGAGGATCGACTACCGCCGGATTCCCATACGGTAACAACCTGATGTTTTCCCAAATCCTCTGGCATAAACTCCAGGATACCTTTCCGGAAAAACGTATTGAAATGGTAAATACAGCCATGGCGGCTGTGAACAGCTATACAATGCTCGATTTCACCGATGAAATTCTCGAATACGAACCGGATTTAATACTCATCTATATGGGGCATAATGAATTCTACGGAGCGCTTGGAGTCGCATCACTAGAGTCTGCGGGGCGAAATCGGACACTTATTAAAATCTATCTAAAAATACTACACCTGAGGGTGTTCCGTCTGCTCCGGGAAATCATCAGTAAGGTAAGGTCGATATTTAAACCGGACAAAGCAAAACATCCTGAGGATCTGACGGCAACTCTTATGGAGCGGATTGTTTCCGAACAAGTTATTCCTCTGGGCAGCGAATTATACGAACAGGGTAAGAAGCAATTTCAAACCAATCTGGAGGAGATATTGAAACAGACGGGGCAAGCAAAGGTACCGGTAGTCTTAAGCGAACTCGTCAGCAATGTAGGAGATCAACCCCCGTTCCGCTCGGTAGAAAAAGACTCCTTTCCGCCGGCGAAACAAGTATACCAGCAGGCGCAGCAATTAGAAGACCGTGGAGATTATAATGAAGCCCGCCGGCTTTACATACGGGCAAAGGATCTGGATGCCTTAAGATTTCGGGCAACGGAGGATTTTAATACCATAATACATGAAATAGCTTCCGGATACAAAGTGCCGGTGGTACCCATGAAACAGCTTTTTGAAAAAAAATCGCCTCAGGGCATAATAGGAAACCAGCTAATTCTTGAACACCTTCATCCTAATGTAGACGGTCATTTTCTTATGGCAGACGGCTTTTATCAAACGATCCGGGCAGAAGGTTATATAAGCTCTAAGTGGGACTCTAATCTCATACAACCTATCGAGAATTACAAAAAAGACTGGGGAATGACCGCTCTGGACACCGTACACGGCAATCTTAGTATCCGCTGGCTCAAGGGTGGATGGCCGTTCCAGCCTAAAGAGCTGCATAATACGAGTCTTGAAACCTACAAACCGAGAAATAAAATAGACTCGGTCGCATTAAAAGTATTGGTAAATAGGAAAACCGGTATAGAAGTGGGGCACCTGGATATGGCGAAATACTACCAGAAACACAAAGAATACGAAAATGCTTACAGGGAATACCGGGCACTTATATATACAATACCCCATGAGGTCATGTTCTACGAAGGTACCGCACAGATGCTGTTCAAGTTAAACCGTGATGAAGAAGCCATTTCAATCCTGGAGGAATCATTAATTATCAGAAAAAATGATTTTGCTATCAAGCACCTTGCACGTCTGTATCTGCAGCAGGGAGACGTGAACAAATCCTTATTCTACCTGGCTAAAGCAGAAACCGAACTAACAAAGGATAAAGAATATCTCAATATACTCGCACATGCCTATATCGCTTCCGGGCAATTAGATAAATTTCTAAAAGTGATAGAACACCTGCAAACACAAAAAACAGGAACACTCCAACTTCTTAAGTACAATTCGCAAGAGCATACGCAACAACTGGCAGAAAAATACAATTCTGCCTCGCTCGAACTCATAAAACAAAAGAACTTGTTCGCTGCCCTCGTATTATTAAACCAATCCCTGGATATAAAGGAAACGGCAAAAGCAAACAAATGGATTGGGCAGATATTTCTTATGCAGAAAGAATTTCAAAAGTCACTGCCATATTTAAAAAGAGCCGAGACAATGGGAGTGAAAAGCACGGATTTATACTATAACCTGGCAGCAGCAAACTATTATCTGGACCACAAAGAGGAAGCGGTCCGTTATTTAAATAAGCTAAAGCAAATAAAACCAGAATACCCTGACCCCTCCGGGTTACGGGACAAACCGAATTTACGTTAACCAAATCGATGTATATATTAGGTATTTCAGCATTTTATCACGACAGCGCAGCGGTATTAATCCGGGACGGAGTTGCTATCGCTGCGGCACAGGAAGAACGATTTACCCGAATCAAACACGATTATCAATTTCCGAACAATGCCATAAATTATTGTTTACAGGAGGGAAAGATTTCTCCATCGGATTTGGATTATGTCGCTTTTTACGATAAACCATTTCTGAAATTTGAACGAATTCTTGAAACGTATTTGCACTATGCTCCGGTAGGAATCAGCTCCTTTATAAAAGCTATGCCCGTCTGGATCAAGAAAAAAATCTGGATTAAAAGCCTGATTCAAGAAGCACTACATGGATTTGCGGGTAAAATACTCTTCCCTGAACACCATCGTTCGCATGCAGCCTCGGCATTCTTTCCGTCTCCTTTTTCCGAAGCTGCAATTGTAACGACGGATGGAGTCGGAGAATGGACAACCACCAGCATAGGCTTTGGAACAGGAAATTCAATTAAACTCTTACAGGAGCTACGATTTCCGCACTCTCTCGGTATGCTTTATTCGGCATTCACTTATTATACGGGCTTTAAGGTAAATTCAGGAGAATACAAAGTGATGGGCCTGGCACCCTACGGAGAGCCAAAATATGTCCAAACTATTCTGGATAATCTTATCGATGTAAGAGAAGACGGCTCGTTCAAACTCAATCTTGGATACTTTAACTTCCCGGTAGGGCTAACGATGACGAATAGAAAATTTAACCGCCTATTCGACGGTCCTCCCCGCAAACCGGAGAGTAAAATAACACAAAAAGAAATGGATCTGGCGCGCTCCGTGCAGGAAGTAACAGAATTCATTTTAAAACGTATAAGCTGCCATGCAGAGGAGGAAACAGGAGCAAAGTATTTGGTACTGGCTGGCGGAGTTGCACTAAATTGCGTAGCCAACGGAAAACTACTCCGTGAGACCGACTTCGACGATATATGGGTACAGCCCGCTGCCAGTGACGCCGGCGGTGCACTGGGCGCTGCGCTCTCGGTCTGGCATGAATACCTTGAAAATAAACGCGAAGTCGAGAACGGTAAGGATTCCCTGCAGGGCTCCTACCTCGGTCCGGAATTCGACAATTCAGAGATACGGGACTTTTTGGATCACAGAAATATACCCTTTCACCACTTATCAGATACCGATTTAATAAAAAAGACAGCGGCATTACTGGCAGAGGAAAAAGTAATCGGCTGGTTCCAGGGAAGAATGGAATTCGGACCAAGGGCACTTGGGGCACGAAGCATACTCGCAGATCCGCGTTCCCCGGAAATGCAAAAAAAGTTAAATTTAAAGATTAAATTTCGTGAATCGTTCCGGCCCTTCGCTCCATCCATATTGGAAGACGCCGTAAAGGATTATTTTCAGTTTGACCGTCCCAGTCCATATATGCTTTTTGTCGCAGAGATAGCCGAAGACAAACGTCGAGCGATGAGTAAAGAAGAGCACCAATTGTTTGGAATCGACAAATTGAATGTAGTAAGGTCAGAAATCCCGGCAGTAACTCACGTCGACTACTCCGCACGGCTACAAACAGTCAACGAAAACACCAATGAAAGATACCATAAACTGTTAAAGGAATTTGGCAATCGGACGGGATATCCTATTCTTGTTAACACTTCTTTTAACGTCCGGGGAGAACCCATTGTCTGCACACCCCGGGACGCATATAAATGTTTTATGAAAACCGAAATGGACTATTTGGTCCTTGAAAATTATCTGCTTGACAAAAGAGAACAACCGGACTTCACTTCGGGAACTTCTTATAAAAGCAAGCAAGGAGCAGGCCGACTCCAGGCAAAAACAAGTATTATAGATAAATCAAAATTCAAAGATCAGCGGGAATGGAGAAAATTCGGAATCGGATTATCGATTATTCTTGGTATACTGGGAACTATTCAATGGATAAAAGGAATCTCTATTTTTCCTATATTTTATCTGAGCGCCGGTATAGTACTCACATCGAGTTTGCTCTTTCCGGTAATTTTAAAGCCGCTGTTTATTACATTCAACTACATCGGATTCTTTTTAGGATGGGTTATGACCAGAGTAATCCTCTCGGCCCTTTTCTTCCTGGTAGTAACACCAACCGGTTTACTCTCACGCCTACTCGGAAAACGGTATCTCCAGACCGACTTTAAAACAAAAGAAAAGAGCTACTGGAAAACACACAGCGAGCAAGACGCTTCAAAGGAACATTTTGAAAAGCAGTATTAAACATATGAGATTTTACCCAATTAATAATAAGTAGAAAAATAGCAGAGGAGGTTCATTCTATGTCTAAAATGTCTATATTGGCTGAATTCTGGGAATTTTTACGTGCCCGGAAAAAGTGGATTCTCGCAGTAATAGTCTTCTTTCTTTTACTGCTCGGCGCTTTGATTGTACTTACCGAAGGCTCGGCTTTGGCACCGTTTATTTATACTATTTTCTAAATTTTACTTACGCCTTTCTTTTAGTTAAGCGTTGCGCTAAATCGCAAAGCGAGATCGAATCCCTCCCATCTCAAATCGGAATCGCGCTCAGGTACAGAGTGAAAACCAAATGAGCCAGCTAGCCCCAGCCCCCAAATGCTGCCTACCCACCATTCTTTTCCTAAAGTCAGATCTAAAGCAAATCCCATACCCGTACCTCCACCCGATTCGTTAGATAATGCTCCTATACCTATCGACGGCGATAAATATATATTAATAGGCATAATATAATATGTCACTCCAATTCCGACAGCAGAAAGCATAATATCCTGATTAGTAGCTACAGGAACTCCGAGGACCTCCCATTCAGGCTCGGGTATCAAAAAACCGAATAACGTTGCATGCAAAGCAAAATTATTAAAAATTCCGCCTCCAATAGCCATATTAGTGCTACTCGACATACCAGAGAAACTCATCCAATTATCTTCAAATGTCGTTTGAGCTCCACCTACTCCACCCGACAGCCTGAGAAAAAATCCTCCATCATGATCACGCTCACCCGCGAATACCTCTGTCGCCGACAACGTCATAACAATATAAACCCACACAATAGATTTGATAAGTAATCTTTTCCTCATAATCTTCCTCCTTACTTATATTAATACTTGCAATAATTTATACTAAGCCCCTTAACCCGAAGAATATTTCGTAACTATGTCTCTAAAGTTAACTATAAAATACATATTAAGATTTGTCAATACTATCAGCCTTTACAACAATAAAAGAAAAACAATCTATTGAGATACAATATTTCTACTGAAAATTAAACCTTACTCAGCCGCTTCCTCACACTCACACGAAAGATACTTCCTATCTTTAAACTCCTCCCTTTTCCCATCATTCCAATTAACAACAGGCCGGTAATAACCGACAACCCTCGAATAAACTTCAGCCCCAATCGCAAGAACTTTATCCTTATCCTCCTCCCTTTTTCCGATAATAGCTTCCTCCATTAAAAAACCTCCTTTTTTAACGTGGGTTTATTCCGGTTACCGTAGGGTTATCAGAGTAGGAAGACCATTCGGTAAAAGAACCCTCATATATCTTTACGTCTGAATATTCAAGAAGAAACTTGAAAATTATAAACTCATTAGTAGCCTCTCTACCCGTACCGCAGGAACAAATTACAGTTTTATCCGAGCTTATACCTTTTTCATCCAAAATAGCTTTAATCGCATTATCATCCTTTAAAAGAGCAGGATTCTCTTCAACCATTAGATCCTTCCAGGGAAGATTTATCGCTCCCGGTATGTGTCCTGGTTTGGACCAGGGGCCCTGCCCCTCATAAAGGTTTTCCGGTCTCGCGTCGAGCAGAACCACAGTATCATCATCCTTAATTCTCTTAAAATCTTCATAATCAATCCAGTACTCTTTCCTTAATTTGACTTTAAAATCCGACTCTTCGACATCCGGAAAATCTTTCGTAAGCTTTCTATCTTCGTTTTTCCACTCATTCAGACCCCCATCCAGAACATAAACTTTGTTATGCCCGAACCTTATAAGAGAATAAGCCATCATAGTCTGTTCGAGACCGTCACCCCACCCCTTGAAACCACCTAAACCCGTATAAACGACAACCGGGTAATCGTTGAAAAGTCCAACTCTCCGAAAAAGCATCGCAGCCACTTCATCGGGAACGTAGACACCCGGCCTACCTCGATATGGAACTCTCAATAAACCAGGATTAAAATAAACAGCACCTGGAATATGCTCGAGAATATAATCATGTATATCTGGCTGAACATCAAGAATGGAAAATTTACCGCCTAAATTTTCCTCAAGCCACGAAGAATGAGTCCACTTCAAAACCCCACCACCCAAAGGATACTCTTTCTCCATACTAATAACCTCCTCTAATGTAACCGTTTCAAAAATGCAATTATTTCAATCTACTTTTATATTAAATTTTTTTTCTGAAAAGTCAAGGGCAAATTTTGCATATTACGTTTAGAACTCGGCACTTTAGGCTTTCCATAAACTTGTGCAAATTACCATAGTCAACGTCAAAGGACAACATTAAATTATAAAGATTTTTCTTTAAATAAAAAATCCCTTGACAAAATAAAAAAAATAATTATAATACTTTATAAAACAAAGTGCTTTGCAATATAGGAGGTTCAAAATGGGTATAGTAAAAAGAGAATGTGTTAATTGGAAATTAAAAGTTGTGGGGCTGGCTATTGTTGTGCTCTTGGCTTTCTCTGGCTGCGCCGTTCCTTTCCAAACTGCAGAAACGCTGGAAAAGGGAGAATCTGAAGGGATCTTCGGTTATACTCCTTTAACAAATCTTTCGATTATAGGTAACTGGGGGCTTACCGGGTATACCGATATTGGGTTCGGTTTGGACCTTAATATTCCATTCTTTCTCCATTCTCTGGGTTTTGTTTCGGGAAAACAAAAGCTGTTGTCTTTAAATTTGCCCAATAACAATAGCTTAAACTTGCTTGTGTCGGGTTCGACAGGAATTCTTCTCGCAGAAGACGAATGCCCTAACTATTACCAGGGTAATTGCAAAGTTGGCATTAAAGGCAGCAAAACGCTTTTTGCAATAGGAGGCGGAATACTTAAAGACCCCCGTTATACTTATGACCTTTGGAACAACAGTTTTAGCGAAGAAGTCTTTAAGCATTTATTTATCGGGCTGAAGAATAACCATCTTATAATCCAAATGCATTTTGTCTCTAGGGGTGAATACGGCGACGATATTGTAAATTTCGGAATAGCTTATTGCAAATAAAGATATAATACAAGCTGATTGAAAAATGAATAATAAAAAGAACATAATCCCCTTTTTTAAAGAAAAATCTTTAATCCTAATAGTTGCCTTATTTTTGATATTATCGGGATGTGCTGTACCTTTCGAAACAACAGATACTAAAAATCCGGGGGAATCGGAGGTTATATTTGGATATACGCCTCCTTTGAATTTTACCACAAGGGCGGATCTTGGGGTAACAGGATATACTGATATAGGAGTTGGTTTGGAGGTTTGCGGTCATCTAAGTAATGATCCTGTTTTATGCGCTTACGTTACAGGCAAACAAAAAATACTAACTTTCGGGAAAGATCTTCATTACAATATACTTATTTCGGGTGCTTATGGTACTGTCGCAACGGATTTAAACCCTGAAAACATACCATATTATCATTATACGTTACTTTTAGGCATGGAAGATGCGATTAACGGATTTTTATTCGGTATAGGCGTACTGCAGGACCCTCGTTTTTCATGGAAATTAATGCACGAGGAATTCTCCAAAGAAACATATATCCACTCAGTTATGGGCGTAGAAACAAAAAAATTACTTTTCCAGATACAAACTGTACATAAGATAAAAGATTCTGGTGAATATATTAGTTGCGGTTTTGGAATCAAACTGTAAGTCATAAAAATAAACCTTATGTTTTCTTTTATTAATGAAACACTTTAAAAGGTTATTCCAAATCTATAATAATTATTCGACACCTAACTCCGAGGTGCAAAAACCACAACGAGTGGCTTTTATCGGTATAACCGAAAGACAATACGGACACTCTTTTGTAGTTGGCTCGCGAGCCGGCTCTTTCTTTTTCAAGCGGTTAATATTTTTTATAACCATGAAAACCGCAAAAGCGACTATAATAAAACTGATTATCGTATTAATAAATACTCCGTAATTTAATGTAACTACCCCGGCAGCCTGCGCTTCCGCTAGTGTAGCATATGAAGTACCTCTACCGCTGAGCACAATAAAAAGATTCGAAAAATCAACCCTACCTAACAACAATCCGATAGGCGGCATTATTACATCTGACACAAGAGACTTAACAATCGCACCAAATGCAGCACCAATAATTATACCTACAGCCATGTCAACTACGTTTCCGCGTATAGCAAATTCCTTTAAAACAAAAAATATTATATTTTAAATTTAATTTGAAAAATCTTGATCTTTCTTTCCGGGATTTTTTCTCTCTCTAATCCAGGGTAAAATATCAAAACGAATAATACCTGTTATAAGTGAAGTAACTATAAAAATTTCGGCCAATACACCCGGATAAGAACCGTGAATAAAATTATATACAAGCCACATAGGATGCGGGACGAAAACAATAAAACGGATTCTTCCGGTATTCTTCTGCCACAAACCAACCGTTTCTATAATCATTGCCACAATCGGTAAGATACTGAGCCAATTCTGCCATGATAAAAAACCAGCTATTAAAAATAAACAGATGAAAATACACATTACAATATTGCCATCCATCCATTTTCTTCTTCCCTTAAAAATAAAAAAGAATGTGCGTGTCGAACCCACAATATTCATGGCGGCAGCAGTCCATACCCCCAGAAGAGCAAAGTGAAAAATAAAGAACATCTGAGCCATACCCAGAAAGAAAAGAATACGATTACGCTTATTATTCTGAAAGGAAAAGATAGCAAAGATAAGGCCAAACATCCCAATGCCCTGCGCAATAAGATTATTGGTCGGGTTAGTATTATTAGTTAGCTGTATGATTATATTTATAAACATCTAAAATTTCCCTCTTTAACCCTCATCGTATACGTTCTTTCTCCCATTAAATTCCACATAACATATACAAAAACCTTCATATGCAAGCATATCGGATATTAAATCCTGATTAATGCTAATTTTTGAATCCGGTAAGTCTTTTACTCAACAAATTACTACCAAGACGGTTTAATTCCCGGAGCATAAGGGAATTTAAGACTCTTGTAACATTCAAGTGTCCCTGAAGGCTTTTCGTACCCAGCAGGAATAGGCTTTTTGGAAAACGTTTGGAAATACAATAGACATGCGTTTCTCCACCAGATTGCTTCCTTTTGCTGTATCTTCAAGAATGCCGATACTTGCTCGAACCGCTCGCTATCAATCTTACCCCCAAGCAAAGAAAATCTATCAACCATCCACTTAACCGAATCGGCACCCATGTAATATTTACGACAAAGTTCCTCCCATAGAGTCCTTCCGGACTTCATTTTGTAATCCCACGGTAAATGATGAAACCAGAGGAGATATTCATCGGGACATTTTTTGGGGTCGGAAAATTTCTTTCTTACCTCCGGATAATACTGCCCTAGAGCATTTGAGCCTGTTTTTGTGCGGTCAAATCCGATTCCATTTGAGTCCGCCTGATGATAATAAACAGAAGTCCAGTCTGGTCTGCCGGATACCGAAACCCATGGACCCGGCCCGTAGTGATGATGTTCCGCCATTATATGATGCAGTCCAAGCGGAGTCATATAACTTACAGCTATCTCCCGGGAAGTCATCATAATTTCTTTTAAAGTTTTCACAACTTCTTTGTCGTTTGAAAAAGTCATGCGTATCCATTCCTCCGCTATTTCTTCCGCAGAAAGCTCATGGTCCCAGCCAAGCCGTCCGAAAGCATACCAGTTTCCTTGAGCAAAATGATGCCCAGTCCAATTTCTGTCGGTTCCTATATTTGAAACTCCGGCAAATCCGCTGTTTGGATAATCAAAAAGAGAACCGTCTATTACCTTAGCTACGGTCGAGCCCTTACCCTTAGCATAAGTATCGGATTCCAGGCATTCCTTATATAAAGTTGCCAGATACACTAAATGCGTGGCACAACCAAGATATTCCTGTGTAATTTGAAATTCCATCATAACAGGAGTTTTTTTCATCGCTCCGAAAAGAGGATGGAAAGGTTCCCTCGGTTGAAAATCTAAGGGGCCGTTTTTCGCCTGTATCAATACATTATATCTGAATTTACCGTCGAGAGGTACAAATTCATTGTATGCCTGCTCCGCCCTATCCTCATTTACATCGTAGGCGTAAACAAAAGCTCTCCACATAACGATGCCTCCGTGAGGAGCAAGAGCGTCTGCAAGCATATTTGCACCATCGGCATGACTGCGGTCGTAATTCTGCGGACCGGGCTGACCTTCGGAATTCGCCTTAACCAAAAAACCTCCGAAATCGGGAATGTATTTATAGATTTCGCTAACTTTTTCCTTCCACCATTTTTTTACCGTAGGGTCGAGAGGGTCTGCAGTTTTAAGTCCGCCAATTTCAATCGGAGCACTGAAACGCGCTGTAAGGTACACCCTAATTCCATAGGGTCTGAAAACATCAGCAAGAGCTGCCACCTTTCCCAGATACATCGGGGCTAAAACTAAAGCATTTGCATTAACATTAGTCAAAACAGTTCCGTTAATCCCGATAGATGCATTGGCTCTTGCGTAATCTTTATATCTGGGGTCCAGATAATCGGGAAGTTTATGCCAGTCCCAGATCGAAAATCCCGCATAACCTCTCTCAACCGTACGGTCGAGGTTATCCCAGTGGTTTAAAAGCCTGTATTCGATTTTGGGGCTCTCACTTACATTCAAATTATCCAGACTTTTATTGGTTTGCAGCAGTTTCAGAAAATTAAAAACTCCGTACAATATACCAACATCTGTATTTGCAGCGATTACAATACATTTCTTGCCCTTCACAGCAGCATTTTGTATTGTGTATCCTTCCTTCCCAACATTTTTCAGTTTACCGCCGAGTGAAAGTGATGCAACAATGCTCGAAGACTTCGGAGTACCTACAATGAGGGTTCCGCTCCCGGTAAGTTTATCCGCAAATTCTACTGGAAAACCAAGCAATCCCGTAAGACCTTTTGTCAATTCTTCGCGCGCAGCTTCTAAAACAGGTGAATTACCCGGAAAATGGATTGCTTTAATATCTTCTTTATATTCCTTTAATTTATTCTCATCGGCTATCCTATCGTACCTGAGCCACAATCTATAACCATCCTCAGCAAACATTCCAAAAGAAACCAACAATAAAAGAAAAACTAATGAAATAAATGAATTATTAATTATTTTAACTTTTGAACACATACGTCTCTCTCCTCTTTTGATTTAAAAAGTCACAATTTAAATCATAAGGATAATACAAATCCTGTCAAGGGACTTACAAAAACACTCATGGGAGAGTTCATGCACATGGTGGTACAGTTAGGAAGTTAAATATTATGAGCGATAAGACCGTAAAAGAGCTGGAAGATATAATTAAGGCCTTGGATTT
>Ga0315545_1001776_pt1 | contig 20438 bp, 7 predicted proteins | sample SalMarSW160210MG_FD_203096 | JGI IMG/M metagenome (GOLD analysis project Ga0315545, IMG submission 203096) | Salt marsh sediment microbial communities from the Plum Island Ecosystem LTER, Massachusetts, United States - Salt Marsh Sediment SW1602-10 ...
TTCCGAACTTATTATCTTTAACAATAATAAGCATCGGCAGGAGTCTATTTCTTGCGCCAATGTATTCTTTCTCCATCATTTAACAGCCTAAAAAATGGCAAAAGTCGAGCTAAGGCACTGCCCAAAAAACCTCCTCTTCTCGCCGATCGATGGTACCGTCCATCCTACTTTCTTCTCTTAAACGTAATATTTTAGTACAAGATATTGAACCTGTCAAATAAATTTTCTAAAAAGCAAAAAACTTTTACTTCAATGAGGGTATTCGCGAGGTCATACAAATTCGAATCTTACATTCGATTCACTGTAATAGCTGCTGTTGGCTAAAGCCGACTTGATTTTCTTGTCTTGGCAAACATTTTCCTGAGCCTGCTCCAACATCGGCTCAAATTGCTTTTTGTCATTGCTTTCGTCGGTGACATCACAGGCGTTTTCATGCAAATTTTCAACAAAGCTGCTTTGAAAGAGGAATCGAGGCATAAACATATAAACAATTAATTGTCGATGTCAGTCCCTAAGGGCTTATTTTGCATCTTTTTGCCTTAAATAGAGATTTTAGCATAAAAACCAATAGCTTGAGCACATCAATCACGGCAGCTTCCCTTGAAATTCGCTTAAGAATACAACCGGCAACGCTATTGGTATTTTAGGCCTTGGTGTACTTGAAAGCAAATTCGTATAAAATAATTACATCTCCACAGCATCTCAAATATTGTGTTCACGCCGTTAAACCAGCATTTTTAGGCCAAGTACGCGGATATTCGGTAACAATGCTGCGGTAACTTAATTCTGGTACGATTATTGCTAATATTAGCATTACAGCATGATAACTTTGTTGTAAAGAGCGCCTCGTAGGTGTCAGTTTCATCTTTGTACACCCACGGGGACGGAGTCTGCCTATACCGTAATTTTCATAGGTATCAACAAGGCCCGCTGCCTTCGATTGCGCGATAAGAAAAGAGATTTTGAGAATAGCTCGCAGACAGTGAATTCGAATGGTAAGAAAATCCTAATTACTGGTGCAACAGGTTTTATTGGGTCTCATTTGACGGAACTCTGCGTTGAACAAGGGTATGAAGTTAAAGCTTATGACCGATACAATCCAAATAATGATTTGGGTTGGCTGGAAAATAGCATATGTAAAAATGACATACAGGTTATTTTAGGAGATATTCGTGATTATGATTCGGTTTATGATGCAATGAAAGGCTGTAGTGCAGTTTTCCACCTGGCAGCGCTAATAAGCATTCCATATTCCTATGTTTCTCCCCTGGCCTACATTCGAACAAACGTAGAAGGCACTTACAATGTTCTTGAATCCGCCAAGCAGCAGGGCATAAGTGATATATTGATTACTTCTACAAGCGAAGTCTACGGCACCGCCCAATACGTGCCGATTGATGAGAAGCATCCACTCATAGGACAATCGCCATACTCTGCATCGAAAATAGGTGCTGATGAATTAGCAATTAGCTATCACAGATCATTTGGTTTACCTGTCAAAATTGTCCGGCCATTCAATGTATACGGCCCGAGACAATCGGCGCGTGCTATTATACCTACAATAGTCTCTCAATTGCTGAACGGCAAGGGGAAAATTAAGCTCGGAAATATCACACCGACCCGTGATTTTACCTTTGTTAAAGGTACAATTAGGGCTTTTATTGAAATCCACAAATCAGACAACCTATTGGGTAAAACAACTAACGTCGGAACAAATAAGGAAATATCTATAGGTGATTTAGCGCAACTCATAGCTAAAATTATGGACAAGAAGATAGAAATTATAGTTGATAAACAACGCATTCGGCCTAACGACAGTGAAGTTGACCGTTTGAGATGTGACAATTCTACAGTTCTTGAATTCACTTCGTGGAAGCCTGAGTATACACTTGAGTCCGGCTTGAAAGAAACCATTGAATGGATGAAATCCAACGTCCGGTTATATAAACATGACAAGTACAATATCTAAAACAATTCCACTCTCTGTCCCTACAATTAAAAATAACGAATGGAAGTACGTAAAAGAATGTCTGGATACCGGCTGGGTATCTTCTGTAGGGCCGTTTGTTGACAGGTTTGAGCAGAATATATGTGCGCTCACCGGCGCGGGGTATGCAGTCGCCTGCGTAAATGGGACCGCCGCATTACACACGGCTTTACAGATTGTGGGTGTCCGCTCGGAAGATGAGGTGATTGTCCCCACAGTTACTTTTATCGCCCCGGTAAATACAGTCAGATACGTAGGAGCTTATCCTGTTTTTATGGACTGCGATGATTTTTATAACATCGACATCCTTAAAACGAAGGAATTTATTGAGAGAGAAACAATTTTCGAGGGCGATTATTCATATAACAGGAAAACAGGACGATGTGTTCGGGCGATTGTGCCTGTACATGTTTTTGGAAATGCCGTTGATTTGCAGAATTTGATATCGATATGCAGGGAGCGTAATATTAAGGTTGTTGAGGATGCATCTGAAAGCTTAGGCACTTATTACAACGCCGGCGATCTGGCAGGTCGGCATACAGGTACCGTGAGTGATATTGGATGTTATTCTTTTAATGGCAATAAAATTATTACGACCGGCGGCGGGGGAATGCTCGTTACTGACAACGGTATGTATGCTCAGAAAGCTCGATATATAACAACGCAGGCAAAGGAAATCATTTGGAACGTTTTGACTTTGGACCCTGCCAGTAACGATTAGATAACAAAAGACACGATTTATTTACTACCAGGATATATTGCTGGAAATGATAAAGTCATAAGGTTGACTGTAAAACGAAAATTATATTTATCAATCCAACGCCTGATTTAGATATGTGTTTTATATTAAGATAGTATCAAAAAGGGGCTGAAAATGTCGGAGAGCAAAGGAAGCAACGATTTTACAATTATGTCTTTGGGGGAGGTCTTTTATGTGATCGTGGCATATGACGAAGTGGTCCGCTCTTTTGAATCAAAGGGCATCAGGGTCAGGCATATTGGAATATCTACAGACTTGTGGTGTTCTCCTGAGAACCATATTGGGGTCAGTAATTATGAATCCTTCGGTTATGACTGCTATTATCTGCCCAGGATTTCCGGCTTTAGAACATCAATATGGCATACACCTGATGTTGGCAGGGAATTAAAAGATTCATTGTCTTCAATCAGAGATTTTATGGACACGATGCTTTATGACTTCAAACCTGATGTTTTTCTTATCGCCGATGACATGGGTATAATAGAAGTTTTTATTATGCAGTTTTTAGAATCCAGGAAAATACCAATTGTATTTGTGGAGCATGGTCCAGCATTCGATTGCCTGTCAAAGGAAAAATTTCAAATCAAAGAAAGAAAAGCTCAGGACTGGGTTAATAGGGACTATCACCTACCATGTGTTAATCCTATCGGATGCAACGGTAAATACCTGATATGTTCATTTTCCGATTTGCTAAAACAATTTCAAATTAATTATGTTGTTGACCCAGCCATTATCCGTGACACAGGGTTTCCTTATTATGATAAGATTTTTGAGCAAAAGGGTAAGTACGTTAAAACTAAAACGAATGGTAGAAAAAAAGTATTAATTGTTAGTGACGGCCAGGGAAAATTCCATAGCGACCATATAACCAGTGCGAAAATTGGCTATAGATTTATGATAGATACTATTAAGGTGCTGCAGAATGATTACGACGTATTTTTGAGATTGAAACCCGGTGAAGTACTCAAATCATTCCTTGACAGCCAGATACTGAAGGAACTTAATGATTGTGAGTTTGACTTTGACGATAATTCCGTAGAATCTTACAAGGCTATTCAAAAATATGATTTAGTCATGGGCAAAGATTCAACGGTATTGCTTGAATCTATTATTTTGGGGATTCCCACAATTCTTATCCGCCTTGAAAATGACCCTTATGTAACTGTGCTCAAACTTTCTAATGGTGCCATGATGAAAGATATTGTTGGGGTACTGACAATTTCTGATGTCTCCGAGCTAAAAGAGTCTATGAAGAAGGCATTTTCAGATGGATACGCAAGCGTATGTACAGAGAAACTGATAGAAAATTACCGTTATTTCTTCGGCAAGCTCGATGGGAAAATGAGTGAGAGAGTGGGGGCGGTAATTATTGAGGCGATAATTCGTGGCTCGATAGAAAAGGGACAATTTTCACAAGCCTGCAACTTATTGGCTTTGGCCGAGAAATACCCTGATTGTGTGGAATTGAAGAAACTTAAGATTGACTTACTTAACGACCCAAAAATCAAAAAACAGATAGGTTCACAATTACAAACAAAAAGTACAATTGCTTCTTTGCCTGGCCCACACACTCCTGTTCGTCCATCTGTTACAGCACATCAGGATATTTATAACAGTGATTTTTACAAGGAGGATAAGGATGAGAAATTGTGCTCGGCGAAAGTAATAGTGCCACTCATACTGGATATTTTTCCTGCTGAGTCTGTAGTTGACCTTGGGTGCGGTAATGGAACGTGGCTTTCGGTTTTCCTCGATTGTGGAGTCAGAAAAATCCGGGGTTTTGATGTTAGCGATCTTGCTCCTTATGATTATCTTGTTGAGAAAAAATATATAGAAACTTCCTGTGATTTTTCATCACAAGAATTCATCTGCACTAGCAAAGCAGACATCGTTATTTGTCTAGAGGTAGCAGAGCATCTGCCAGAGGATGCGGCACCGAGATTGGTCAAAAACCTGGTCGACATAGCACCCGTCGTCATTTTCTCTGCAGCTTTTCCGTGGCAAACTGGTACTCATCACATTAATGAGCAGCCGCATTGGTATTGGCAGGAGAAATTTCACCATTATGGCTATGTTGAGATAGATTTTCTAAGACCACTTTTATGGTCAGATGGCAGGGTGTGTTGGTGGTATCGCCAGAATATCACTACGTTTGTTTCTCACGATTATTTTGAAAGAAATCCAAAAGCAAAAAACCTTTATTCCAAGTATCAGGAACTTCCAGAGGGTAAACGTCTGACTGTTGTAAGCGAGGGTATCCTAAAAAAGCAATTTAACCTGATAGAAAAACTAACTAAAGACAACCGAAAACAAAATTCCACATTAGATAAGATAAGTCAAGATCGATCTGAGCCGTGCGGAGAGACAAACCAAAAGGCTCAGATTTCTACCCCGTTGACAAAAATCGAATGTTCGGTAATTATTCCAACGTACAACAGATGTGCCTCTTTGGAGAGGGCTATTGGATCTTTAGTCAATCAGGATTACCCACCGAACAAATATGAGGTCCTTATTATTGACAACGGCTCTACCGATGCGACCCGACAGGTTGCTGCTTTAGCCATTGAAAATCACAAAGAGCATAACATTCGCTATATATTTGAGCCGGAGCCGGGGCTGCACTGCGGTAGACATCACGGAGCGATAGAGTCGACAGGTCAAATTTTATGTTATTTGGATGATGATGTTGAGGTTGACAGACTTTGGCTTGATGGTGTTGTGGAGACTTTTACCAATACTGATGCTGTTCTTGTTGGAGGTAAGATTTTGCCCAAGTACGAGACAGAACCACCAGAGTGGATAAATCAGTTTATAGCGGTTATGCCTGGAGGAAAATCACTGGGACAGCTTAGCCTGATAGATTTTGGTAATGAGCTTATACAAATCGATCCATGTCTCGTTTGGGGCTGTAATTATTCTATCAGAAAGGATGTTCTCTTTGAATGTGGAGGATTTCATCCTGATTCAATGCCGTCTAATTTAATTAAATATAGAGGCGACGGTGAAACGGCACTGTCAGCGGCTATAAAAGAAAAGGGTTACAATGCCTATTATAATCCAAAAGCCTGCGTTTACCATTACATCCCCAAAGAGAGATTGACGGTTGAATATTTTTGCAAGCGGATGTTTTGTCAGGGGATATCTGACTCTTTCACCCAGATACGCAAAGACGGCAACATCCAAAACCCCATTACGTTGAAGATAAGAGATGCTTACAACAAGGGTATGGCGTACCATCATGAGCAGGTTCTCTCCGACCCTGAGTTACTGAAGTGGATTCTGAAAAAGGAATATTTTAAAAGTGAGAATTCTTCGATAGAGGCTCAATTAAAGCAATTTGAGAACTGTTCTGCTGAGGAGAGACAGTCGTTTTATGATGAAAATAGAAATTATTATGAGTTTAAAGAGCGTCTTATTGAATTAGGCGTTCCAGTTAAGGACATAGAAATTGACATTAATGATTTTGAAATGTGGAGGAAGATGAACCCCGCAATGGAGAACAGTTATAAACGGCTGGGTGATGCTTTCATAGAAAAGTTGCTGGAACATTATTTAACTTACACTCTTTTGGAAATTAAAGTAGGGGATGTTTTCATCGACGTGGCTGCGTCAGGCAGTCCGTGGGCGGATATATTATCTGAAAAAGGAATAGAATCATATAGACTGGATTTGAGTTATGAACGAGGAATAAACGGTAGGGACATCGGAGCTGATGCTTCAGACACTAAACTTCCTGATAATTTTGCAAGCGTCCTAACGTTACATTGTGCTTATGAATGCTTTATGGGCGACGCTGACAGATTATTTATAAAGGAAGCTGAAAGAATATTGAAGAATAATGGTAGATTCGCAATTGTTCCTTTATATTTTGACCCAATTTACTTAATACTCACAAGTCCTTATTGTGACCAGGGCGAAGTGATAATTGACCCAGGCGCCAAAAAAGTATGGAGGGATGATAAATACAAAGCACCATTTAGCAGACATTATTCTCCTGAGGTATTTGTCAAGAGGATATACTCGAAGCTGAATACCATGAAAGGTCAGTTGTATTTTATCAATAATATTGCTGAAATACAGCAAGCATATCCCGACCAAAAAGTTTATTGTTATTTTGTTTTTGTTGGTCGGAAAAATGGCGTCAGCAACCGTTCTGACACAGAGAAAGAAGCGTCTGAAGAATTGTGCGCTTTTAGACAAAATAACCTTGGATACAAAAATGTGCCGGTACCTTCTCGCATGGGAGCAGACCACTCTGATAGCAGGCATATCGAGCGGGTAGCCACAATTATTCCGGTGTACAGCCGTGAGAAAACTATCGAAGAGCTATAGTCAGCGCACTGAAGCAAATCTATCCAGTCTATGAAATTATAGTAGTCGATGACTGTTCTACGGACAATACTGTACAAATTATTCAAGAGTTCGTTAAGCATGACAGCAGGATAAAGTTTTTGCGTCATGAAAGAAATAAAGGTGCTCAGGCAGCAAGAAATACTGGAATAGTAAATTCAACGGCAGAGTATGTTGCTTTTCTTGACTCCGATGATGAGTGGCTGCCGGAACGGCTTCGACTTGGTTTTGAAGTGATAGAGGCAGAAGCAGTCCCAGTGGTTCATTCTGAAGCAATAATCCACAAAAATGGTCAGAACGCGTTGAAGAATATACCTCCGTTGAGAGGATACATTTATCATAAAATTTTGAACGAGCCGGGGCCGATGTTTCAAGGCCTGTTGTTGAAAAAAGAATGTCTGGAGAAAATAGGGCTTTGGGATGAAACCATAATTTCGTGGCAAGAGTGGGATACATTTATCAGACTCGCTAAGTATTTTGAATTTGGGTTTGTTTCCGAACCTTGCTTTATTTGGTATTGGCACGAAGGGCATACGATATCGGATGATAAGCGCAAAGAGGCGGAAGGCTATTACCAGATTGTAGAAAAACATGCAGACGAAATAATCAAATATGCAGGCACAAAGGCACTAATGAATCATTATATGATTACTCTTGAGAAGCTTAAGGCGCTTACCGCATATGAGAAGTTTCAGCAGGTTAAGGTAAAGTTAAAAGCTTTAATCGATAGTGAGAAAAAAGAATTAACCATAAATAATGGGGTCAAAGAAGTACCTAATCGAATGTTTTGAAAGCGGTTGGATTCCTTCAGAGGGGCCGTTTGTTAAAAAGTTTGAGGAACAATTTTCTGCGCATATAGGCAGGAAGTTTGGTATTTCGGTAAGTAGTGACACAGTGGCGTAGCTGAGCAGGCATAGATGGAAAATCCCAGATTAACTATGATTAAAGAAATTACTTCGGGGGACAAACTAATAGCTATTATTATTCCTCACGATTTTCATACGAATAGTATTGAGTTTTTTACGCCCAAAGAATTCTCCCAGCAGTTAGGTTACATGAGCCATCCTGCAGGGCATAAAATTCCTCCCCATACTCATAAATTAGTTGTTCGCCAAATCCAGTATACACAGGAGACTCTACTGGTAAAGTCCGGCAGGATTCGAGTGGATCTTTATTCGGACGAGAAAAAATATATAAGAAGTGAAGAACTTGTGGCAGGTGACGTTATTCTTTTAGCCAGCGGAGGACACGGCTTTGTTTTTCTTGAGGAATCAGAGTTAATAGAGGTTAAGCAAGGGCCTTATATCTCTTTTGAAGTTGATAAAGAAAGATTTGAAGAAACTGATGAACTAAAACAAGTTCATTCCTATTTGTGAGCCATTGAAAAAATGATAACGAAAACAACTGAAAGCACTTTTGTTCCGGTTAATGAGCCGCTGCTTTCCGGCAACGAAAAAAAGTATCTGCTTGAGTGTATTGAAAGTGGCTGGATTTCTTCGGAGGGTCCATTTGTCAAAAGATTCGAAAGGGAATTTGCTGCCCGGGTAGGTAGAAGGTTTGGTGTTGCTGTAAGCAGTGGTACCGCGGCACTCCAGGTGGCTGTGTCGGCATTGGGGATTGGGGCGGGTGATGAAGTTATAATGCCGACGTTTACGATTATCTCATGTGCCGCAGCTATTATGCGGACATGCGCATCCCCTGTACTGATTGATAGCGACCCTGTTACCTGGAATATGGATGTTTCACAAATTGAAGATAAAATCACACCAAAGACAAAAGCGATTATGGTAGTTCATATTTATGGATTGCCGGTGGATATGGACCAGGTTATCGCTATCGCGAAAAAATATGATTTGAAAATTATAGAAGATGCTGCACAAGCACATGGTTTAACTTACAAAAGTAAACCCTGTGGTAGTTTCGGTGATATCAGTACTTTCAGTTTTTATCCGAATAAACTGGTGACAACAGGTGAAGGTGGAATGGTAGTTACAGACAATGAGCAGGTTGCTTGTAAGTGTAGAGGATTGAGAAACTTATGCTTCAAAAAGAACAAAAGATTTATTCATGATGAATTAGGCTACAATTTCAGAATGACTAATCTGCAGGCGGCGTTGGGGGTTGCGCAGTTAGAGCAACTTGATAGATTCATTGAAAAAAAACGCCAAGTTGGCAATAAGTATACTGAGTTACTTTCGGGTATTGAACAGTTGCAGTTGCCGACGGACCGAATCACATACGCAGATAATATCTATTGGGTCTATGGAGTTTTGCTGGCTGATGATTTTGGATATGATGCAGACTATGTGAGAAAATATATGGCTCACAAACAGGTAGGGACAAGGCCCTTTTTCTGGCCGATACACGAGCAACCTGTGTTTAAAAAGACAGGTATGTTCGAGAAGGAAAACTATCCTGTTGCTGAGAAGCTTGCAAGGCGGGGATTTTATGTCCCCAGCGGATTGGCGTTGACCGAATTGCAGATTGAATATGTGGTGGAGTGTCTGAAGGAAATTCTTAAATGAAGGTCTTTGACAATTACGCCCATTATTATGATTTGCTTTACCGTGATAAAGATTACAGAGGTGAGACGGATTATATCTGCGGCCTTTTGGAGAAGTTTGCTCCTGGTGCAAAATCCATTCTGGATTTGGGATGTGGCACGGGCAGACATGCAGTGAGTCTTGCTGAGAGGGGATTTGATGTTTTTGGGGTTGACTTGAGTAATAAGATGATAGCGAAGGCCGGGGAACGTAAGACACAGCTCAGTAGCCATATCAGCCAAAAGGTAAATTTTGAAGTAGCCGATATTCGCAAGTTAAACATCGGGAAAAATTTTGATGTAATAGTCTCGCTTTTTCATGTGCTTAGTTATCAGACAACTGATGAAGATTTGCAGTCTATGTTTGAAGTGGTTGCCGAACACTTAGAGCCCGAAGGGATCTTTATTTTTGATTTCTGGTATGGACCGGCTGTACTGGCTGAAAAACCCGAGGTGCGAGAGAAAAAAATAATCGAACAGGCAATGGAGATTAAGAGAGTTGCAAGGCCAAAAATGCTTGAAAATAGCAATTGTGTGGAAGTGAATTATGATATGACAATTCATGACAAAACCACCGGTAACATCGAGGAGTTTTATGAATGCCATCGAGTCAGATACTTATTTCTGCCGGAGATAAAAGAGTTTTTGCACCAAGCGGGGATGAACTTGGTATTTTCATATGGATGGATGAGCGGCAAGGAGCCGGGTCTGGACACGTGGGGCCTGTGCTGCGGGGCGGTTTTGAGTAGGTAAATTGTGGCCTGTACGCAGATGCAAAAAGGGGCTTAAATGTACGATATTTAAACAAGTCTTAACGTCTAATTTTGTGTGCTGTTGGCGCAGGAAAGGCCTAAAAAACAGGAAATCTCGGTCAGAATACGGCCTGTCAGTATCAAAAAGGGCCGTTGGGAATTTAACCCGGTTTTTTCAAGCAAAAACCGGGTTTTTTATTTGTATTTCGGTGGTATCGGTATGCAATTTGCTCCCTAATAAGGGTATGGACCGATGGTCTTAGTGCTTGGAGTGTCTACTTTGTGAGACAAAGAAGAAGTTAAAAATCGAGTTATAACCCAACAAGTGAGAGTTAATGAGAGTCGGCCTTTTTTTATCTGATTTTCCTATATATTACCTTCCCTGGGCATGTGAGATTGTAGATGGGCTTGCTGCAAGGGGCCTTGAAATCGATTTATATCTACAAAACGCCGGTGAAAAAGCCCCTGTTCTCCAGAATAATATTAACATGATAAATTTGTCAAATCCCGGCTTAAGGTGTTCTCAAGAAGAACTTGATTATGTTGCTCGGCAAAACATACCCTTCTCACATTTACTATCCCCTGCAAGTATTGGTTTAACACAGATAATATCTGAAAAAAAGAAGTATGATTACTGCATAGGGCTGGAGTCCAAAGGGCTTCTACTCGCAAAAATTGCCGCAGATGCTTCAGGGTGTCGACTTGGCTATCTTAGTTTTGAATTATACGAGGAGAAAAATCCAGGTGTATGGGGTGACGAGATACACGATGTAAAAAAATTCGAATCGTTACTGATGCCTGAAATAGACCTGTTTATGATTCAGGATGAAACTCGCAATAACGAGTACTTCAAGATTTTAAACACCAACCGAAGGCCTCAAAATACCATGTATTTTCCGGTTTCCCTTCCGAGGGTTTGCTTAAGTGAAAAACCACGATATTGGCACGAAAGATATAATCTGCCGGAGGAGTTCAAGATAGTTTTTTATATAGGCCAGATAACCAGCAATAGATTGTTGGATAAGATGGTCATGGGGGCCCAGTCTTTTGATGATGACCAACTGTTGGTTGTCCATGGTCCGGCCTTTGGCAATATAAATGATATTTTAAGACAATTGAAACAATTAGATAAGAAAAACAAGGTGATATTCTCAACAGATGAGGTGGATTGCAATGAGATGAAGTACCTGGTGGCTTCGGCGGATATAGGATTGGCATTCTATAGTACTGACCGGATTAACGATTTTACGACGGGAAAATCATCAGCCAAGCTTGCGCGATACATGCAAGCGGGTATTCCAGTTATATGTCCGGAGTATCCGACCTTTAAAGATGTGGTGGATAAATATCATAATGGAGAGTACTTTTCTGATTTTGCCAAGCTACCGCAGTTAGTGAACAGGATATTTGACAATTATTCATATTACTGCAAAGGGGCCAAACAAGCTTTTGGATATATATATAATTTGGATAAATATTTGAATGTCCTCAGCAAGCATATAAAGAACGGAAATTGTTCTAATATATCAGGAACACTTTCCGTTGATACTACATGGGAGCAGGTAAGGCGGATGCCGGTTATCCGGCTCTATGCCGGCGATGTTCCCAAACAGAAAGAGTATGAGGGTGTGATTGGTTTGTCACTGAGTAAAAACGACCAAAATCATCTGCAACATGACATCACCCAACCGTTTCCACTTATAGATAACACGGTCGATAGTTTTCAGACAGAAGATGTGTTTGAGCACATCCCATTTGAAAAACTGGCACCCGTTGTAAATGAAATATACCGCGTATTGAAACCGGGAGGATTATTTAGGCTTTCTGTTCCGGATTACGGGTGTGACGTATTGCAGAACCGGTCCATAAAAGATGAAAAGGGGCAGATAGTTTTCGACCGAGGCGGCGGTGGAACGCCGGAAAATCCCGGACATGTCTGGTTTCCGAGAATTGATACTGTCATGCAACTGCTAACAAAAACAAAATTTCATGAGTCGGGGAAAATAGAACTTTTACACTATTACAATAAGGACGGCACTTTTGTGGCGAAACCGATAGATTACTCTAAAGGTCATGTTATGCGCACCCCCGATTTTGATGAACGCGTAAAGGCCCCATATCGTCCAATGTCCTTGGTAATAGATTTAACAAAGGGGAGGGAAATGGTGCCTCAGAATTCAGTAAAACCCGTGCCAACCCAACTTTATAAAAATTCCCAAAACAGAGAGGAATTTTTGCCTTTGATGACAGTGAAAAATGACAAAAAGAGTCATTATGGAAAAGAGTATTTTGATTGGCAAAAAAATATTGGAAGTTTTGGTGGTTTAGCTAATCTTTTTAAATTTAAGGAATTCATTAATATAACTGATACAGTGATAGATTTTGGCTGTGGCGGAGGATATTTGCTTCGAAATCTGCAGTGCAAAGAAAAGATGGGGATTGAAGTAAATCCACATGCGAGACAAGAAGCCAAAAGGAATGGGATCCAGGTAGTTGAGTCAGCCGATGAGGTTCCTGATAAGTTTGCTGATATTATCATATCTAATCATGCATTAGAGCATGTGGGAAACCCTCTTGAAGTACTAAAGAAACTAAGAAAAAAGTTAAAAAACAACGGCAAGATTATTTTTGTCGTGCCACACCAGGATACGAGGGAAGAGTATGATTCTGCGGATAAAAACAAACACTTATACACATGGAACCAGATGACGTTAGGGAATTTGTTTTCAGAGGCTGGATACGAAGTTTTGAAAGCAAAGGCATTTCAACACCAATGGCCTCCTAATTATATAGAAGTGTGTTCCCAATATGGAGAGGAAGAATTTCATAAAAGATGTAGAGAATACGCGATTAAGAATGACAATTATCAGATAAGGATAGTGGCAACACAAAACTCAAGGATCAGGAACTATGTTATGAAAGATATTCCGGTAATATTGGTATGTTATAATCGCCCATGGCATACATTACAGGTCTTAAAGGCCCTGGAGAAGCATAATATCCAGAACTTATATATCTTCTCAGACGCCCCAAAGACAGAAAAAGACCAGGATAGTGTTGCAAAAATCAGGAAATTAATAAAAAGTATTTACTGGACAAAACCTGAGATTATATACCAGGAAGTGAATCAGGGTCTAGCCAAGTCAATTGTAGGTGCAGCAAACTATGTATTCCAACGCCATGACAGATTAATTCTTTTAGAGGATGACTGTGTCCCGAAGAAGTATTACTTTGATTTTATAAGAAGATGTCTTTCAAAATACGAAAACAATACAAAGATTTTTGGCATTAACGGATATTCAGTTCCAATCCCTGACGATTTGCTGGCAAACCATCCCTTTGATATATACTTTTATCCCCGGATTGGAAGCTGGGGATGGGCAACATGGAAGAGGGCCTGGAAATATTATGACCTTGATCTGACCAAATTGTATAAGCAGGCCATTACCAGCAATATCGATATTAATCAGGGCGGTCCAGATATCCATGATATGGTACAAAGATTTATAGCCGGGAAATTAAAGGATGTATGGACACTGAACTGGATTTTAGCAGTATATTTAAATAATGGTTACTATATATATCCGACAGCTTCGCAAATTCAAAATATCGGTTGCGATGGAACCGGGCTACATAGTGATGCATCAAACCATTTTGATAATTTCTGCGATGACAAAGAAATCAAGAGGCTTCCTGACAATGTTATTGTGAATCAGGATTTGGTCGACAACTATAACAGTTTTTTTGGCCAACATAAAAGCAAATTAAAAGTTCCTGACATTCAGGATGCACGTCATAGCAATGTGTTGAAGATTAACAATACTCAGCATAGTCGGAATATACATGTAAATCGAGACAAGCTATCAATAGTCCACATTAACACTCATGATATCGCCGGTGGAGCGGCAAAGGTCGCTTGGCGACTTGCAGAGGCCCAGCGCAATGCCGGACTCGATTCAAGAATGCTTGTAGGGATAAAAGAGAGCGACTCAGAACACTCTTCGGCTTTTCCCATTGAATGTGACCCGGCTCGACAGTCATACTGTAAAGAGCATGGGCAATTATTTTATGATTGCCAAGGAAGCCACAAACTGATAGCAAATCCCATTGTGAAATCTGCTGATATTGTGCATATGCACAATCTGCACGGCGGATATTTTAATCCTTTTTCTCTTTCGGCCATCTCATATCTAAAACCCCTGGTCTGGACATTGCACGATATGCAGTCAATCACCGGACACTGCGCACATTCATTTGATTGCCAGAGATGGCAAACCGGCTGCGGCAGGTGCCCATATTTGAATGTTGAGCCTGCAATTCAACTCGACACATCTGCACAGTTATTGAGGGACAAGAAATTAATCTACGACCATTCCCGCTTGTGGCTGGTTACACCTTCACAGTGGTTGAAAAGCAAAATTGAAAGAAGTGTTTTACAGTCCCACCCAGTAGAATTGATTTACAACAGCATTGATACTACTGTTTTCAAGCCCTGTGATAGAGTTGAGGCCAGAAAGAAATTCGGCGTTCCTGCAAAAGCCCTGGTAATAGGTGCTGTAGCTCACGGCGGCGCACTGACAAATCAATGGAAAGGTGGCAAGTACACTCAGAAAGCGTTGGAGGCATTAAAAAACAAACTACCCGACCATGTTTTTGTAAATATCGGGGGTGATTATGAGACAGACAACCCCAAAATCATCAATATACCACATATCAATAACGAAAGCGAACTTGCCCGGGCTTATTCCACGCTTGATATATTTCTCAATACATCAGTCGCTGATAACTGTCCGCTGGTTATACTTGAAGCTTTGTCCTGTGGCATTCCAATAGTAACATTCGATACCGGCGGGATTCCGGAACTTGTTTGTGACGGCCAGCAGGGGTGTGTAACAACCCGTGGAGACCAGCAAAAATTAGTACAAGCCCTTCAAAGATTGGCTGTTAGTCCAGACTTACAAAGACATTACGGCCATAATGCGCGAGAAAGAGCGGTTTCCAGGTTCGATTGCAAGATAATCTACAGTCAATACGAAAATCTTTATGAGCGCATCCTGGAAGAAAGTAAAGCCGGGAGAAGTCAGGTAAAACTATTTCCCTCATCGGAAATACCAAAAATAATTATGAGCCGGGCTTTTATAGAATCCGAAAACAGCAAGTTAAATGCCATAACTCCAAAAGCTAAGCCGGCAACACCGGATGCAGATTCCTCGCAGACAGAATATGACGTCAGCATAGTTTTGTGTACCAAGGACAGGGCCCAGCTGCTTGACCAGATGCTTGGCAGCTTAAAGGAGGCTGCGGACGACTTTGATGATTTTACTTATTCGAAAAAATCGCATTTTGCTTTGTTTAAAGGATATGACGTTGAATTATATGGAAAATCAATTGACCCCGATGCATGCGACTTAAAAGCATATCAGGACCTGCTTGTGTTCTCCTTTATCAAGGAAAACATCCCCAGGGGTTCGCGAATATTGGATATCGGTGGAGGCAAATCCCGAATATTGAACTATTTTAAAAATAATTATGAATGCTGGAACCTGGATAAATTAGAAGGCCTTGGAAATGGTCCTGTTGCTGTTGGCTCTGAGGGCTGCCGGCTGGTTAAAGATTATATCGGATGTTTCAATAAGGAATTGCCGGACAATTATTTTGATTTTGTATTTTCCATTTCTGCTTTGGAGCATGTCCCTGAAGACGACGAAGGTTATTTTAAGAACATTAGAGATGATATAGACCGTATCTTAAAGCCTGGGGGGTATTCTCTGCATTGTTTCGATGTGGTAATGAAACAAGATTCGGTATGGACGAATAAACTATTACCGTTTCTATTTACAAATCTGGAAACTGCACATCCTTTTATACTCTTGGAAGAATTAGATAAAGATTCTGATTTGTATTGCATGTCAAAACAAGCTTATTCCAGGTACTGGGAGCATACCACTAAAAGACCTTATGAAGAATTTGGCAAACCTCTATCATATAATATTATGTGGAGAAAGGCGTTGAAATTTACCCCAATACTAGGCAAAAACAAACAGGAGGATAAGCATAGTCTGCCGAAAATATCAGTAATCACCCCATCTTATAATCAGGCAGAGTTTTTGGAGGAATGTATCGATTCGATTTTGAGTCAGAATTATCCAAATCTGGAATACATTATAATGGATGGAGCAAGCACCGACGGATCGGCTGAGATTATCAGGAAATATGAAAAATATCTGACTTATTGGCAAAGCAAGCCGGACGCCGGCCAATATGCTGCTATAAATGAGGGTTTGCAGATGGCGACCGGCCAGATTATGACCTGGCTGAATTCAGATGATAAGCATCATAAGGATTCTTTATTTAAGGCTGCATATATTTTTGAAAAATATCCGGACCTGGAATGGATGACAGGCAGACCTACAGCCTGGAACGATAAAGGTGAGCTAATCCTTGTTTTTAACTATTTGCCTTTGTGGAGTAGAGAAAAATATCTCCAGAGATTTTTTAAAAAGATTTGCATACAGCAGGAAAGTACTTTCTGGAAAAGAAGCCTTTGGGAAAAGGCCGGCGCCAGGTTACGAACTGATTTGCAGTTTGCCGGCGATTTGGAACTGTGGGTCCGTTTTTTCAGGCACGCGCAGTTGTTCACGGTTGATACCTTGCTTGGCGGCTATCGGTATCAACCCAATCAGAAAACGAATCTGTACCTGGATAAGTACATGCAGGAAGGCGATCGGATAATCGACCGGGAAATTGCTGATATTAAAAGAAACGAATTAACTCGGATGCTGCCGGCTCCGCGGCCAATCTCGTTTGACCGAAAGGAATTTCAAGGATATAAGAAAAACTTTTCGTTTAAAGTCAATGATGCTCACCTTGTGGGGACGGGCAATGAACCTGAAGCTGTTTTGGACGTCCAAGCCCCCCTGAGGCGGACTGCGCAAGATATTAGATGCCGGGGCGACTTCAAAATAGGGGAAAACACCCCCTTGACCATCGCCACGAGCATAGCTCCGAAAGAGCTTGAGAAACAAATAAAGGCGATAGAAAGTTGGATAAGAATCGGTTTCGACGTTGTTTCAATCAATTGCAGAGAAGAAATCGGGATATTACAGGAATCCTTTCCTGACGTTAAGTTTGTTCAAGCCAGGCGGGATGCGAGAAAAACCCTTGGTAAGCCCTTCGTATATCTTGACGATTTTTTAAAGTATTTTCAGGAAAGTGATTCTGAATTTTGTAGCATCGTAAATTCCGACATTCGCCTGGTTGGTGATGAAGGCATCATTTCTTTTATTAAAGAACAGGCAAAAGATTCAATTGTTTATGGGTCGAGAATAGACGTCGATTCATCAGAGGCTTTGAACGGCCGGGCGTATAACAAGGGATTTGACTTTTTCTTTTTCCATAAGTCTCTGATATCGTCTTTGCCGAAATCTGATTTCTGCATTGGGGCCCCCTGGTGGGATTATCTGGTGCCGTTAGTTCCAATTTTAAAGGGGATACCAGTAAAGAAACTCGTTTCTCCGTTTGCATATCATATCAAGCATCCACATACATACAGTCCAAAGCAATGGTTGTCCTTGGGCGAGAAGTTTTTTGAATATTTATATAAGAAAGTTTACGGCAACATTGATTCGCGTTCCGTTCGTAATTGCCGACTTTTTTGGCAGACGTTATTTTCTAATTATCCACGTCCCCATCTTGCAGACGAAACGAAAGTTATAGAAGATGAGGGCGAACAGGCGGGTAAATTATGTACGAATCGTGCCAATTATATTCTTGAGTTTTTGAGTACGAAATCACTTCCGATTTCCTATCTCAATGGTTCTCGAAAAGCATGTATCCTGAATCAAAAAGCTGAAGACCTTTCAATCAAAGACGATTTTGATTGTACGCCGAATATCGCTGCCAAGGCCCCTGAAGATGTAGAAATAAGTAGGGCATCAACAAAGTTGGATGATAAAAAGGAAAAAGGTTTTTCAATAGGAAGCAAAGAAATCTCGTATCCTACCTTCGCGCAGATACAGCAGAGACTTGATAAGTTGGAATATTGTCAAAAATTTGTATTGGATAAAAATGAGATAGTCAGGCCGATTCCGGGGGGGCAGACAGACGTCAAATTAAAGCAGATGGGAGAATGTTTTCCGGCCTCTTTTCATGGAAAAAGATTCTTGGAAGTAGGAGCAAATAAAGGTTTTTTTACCATGTTGGCGGCGAAGAGAGGAGCGTCTGAAGCCATTGCTCTTGAACCCATGAGTGAATACGTGGAATTGATGGAGGACATAAAACGATATTTCAAACTGGAAAATTTCAAACCTGTTGGAGAAAGTTTTGATGAATCCATAAAGAAATATGGTTTGTTCGATATTGTCTTCGTCGGTTCAGTTTATCATTATATATTTTTAAGCCTTCGTGATCATGCTAAGTTTTTTTCTATATTATCCGACATTACGTCTGATTATGTAATATTCGAGGGCCCCACGTCACTGGATGACGCATATTTAAGAAGACATTGTGAGGAAAATGGCCAGTTGGAGTTCATGACAAAGAATTTCACTCCTGATGCTATTTTCTCAGCAGCTAAAAAGTATTTTGGTGAAATAGAATATATTTCAAAATGGATGCCGGCCAGAGGCATTTATGTTTTCAAGAAGAAAAAACACACCTATCGTACAGTTGAATTATTACATAAGAATACTACTCCCGGGCACACTTCAGAAGCTTTTTTGGCATTGGACGGAAATAGGAATCAAGTGTGTCTGAAGAAGTCATGTACCCCTCAATGTTTTACTGCAATACCACGTTTTTTCGGAACAGGCATAAAGTCTCATCCCCTGCTGGTGGAATTACACGATTGCTGGATAACAGATGGCATAGTGTATCAAGTTATGGAGTATTTAGAAGGTTATGAAGTTCTTGGAGACAGGTTCTGGCAGCTTGAGAGGATTACAAAAGCGGTATTGATTAGCAGGATACTTCGTATGGAATTAGAATTGCTGCGCCATGATTTACTGTTTTGTGATTTGAGTCCCGCTAATTTTATGGCAAAAGGTGATAAGTTTAAAATAATTGATTTGGAAGGGTTGGTGTATACAAATGAGAAAAGTAAAAATGCTGAATTGATTACCGCATTTGGTGCATTAACCTTGACTGAGTTGATCCTAAGGTCCTTTTTTGACTCGAAACTTACACGGAACACACTGATGGAGTTATTCGGATTGGACACTGCATTTTCATATGTGGTAAAAGAATCATCTCTTAAAAAGGGATTGAATATTTTATGTGATAATTATAGCGGGATTCAGCCGTTTATCAGTGATATCGAAAAGATTTTTCTTGATTGGAAATACTTACATCAACCTCAATTATATCGTTCACTGCTTGATAATATCAAGTCGCTTATCAAACCTGCGGGCATGGTGGAGTCACGAACGGACCGGGCCGTTAGAAATCATGACCGTGAATACCTTGTGTCCGCCGTTATTTCAACTTACAACTCAGAGAAGTTCCTAAGGGGTTGCCTGAACGATTTAGAGCAGCAGACAATTGCCGATAAGCTTGAGATAATCGTTGTCAACAGCAACTCTGAGGAAAATGAAGAAGCAATCGTTCATGAATATCAGCAAAAGTATAATAACATAGTCTATATTGAAACTGAACAACGTGAGGGAATTTATACTTCCTGGAACCGTGCAGTCAAGGTTGCTCGGGGGACTTTTCTAACCAATGCCAACACAGACGACCGGCACCGTGAAGATGCCCTGGAAATAATGTCTGAAACGCTGCTGACCAATCCTGATGTTGCTCTTGTTTACGGCGATCAGATATGTACCGATACACCGAATGGCACCTTTGCCAATCATCACGCTATCGAGATGGCCAGAAGAGCTGAATACAGTCACGAAAGACTACTCTTCGGTTGTTGCGTGGGCTCACAGCCAATATGGCGCAAATCACTTCATAATGAGTTCGGGTATTTCGACGACACATTGACCTGCGCAGGCGATTGGGACTTCTGGCTGCGCATCTCAAGAAAATACAAATTCAAGCACATAC
>Ga0315545_1001777_pt1 | contig 20420 bp, 8 predicted proteins | sample SalMarSW160210MG_FD_203096 | JGI IMG/M metagenome (GOLD analysis project Ga0315545, IMG submission 203096) | Salt marsh sediment microbial communities from the Plum Island Ecosystem LTER, Massachusetts, United States - Salt Marsh Sediment SW1602-10 ...
TAACGTAATCATCATGTCCGGGCTGACTCCAGGCTAACACTCTCTGCTTAGCATCCACACCTATGCTAAACCTGACATCGGACTCGACCATTATATCGGCAGTTCCCCAAATTTTTTCGGGCGCCACCTCATCTCCAGACATAGGAAATGGATCTTCACAATGATCTCCATCGACAATTATCTGCGGAAGAGGATACCTCATATACCTGCGTATTGACAACCCCCCTTCATCCGGAACAGCAAATTGATAAATATCAAGGTCACGTAAACGAGCGCAACTTCCTGTAATATAAGCATCCCATATTTGTCCGGTTGTATCCTCCCAGTTTCGAGCCCCAAAAAGCAATCCGGCATCCTTAAGTAACCCTCCTGGCCACGAGTTCGTACTACCAATCTCATCCTCCACAGTACAGTAACTGCCTCTATAGTACGCAACCATACCATAATCCCAAACTTCACTGCTTTGACAGCCATGGTCATATATCCTGGCTTCAGTTTTTCCCACTTTGACCAGTTTAACAATCTGGGCATGGACACCACCCACCCGGAAAAAGGCCAGCAGAAAAATTAATATTAATAACTTCCTATGTTTCATTTTCAATAACCTCCTTTTCTTCTCTTCTAAAAAGAGAACCTTATTCCAAACTGCACATATCTGGGGTCAAGGTACCAAAGGTAATCTCTATTGGGATTATTTATATATGGTTTATCATCGCTTTTCAAATCTCCAATATGATCCGGTTCGGTTCCGGCTTCTTTAGGACCGACTACCGATTCATCATCCACAAAAGGTTCCTCATCAAAGATCTCGAGATGAAGGGATTTAAGATATTCAATTCGGTCTACGCCACCAGTCAAAGAAGGGTCGAAGCCTTGAGCATCCAGAGTACCCCAGTCAAAAATATTGTGCACATCCATAAACAGATTAGCTGTAGCACCGCCGATCGAAAGACTCTTGTTTATACTCACATCTATAATACGCGTAGCCGGCCATTGGATATTATTTGCCAAAACCTCATCAAAATCCCCACCATAAGGATTAAACCTATCATAGTAACCCGCTCTCCATTGATACGAAAATGAAAGATTATAACCTCCTAAAAATATTCCCCAATCCTGAGGCACCTTCAATGTAAATAGAGCCCTGAAAACTGGCTGCGGAAGGGGTTTATCCTCCTTGGGGTCTACCTTTGCCTCATTTGACTGTAACAGCGGATCCTCATAATTTTGCCTTAATCCAATCCTTCCTGATGTGTGCACCATGTAATCATAATTTACCCACCCAGTAAAAAATCTTCCATGGTCTTTCCTAAACTCAAATTCAAAACCCCTTGTATCGCCATAGCCGGTATTTTCATTAGTTGTATAATTAACATCTCCGTAATAACTTAAATATTTAACCGTACCGCTCTCATTATCTGTATCCTTATAGTAACCCGAAATCCTTGCTAAGTAAGTATTAGCTATGCTGCTTTCAAGACCCACCTCATAAGAAACTGTCCTCTCCATCGTAAGACGCGGATTCCCCAGGAAACTAATCGGATCACCCGGTGCACCCCAGATAACCTTATACCTGTTCTCGTTGGTTGGCAGGGAGTAAAAATGTCCGTAATTGAAGAACAACTTGCTTTTTTCCAATACCGGGAATGAAACTCCAAGTCGAGGACTTATCTGAAAGGTAGAAGCCACGCCTTCCACAGGACCCTGAGTAAACAAAGAATCTTTAAACCATGAAGAAAGGAAAAGCGAATATCTCTCTGTAGTATCTGGCCACTCGATATTTGGGTCCGAGTAATCGAACCTCAAACCAAAATTGGCAAACATTCCTTCGAATTCAATCTTGTCCTGAATATAGCCGCCCGCAAGAATAGGATATGAACTATAGTTAACAAAATAACCCTCACTCGACTCGGTTGGGTCTTCGCCTTCCTCCGGCCAGAACCATCCCTCATTGGTAATAAAATATTCATGCAGTTTATCATATTGAAACGAAAAACCGAATTTTATCAGATTGTACTTATTTAATTGTGAGTTCATACCGAAACTCGCGCTATAGGTCTGTGCCCAGGAAGTATTCCAGGTTCCACATTGATGGGAAAAACCGAATGACGCTTTGCCACTAGCATCAGCACCATAGTTGTCTTCATGTAGAGGGTGAGCCCAACCATACGGGACGTCGTCCACAGCATATTTAGTTTCTCCAATACTATCTGCAAACCACAGCACCACTGTATCTCCCATCATACGAGTCGGCACATCATAATTGTATTGAGCCCTATTGTTCCTGCGTAGATAAGTCAAATGTACATCATAAAAAGTATTCTCTGACAAAGCATGCTGCAGCGCGAGACCGTACATTCTGGAAGTAATATCGAACGGGGTTAACGCATTTACTCTGTACAGCTGATCGCCATTTAATTTATTACTGCCGTGCCATCTTCCAGCATAATGCGCAACGCCGAACAACATATCCGACCCGCCTCGGAGGTAGCCCTGTCCGATTTCCCCCGAGGGATAATCCCCTTGCCACATGTGACCCTCGCCGTACGGGGAAAGGGAATTAATAATTGAGTGGGCACCCTTCATATTTACCTTAAAGTTACCAAAACGAGAAGTCAGCTTTAAACTTGTCTGGCGTTCTCTGTAATAATCCCTGCTGTCCGGAATAGCAAACGCTTCATTATGGTCCCTGTAAGAAGTATAAAATGTCATATCCCCTAAATAACTGCCAATAACGGGAATGGGACCACCAAAGCCAGCGTCCAAGGTCCAATCCGGCTTATTGCCGTATTCGCCAGTCCTATCCTGATCACTAAAATCATAAGCAACCTTTTCATAACCTATCAATAAAGTATCATCTTGATAAATCGGAGCATAAATGGAATCACCACCGTTATAGATTAATAAGAGAGAATCTGTTCTGGGTACATTAATACGGCGCATCCACATAAATCTATCACGCTGCATTTCAGCAGTAGTAATATTCGTATCTCTTCTTACCTCATATATCCATCCACCAAATGTCATAAATCCTTGATAATGTTCATATTTAAGTGTATCGTAAAACGGGCTGTCTTCATCCCCCCATACGGCCCTAGGGCCTTTCCAGCAAACGCTGTCATATTTAATAACCGTATCCTGAGAAATAATATCACCTAACGTATCCAGCACAATATTCAAATAACCAGTATCCAGCTTGTTCCATAAATACACCGCATTATTATAATTATCAGGGTCAAAGACAGAATTACCGCTGTGCTTTTGATAACCGGGAGTATATCTGAATTCAAAGGAACCTTCGTATTTTCCGGGAGAACCTTCTCTGGTTACAACATTTATAACTCCCGAACGAACATTCGCGTATTCTGCGGCAAACCCTCCTTTTTCCACCCTTACCTCTTTTATCTCGCTCAGGTTGGGCATCATGATAGGTTCGTTTACTCTCTGGTCGACAAGAAGTAAACCATCAGCCAGCAATTTGGTCTCACCTTGACCACCACCCCTAACACTCCAGCCTGCCATCCCGGCCTGTAAGTTGAGATATTGTTTCACGTCTGAGATAAGAGGAACAGCTTCTATTTCACTTTTATCCGCAACGAAAAAACCGGAAGAAAGGTCCATCTTAATAACTTCTCTCTCAGCCTGGACAGTCACTCCTTCACCCATTATAACCGTCGCCTCTAACTGGAATTCGGCAGGAGTAGTATGTCCTGATATAACCCTAACACCGGTCATCGTAAGAGTTTTATAACCCATCATTCTGGCCTGAAGGCTATAATTACCCGGATCCAATCTTGATATGAAGTAATAACCATCCACATCACAGGCAGTTCCTCTATCGGTACCCTCGATTACAACATTGGCACCAGGTAGAGGCTCACCGGTTTTAGCATCCACGACGACACCAGCAATCTTTCCGGTGACCGCCGTTTTCGCATCTTGAGTAACCATAAAAAACGCAACAAATACAAGCAAACTATATAAAATCCACCTGGGCAACAACTCTCTTCCCCTTTCCGCTTTTTTCATGAAAACCTCCTTTCATTAGGGTTTACAAAATAAGTTAAACCAGTTGATTTAAACGCAAAAAACTCGACAAACATTCTTGCCTTATAAACCTCCTTAGATTTTGGATAATGATTCAAACTACATTGAAACCTCTCGATAGAATTTTGACCACACGGATAAAACAGAATAAACATAGATATAGATAACACCCAAACTTTCTCACCTATAATTTTTATCATGCCCTCCTTACTTCAGTGAGCCTAACAAAAAAACACTTCTCTACTTTTACTATATAACTCTTCAAACATTACTCTTATTACTTTCAATATTTAACTATTATATAATTTTTAAAATCACGATAATTCAATTGCTCTTTACCTTATTTTCTAATCAGCATATGGACAACTTTATAACCATAAGTTAATAAATTCCGGCATATCAAATTATTTGAGCTAAATATTTCCATATGATTTATCATAATAATTATCTGGTAATTGTCAAGGGTAAAAATTAGTTGGTGTCATTATTATAAATAAATGTCCTATTTTAATTTCATAAATAAATGTCGCATTTGAGAGGAAAAACATGACATTTATTTATAATAACTGGTTTATATTTTTTGTATTAAAAAAGATAGAAAAAAGGTTACCCCTTTGTGAAAAAGGAGGTAACCTTGGAAAAGTATTCCCTTACTATGAAAGATATTAAAAGACATGAAATAATCAATAGCTGGCTTAAAAGAGAAATAACAGGTAATCAAGTAAGCGTACTTTTAGGGATCAGTTATCGGCACGCTTTAAGATTAAAAAGAGCTTTTAAAGAAAAAGGACTTGAAGGGATTGTTTCAAAGAAGAGAGGCGGAAGAAAAGGTATTTCGAACCTATTGAAAGAAAGAGTTTCAGGTTTATTTAAGAGGAAATACGATAGTAGATTTAATATAGCCCATTTCAATGAGAAGCTAAATGATTTAGAGGGTATTCATCTTTGCTTACAGTACGATTAGGAATATTTTAATAGAAAAAAGACTTCATAAACCTAAAAAGAGAAAAGGAAATAGCGGTTATAAAAGGAGAAAACGGATGCCGAGAGAAGGAATGCTCATACAGATGGATTCTTTCCTTCTTATCAATGGTTGGAAAATATTCCGGAGGATTGGTATCTCATAACAATGATAGACGATGCCACAAATGAACTATTATTTGCGAAATTTTTTCATAAAGATACTGCCTTCAATAACATGGAAGTTATAAGGAAAATTCTTGAAAATAAAGGACTTTTTATGTCTTTATATGTTGATAAAGCCTCCCATTTCAAAACTACCAGATATGGGGGATTACATTATAACGTTAGTATTGAACATGAAGAGACTCATATAGAAAAGATATTAAAAGATCTTGGTATCACCTTAATACCTGCGAATTCTCCTCAGGCAAAAGGAAGGATAGAGAGGGATTTGGGAACACTCCAGGATAGACTTATAAATGAGATGTGGTTGGCAAAAATAAGAGACTATAGAGAAGCAAATGGTTTCCTCCGGGATGTATTCATTTCTTACTGGAATAAAAGATTTAAAAGAAGACCAAGAGTGGAAGGAAGTGTTTATAGAAGTGATAGAGGTATAAATCTTGATTTAGTATTTACCAGGAGGTATGTGAGGAGTGTATCAAACGATAGCACAATAAGTTTCTGTAAACAGGAGATACTCCTTCCTCTAACGAGGAGGAAACTTAATCCATATAGAAAGAAAGTAGAAGTAAGAGTATCTTCCGAAGGTACAATATGGATTTTGTATGAAGGTAAAGTTATCTATCAAACAGAAATATCGGAGGAGAATTCTCTTGTGAAGAAAGAGAAATTAATAGAGAATATTTTAAAGCACAGATCTTACGGATAAAAATATGACATTTATTCTGAAAATAATATGTGGCATATTGCATGAAAACAACAGGGTAAAAATTAGTTGCCTTGGAACGTCTGGCGAAATTTCTCGATATCTTGACAATTATAGAAATTTATATTATATTATCAAACTTAGAGAGAACTAACAATAAAACTATAATAAATATAGAGGAATAATAAATGTCTTTTATCTTAGCTTTTTATTTTTAAATGAATTATAAGGAGGAATCTTTATGATAGTATTAATTTTAACAATTGGTTTTAGTATCTCAATATCTTTTCTATATTCTATTTTTAAAGCATGTTTACTCAGTGCATCAAGTGTTGCCATAGGCAAAATACTAGCAAAAAAGCCGGACAGCGTTTGTATATTAAGCACTTTCAAAAATAATATCCGAAAACCAATAACGCCGAGAGCCAGGATTTTATACTTTCAATTGTTATGCGGTTTACTTCTGGCAACACAGACTGCTAAGGCGCAACAAACCTTCTGTAATCCTTTAAATCTAAATTATAGATTTATGTCTGATGCAATTGATGCCCGTGAAGCCGCTGACCCGGTTGTAATTTTGTTCGAAGATGACTATTATCTTTTTGCTTCTCGCTCAGGTGGCTATTGGACTTCCACAGATCTTCATAATTGGACACTTATTATTCCGACTGGTATCGACATCGAAAGTTATGCACCTGCTGCATTAGTTATAGGGGATACTGTATATTATGCTCCTTCTGCAACTGGTACAATCTACAAGACTGCCGACCCTAAATCGGGTGTTTGGACGGAAGGACCAAGTATTGGATCGTATGGCGATCCGGCTCTTTTCCTCGATGATGATGGAAGGTTATATATGTATCATGGACTAACTAATTCAACAACCATTGCGAATATTCGTATGGTTGAACTCGACCCCACAACATTTCAGGAAAAAGGTAGTGAAGTCGACTTGGTTTTTTCAATGGCTTCATCACATGGGTGGGAAAGACGAGGAGATGATAATTTGTTGGATGAAGTACCTTGGATTGAGGGAGCGTGGATGAACAAAATAAATAATAAATACTACCTTCATTATGCTGCCCCAGGAACGGAGTTCAAAACGTATGCAGATGGTATCTACGTATCATCCGATTCAGCAAAAGGACCCTTTCAATATGCGACGTACAGTCCTTTTTCATTTAAACCGACCGGTTTTATCTCAGGGGCGGGACATGGTTGCACATTTATGGATAAAGATAGTAACTATTGGCATATTGCAACGATGACTATCTCGGTCAAACATATGTTCGAACGCCGTTTAGGTCTTTTTCCGGTTGCTGTTGACGCTGATAGCAACATCCGCTGTAATACGGTCTTTGGTGACTACCCCCAATATCTTCCCGGGATAGAGAGCGATCCAATCGATGACAATTTTGCCGGTATGCTTTTACTGTCTCACAAAAAATATGTCGCGGCTTCTTCCTCTTTAGATGGTTATGGTGTTGAGAATGCGGTTGATGAAGAAGTTCGTACTTATTGGTCCGCTCAGACTGGTGATCCCGGTGAATGGATGTTGATTGATTTGGGTAAGGAATGTGATATTGAAGCTATTCAGGTAAATTTTGCGGAACACAATACTGTTCCCAGCCTTGTCCGTGGGCGCGACAATATATTATATGAAAGATACATCATCGAAAATTCCAACGATGGCATGAATTGGGATACACTCGTTGATAAGAGTCTAAATACGCAGGATGTCCCGCACGATTTTATTGAACTGGCTTCAACTGCCCAAGCGCGTTATATTAAGCTTACAAACATATTTACTCCCGGGGAAGGAAATTTTGCAGTTCGCGATCTTCGAGTGTTCGGAAATTCAAACCAAGCTGTATTCACACCAGTTGCCGGTTTTACAGTGGAGCGTGATACTGATGAGCGTAACGCTGTAGTCCGCTGGGATACAGTCTCAAATGCAGATGGTTATGTCATACGCTATGGTATAGCATCAGATAAACTGTATAACAATTATATGGTTTATGATGTGGATAGTATCGAAATACATAGTCTTAATGCGGGAGTAGATTATTATTTTAGTGTTGAGGCGTTTGACGGCGGTACAGATTATTATTACTCTGTCGGCGAATTTCGCTCTTTTGAATCAGGGCCTTGGAACGATGTTAATACTTGGGAGCAATATGACGGTTCGGCATGGATTAATCCAGCATCTAGTATTCCGAATCTATCCGATGGAGTAATAAAGATTCTTAGTGGAGATACGGTGACTGTAACGGCAACGGATTCAATAGATCAAGTCATTATTTCATCTGACGGTTATTTGGTGATTAATCCTGGTGTTACATTGTTGGTTAAAGACGGACTTGGAGCGGATTTGGCAGTCAGTGGAACTTTAATAAATTATGACTCTATCACACAGGATATATCTGCGACAATAAGTTTTTTAGATGGCAGTCGATATGTGCATGAGCGGAACGGTGGCTCAATCCCGGTATCGAGGTGGGGAAAAGGATCGACCTGTGAAGTCAGCAGCGTTACGAGTGAATCGCCATCAGGTTTAGGACAGAATTTTTACCACTTCACATGGGATTGTTTGGGGCAGGCATCGGATGTAAGTATGGGATGGAATGGAGATACGATATTAGGAAACATAAATATACAGAATACAGGAACAGGATTATGGCAATTATGTACTCCAACTGCAGGTACACCGGCAGTTATAAATATTAATGGTGATTTTAATCAGATATCGGGGACAGTTGCTGCGCATATGTCGAATGAAGGAGGGACATCTGTTACTATAAATCAAGGTGGTAGTATAAACATAACAGGAGGTCAGTTTAGTATAAGTGGAGGAACACAAGGAGGAACAGGTACTACGGTATGGAATCTAAGCGGTGGTAATTTTTCTACTTCAGATGCGAGTATACAGAGCGTTACGACAACGCCGTTAGGAGCGGGGTTTGTATTTAAGAAAGCAGGGGTACAGAGTTTGAATATAGGGTCAGGTAATACGATAGATGCGTTACCGATAGAGGTAGACAGTGGAACTACGTTGAATATTGGAACGAGTGAATTGACAGGCAGTGGTCACTTTATATTGGATTCAGGAGCTACATTAGAGACAGCACACGCTAATGGAATAGATGGTAATATACAACAGATAGGAGACACGATTATATTAAGCAAGTCAGCAAATTACACATATAATGGGATTGTAGCGCAGGTAACTGGTAGCTTGCTACCGGATACGGCAAATAACCTGACATTGAATAACAGTATGGGATTGACGCTGTCAGGGGATGTAGTTGTAAATGGAGTAATGGAGATGAAGGATGGGTTGTTGCTATCAGTAAGTGAGGTATTGAGCTATGGCGAGGATGGGGCGTTGAAATACTCGGGTAGTAGTGACCAGACGACGGCAGAGCTTGAATTTCCGGTTGTCGAGGGTCCAAAGGATTTAATAATTTCGAATAATTCTGGAGTAAACTTGCACTCCACAAGACAGATAAGAGGTAATTTGAATTTAGGAGGTAAGTTAGTGTTAGGAGCAAATGCATTGACAGCGAGGTCAGCAACAACGGAGTCAGTAACTACAGCGTTTGTAAACACAGACGGAGGAGGGAAGTTGTTGTTGCCGGTGGGGAATTCTACAGAGGTATTATATCCCATAGGAGCAAGCGGAGGAAGCACGGTTTCATATTGTCCTTTGTGGATAACCAATAATGGAGATTATGATACTATATCGGTAGGAGCAGTTATGGACACGACGTATCAAACAACAAAGCCGCGTATTAAATTGAAATGGAACATAGCAGAAGGTGCAGTAGACGGTGGAGATTACGATTTGAAGTTTGGATGGAATCCGTCTTCACTGCATGAGAACAATTTATTTAGGAGTAGCAGAGAGGATAATGCGAGGATATTTTTGATGGGAAGTGATACAACAGAGGCAGGTAGTGGAGATTACGAGTTTAATTTCACGACAAGGCCTTATACTGTGAAGCGCGGGGGGATAAGTGAGTTAGGGATGTTTGCGTTTGTAATAGGTAAGTTCAAGGATTCAGTATGGACGGGAGTGCAGATAGCGGAGAAGCCTATAAGTTATCGATTGAAGCAGAATTATCCTAATCCATTTACTTCAGTGACGTTTATAGAGTATGAATTGCCTAAGGATGAGAAAGTAGATTTAAAGGTATACAATGCGTTAGGGCAAGAGATAGCAGTATTGGAGAGGGGAAAGAAGGAAGCAGGTTATCATAAAGTAGAGTGGAAGGCTTCGAACTTGCCGACAGGTGTATATTTCTACAGATTAACAGCTGGCTCTTTTACTGGTATAAAGAAATTGTTACTTGTAAAATGAGATATCATAACAAAACTAGGAGGGAAAAAATGAAAAAAATATTCGTATTGCTGAGTTGTTATTTCATAATGGGAAATTACGGGTACGGACAATCTCCATCGTTTCAAACTTATATGAACCCTGTTATTCCCGGAGACCACCCGGACTGCACTTTAACAAAAATAGGCGATGATTTTTATACAACAGGCTCATCTTTCAATGTAACACCGGTTATTTTTCATTCAACCGATTTAGTTCATTGGGAAGCAATTGCCCAACCTGTAAAAGCATCGTGGTCAAATTACGGTGACTCACCCGGAGGCGGATGTTGGGGAGGGCACATGGTATATTATAACGGTCAATACTGGGATTTCTTTTCACGATCAAATACGATGTATTTTGTTACAGCGAGTGATCCCAGTGGGCCCTGGAGCGATCCGGTACAGGTGGCTAATCCTCCGCAACTTCCTTATACATTAGGATATGACAATTCCATATTCATCGATGATGACAGCAAATGGTATCTGGTTGTCAAAAACGGTCAACCCAATGGTGGTATTGTAGAATTGGGAACTGACGGACAACCTACAGGTGTAGTTTATAATCTTGACTGGTTAAATCCGGCACCTGGTTACCCATATAGCTGGGCAGAAGGCCCGGTAATGTGGAAATATGAAGATTATTATTATTATTCGTTTGCCCGGGATTTAGCCGGAGGTCAAAAAGTTATGAGAAGCGACACACTTACTGCCGATTCGGCATCGTGGGAAATGCTGGGTGATTTTTTTAATGAAAGCGATCCCGAGAAATCGGGTGCTCTTTTTACGAGCCCTAATCATGCCTCACCCGTGGTGATGCTGGATGATAGTACCCATTGGGTGGTTCATCCTTTATATGCGAAAGGAGAATGGAAAGGACAGGGGCGGCAGGGGCTTTTAAACCAGGTTCGTTATGATTCTACTTTAAAGCCTGTTGCCGATTATCCTATCAATAGTTACTTTACAGCACCGGATCTTCCAAGCAGTGGTATTCCCTGGATGGTTCCAAAATCCGATTTTTTTGATTCTACAGAGTTGGACCCCGAATGGTCATTTTTAGGTTATACCCCTGATGCCTTACATTCCCTAACCGACCGGACCGGATGGTTGCGCCTATCACCTAAGAACAGTACAACAGCAAATACTGTTATAAAGAATGACGGGGAACATAATTACTCGCTCATAACACGTCTTGATTTCGATCCGCAGTCGACGAATGACGAAGCCGGGCTTAGAATTATGAGGGGGGATGAAACGATGTTTGTAAGATTATTCAGTTCTGTAGATGAGGCCAGCAATAGAGTAATAGTATTCAGTTTTGACGGCACAGAATACCAAATGGCTAATACGGCGGGGGATACCTTGTGGCTCAGGATCATCAGGGAAAACCATATTATTAGCGGTTATTTCAGCGGGAACGGCATAGACTGGGTACAAGTCGGTGGGAACTTTAATGTATCTATAATTGATTCATATTCCGATTTTGTAACATTTACCGGAACCAGGCAGGGATTGTATGTTGACGGAGACAGTGAGGTATTTTTTGATCTCTATATTTATCGTGATGCATATACTCCTATCATGGCTGAATGGCCGGCTAACCAATTTGGTACGCGCAGAACATCTGCATTGGATAGTATACATAATAACGATTGGGCACTTTACGCGGGGGTTGAATTTGGCGGCAGCACTGAATATTGGAAAGTTCCAGATTCATTGGGATTCTTAGCTTCAAGTGCCACTTCTGGGGGAATCATTGAAGTATGGCTTGATTCTATTGTTACCGGTGATAAAATAGCAGAATGCAATATTGGCAATACCGGTGATTGGGGAACTTACAGTGTATTTAAATGTGGGGTGGATTCGGTATCAGGCAGGCACGATGTGTATTTAAGATTTACAGGCGGTGCAGGTGAGCTTTTTCAACTTCGAACGCTTAAGTTTTTAATCGAAGGTGATACTTCTCTTTCATCTATTGAGGAGCCGTCCTCTTCCCAAATTACAAAAAACTATGTTTTAGAGCAGAATTATCCAAATCCCTTTACTCTATCTACGACTATTAGATTCGGAGTTCCTAATAATTCTTTTGTTTCTTTAAAAGTTTACAATCTTCTCGGTCAAGAAGTAGCAGTACTCGCAGAAAAAGAGTTCTCTGCCGGCATGCATTCCGTAACATTCGACGCTTCGCGTTTGGCTAATGGAATGTATTTCTATACATTAAGAGCAAGAGATTTCACAGAGACCAAGAAAATGTCTATTATGAGATAGGGACTTTTTAAAAAAGGAAATAATCGATATGAAAACATGTATTTATTTTCTTTTGAATAGTAATTGTTTTAATATTTATTACTCTGGACAAGGGTGGATTTATTGATATTAAGTGATTTAGAACAACCATAAGTTTACAAAATGATTTTGTTCCTTAAGAAACAGGAGATTAACTTGCTAAAAAATACTAAACTGAAGAACCTAGGTTCCCTTCTTTTCTCATTTTTATTCTGTTTACTGTTTAAACTAAATGTACAAGCGCAAAGCAGTTCATTGCTAAAACTATGGTATAATCAACCTGCCAAACAATGGGTCGAGGCGTTGCCTGTTGGTAATGGTCGCTTAGGTGCTATGGTATTTGGAAATCCTTCGCGAGAAGAAATTCAGCTCAATGAAAATACAGTTTGGGCTGGTCAGCCATACCGTAATGATAATTCGGATGCCAAAGAAGCATTGCCAAAAGTTAGGCGACTGATTTTCAGAGGCAAGTACAAGGAAGCTCAAGATCTGGTGAATGAGAAATTTATCAGCCGTAACTCTCAAGGTATGCCTTATCAAACTGTCGGGAATCTTATCCTTTCTTTTCCGGGGCATGAATATTTTACAAATTACTATCGGGAATCGAATATTGCAACTGCTGTAACCGCTACCCGCTATGATGTTGATGGAGTGACATATAAGCGTGAAGTTTTTGCTTCGTTTCCGGACCAGGTTATCATTCTTCGAATTACAGCTAGCAAACCCGACAAAATTAATTTTATGGCTTCAATGAATCGTCCCGCACCTGTAGATATTTCAACTGAAGATAATGATAAATTAATCATGTCGGGAGTAACAGGTGATTGCGATTCTGTAAAAGGTGCCGTTAAGTTTCAAGCACAGGTTAAAATAATAACCAAAGGAGGCTCGGTATCGGCAACCAATAATAAGATAATTGTAAACAATGCAGATGTTGCGACCCTATATATTTCAATTGCATCGAGTTTTAAAAATTATAATGATATCAGTGCCAACGCCAGCGAAAGAGCAAATGCTTATCTTCAAAAAGCTCTGAAAAATGATTATGAACAAGCCTTAAAAGATCATATTGCCGACTATCAGCGCTATTTTAATAGAGTCAGCATCGATCTGGGTGTAACCGATTCCCTAAAAAATCCTACCAATGTTCGTATTGAACAATTTGCCAGAGGTAATGATCCGCAATTGGTAGCATTATGCTTTCAGTTTGGTCGTTATTTGCTGATTTCTTCTTCACGGCCCGGCGGACAGCCTGCCAATCTTCAGGGAATTTGGAACGATCAGCTTTATCCGCCGTGGGATAGTAAATATACTGTAAATATAAACACAGAAATGAATTATTGGCCTTCTGAAATCACAAACCTCAGCGAATTGAATGAACCGCTGATTCAGATGATACGTGAACTTTCCCGGACCGGTAGACAGACAGCAAAAGATATGTATGGCGCAGAAGGATGGGTGCTTCATCACAATACGGATATCTGGCGGATGAACGGACCTATAGATGGCTCATTTTGGGGAATGTGGCCCATGGGTGGTGCCTGGCTCTGTCAGCATCTATGGGAAAAATATGAATATAGCGGTGATAGAGAATATCTTAGATCGGTATATCCGGTAATGAAAAGTGCGGTCGAATTTTACCTTAGTTTTTTAACCGAAGAACCGCAGCATAAATGGCTGGTTGTTTGTCCTTCAGTTTCTCCGGAAAATTCTCCGGCAGTTCATCCTGAGTCTTCGATTAGCTCAGGTACAACCATGGATAACCAATTACTTTTTGATCTGTTCACGAAAACTATAAAATCTGCAGAAATTTTAAAGACTGATAAGGAATTAGTAAAAAAAATAAAAGAGACGCTGAAACGTTTACCTCCGATGCAGATTGGACAATGGGGGCAATTACAGGAATGGATGCAAGATTGGGACAACCCAGAAGACCATCACAGGCATATTTCGCATTTATATGGAGTCTATCCCTCCAATCAAATTTCACCATTCAGAACACCAGAACTTTTTAACGCTGCTCGTACGTCACTTATCTATCGTGGAGATCCTTCAACGGGTTGGTCGATGAACTGGAAGATCAATCTGTGGGCTCGTTTCTTAGACGGCAACCACGCATTTAAATTAATCAAAGATCAAATAAAGCTTGTTGGAAAATTGGACTACAAGCATATTAATTTTTCTGCCGGCGGCGGGACTTATCCGAACATGTTTGATGCCCATCCTCCTTTTCAAATTGATGGGAATTTTGGTTTTACTGCCGGCGTTGCAGAAATGCTGTTACAGAGCGATGATGGCGCAATCTTTGCACTTCCTGCCTTGCCGGATGTTTGGCAAAATGGAAATGTAAAGGGTCTTCGCGCCCGTGGCGGATTTGAAATAGAAAATATGGAATGGAAAAATGGAAAAATCTCAAAGTTAGTTATCAAATCGGCCCTCGGAGGAAACTGCAGGATTCGTTCTTATACAAAATTAAGAGCAGAAGGAAGAGCAAGTCTTAAATCTGCAATAGGTGAAAATCGAAATCCTTTTTACCAAACACCAGGAGTAAAAAAACCTATAATTTCTAATAAGGCAACTCTTGAAAATGTCAAATTAAAAAATACTTATTTATATAATTTTGAAACCAAACCAGGAGAAAGATATATCTTTTCAAAATTGTAACAAGTAAAAGATGGAGAATTAAATGGAACGGAGAATCATCAAATCAATAAGTGGAATAGTAGTTCTATTGCTTCTAAACTCTACTTTATTGTTCGCTCAAACTATTGCAATTAATGCAGGCAGTAATCAAATCATAAATTGGGAAAAGACACACTCTGCACAGCTCAAAGGAAGTGCGTCCTCAAACAAAATAAAAGTAGAATGGATATGCCCTCAAAACTCAAAAGTCGTTTTTAAAGATGCTTCTAATCCTGTTACGGAAGTTACCTTCCCCCGTCCCGGCTATTATTTATTAATTCTCTCAGGTAAAAGTAATAACTCGGTAAATGGTTCCATAATTGTAAATGTCTATAAGCCCAATTCTTATAAAGAAAGACTTGCTGATCTAATAAGTTTGATGACAGTTGATGAGAAGATTAATCAATTAACCAATCAATCAGATTCAATTCCTCGTTTAGGACTTGCTAAATACAACTATTGGAGTGAAGCTTTACACGGAGTGCTTGCAAGCGGTGCCACTTCCTTTCCGCAAGCTGTTGCGATGGGTTCCGCATGGGACCCCGATCTTGTATATCGTGTAAGTTCAGCTATATCTGATGAAGCACGTGCATTAAATGTTATTAAGGGTAATGGATTAACCTACTGGAGTCCTACGATTAATATCGCACGGGATCCACGCTGGGGACGTAATGAAGAATCCTATAGTGAAGATCCTTATCTGCTTTCCCGAATGGGTGTTGCTTTTGTTCAAGGCATGCAGGGAGATGATCCATATTATTTAAAAACCGTTTCCACTCCCAAACACTTTATTGCAAATAATGAGGAAGAACGCCGCCATACCGGTTCTTCCGATGTGGACATGCGCAGTTTGTATGAATATTATTTGCCGGCATTTCATCAAGCGATCGTTGAAGGCAAAGCCTACTCCATAATGGGCGCATATAATGAACTCAATCAAGTTCCTTGCAATGCAAATATGTTTTTGTTAAATGACCTGTTAAGGCGTAAATGGGGTTTTGAAGGGTATGTGGTATCTGATTGCGGTGGTATTTTTGACATGTTATACGGACATCATTTTTTCAAAACCGGTGCGGAAGCGGCAGCCAGGAGCATCCTTGCCGGCTGCGACCTGAATTGTGGAGTAGCGTATCGTCTATTCCTAAAGGAAGCTCTTGATAAACGATTACTGGAAGAAAAAGACCTTGATCTGGCTTTAGAAAGAGTTCTTTCAGCGCGTTTCAGACTAGGCGAGTTCGATCAGCCTGAAGCGGTACCTTATAGTTCAATCACACCAGATAAACTTAACTGCAAAGAACATCGTGATCTGGCGCTTGAAGCTGCGCAGAAATCAATCGTTCTCCTTAAAAATAAAGGGATATTGCCTTTAAATAAGGATAAAATAAAATCGATTGCAGTCATCGGTCCAAATGCTGAGGAAGCTCAGTTGGGTATTTACAGCGGTTTTCCTAATGTTCGGGTGAGTCCCCTTGAAGGAATAAAAGATAAAGCTGCTGCTCTTGGGATTGAAGTAGAATATGCACTGGGATGCCATATTGGCGGCGGATTGTTAAGGCCCGTTGAACCGCAATATTTCGCTAAAGTTGAAGGAACTGATAAAACCGGAATGAAGGGTGAGTATTTTGATAATATGAATTTATCCGGACAACCTGTTTTAACCAGAATAGATGCAATGGTAGATTTTAGTTTCGGTACCAATTCCCCTGCTCCCGGTGTTCCGGAAGATCAATTTTCCGTCCGGTGGAGAGGAAAAATAATTCCGCCTGAAACCATCCATCATATCGGTACTAGCGCTGATGATGGTTCACGCCTTTATTTAGATGGAAAGTTATTAATTGATGATTGGACTGAACATGCTGAAAAACCTATTCGTGTAGAAGCCGAACTCAAACCAGGTAAAGAATATGAAGTCAAATTCGAATATTTTGAAAATGCTCTGGGTGCAAGTGCAAGGTTAACATGGGATCTTCGCCAAAAAGACTTTAGTAAAGCTAAGGAAGTTGCTGCAAAAAATGATGCGGTTATCCTCATACTTGGTATTTCACCTGGAATTTCGCAGGAAGAACTTGACCGCACTGAAATTGAATTGCCTATCGTTCAGAGAAATTTAATTGCTGAAGTCGCATCCGTTAATCCTAATATTGTTTTTGTTCTTATAAATGGGGGGCCGATAGCGCTTGCAGGTACAGAAGACAAAGCAAATGCAATCGTAGAAGCATGGTATCCAGGAGAATTTGGCGGAAAGGCAATTGCAGATGTTTTATTCGGTGATGTGAATCCCGGCGGCAAACTTCCTGAAACATTCTATGCATCAACACAACAGCTTCCTCCTTTTTCTGATTATGATCTTATTAATCATCCGCGTACATATCTATATTTTGATCAGCCTGTTCTATACCCCTTTGGGCATGGACTCTCATACACTCAATTTGAATATAGCAATTTTAAACTTAACGCAGACAAAATCAAAAAAGATGATGTGGTTGAAATCCAATTTACAGTACAAAACACCGGCCAACTAAAAGGTGATGAAGTTGCTCAGGTTTATGTTCATGATGTGGATGCAACTATTAAAGTGCCAATCAATCAATTGAAACGGTTTAAAAGGATTACACTTGCCCCCGGAGAGAGCAAAACAATGATATTCAAAATACCGGCATCTGAATTTTCATTTTATGATATCAAAACAAACGATTTTAAAACAGAACTGGGGAAGTTTGAAATTCAAGTTGGCAGTTCATCAAAAGATATCCGTTTGAAAAAAACGATTACAATTGAGTAATATTAATGTTTAAAGAATCCGATTATATAAGCTCTGTTGTTCGAAGCTCTTTTGAAAATTGCTGATTAAATATACAAACGTAATTTATGACTTTTGATTTTATAAGAAAAAGGAGATTCAAATGATAAAAAATGTAAAATTTCTGCTGATCCTGTTTGTGATAACTTTTTTTACAGATGCTTTTTGCAAGGAGAGTTATACGTTAAAAAGTCCAAATGATAAAATCTCTGTCAACTTTTGGCTTACTTCTACCGGTGAACCAGTTTATTCTGTCTCTCATTCGGGTTCAACTATTCTCAAGCAATCGAAATTAGGAATCATCAGAAGCGACGATAACTTTTCAACTAACCTTATACTTGATTCGGTGTCAAGTGAAAGTATAGTAACGGACAATTATACACTGTTGCATGGCAAACGGTTAAATTGCAGCTATACAGGCAACAAGCGTGTTTTGTATTTGAAAAATTCAAATACAAAACCCATAAATATCATTTTTCAGGTATCTAATGATGGCGTTGCATTCAGGTATCATTTCCCGGGCAAAACGGATACAACTGTAAAAATTTTTAAAGAAGTAACCTCCTATCACTTTGACCGTTCTACAAAAGCCTTTCTGCAGCAGTGTCCGGATGCGCGAATGGGATGGTGCTTCTCTTCACCCTCTTATGAAGAATATTATAATATAAATATACCTGTTGGTACAAATGCACCAAATCAAGCAGGATGGGTGATACCCGCACTTTTTAATTTCGGGAAATACTGGATGAGTATTACAGAAACTGCCGTTGATACGAACTATTGCGGATCACGTTTAAGCCAATTTTCTCCCGACGGCGAATATTCGGTACAATTTCCCCAGCCGCAGGAAGGTAGGCCGGGCGAACCTGTTTTGCCGGAATCTGTTTTACCGTGGTATACTCCCTGGCGGATTATTGCACTTACTGATAATTTGGCAGATCTTGTTGAATCTACTTTAGGAACCGATTTAGCTAATCCAGCCCGATATGATGTTTCTTCATGGCTTCAGCCGGGGATTGCATCCTGGAGCTGGGTTATTCTAAAAGATGATTCAACTGTTTACGGTGCTCAGCGACGATTCATCGATTTTGCAGCTTCCATGAATTGGAGGTATTGTCTCATAGATGCTTTTTGGGATACTCAAATTGGATACGAAAAGATAAAACAACTCGCAGATTATGCCAAAAGCAAAAACGTAAAAGTTTTATTATGGTATAATTCAGCAGGCGATTGGAATACAACGACACTCACACCGCGCGATAAAATGCTTACAAAGGAATCGAGACGCGCCGAGTTTCAGAAGTTGAAAGATATGGGCATTAGCGGTATTAAAGTAGATTTTTTTGGTGGTGATGGACAGTCCATGATGAAATATTACATCGATATCTTGAAAGATGCTGCGAAATACAATCTTGCAGTAAACTTTCATGGCTGTACTTTCCCAAGGGGATGGCATAGAACGTATCCCAATTTAGTAAGCATGGAAGCTATCAGGGGAGAAGAATATGTAACTTTTGGACAGTACTTTGCAGATAATCAACCTTCACATTGTACAATCATTCCATTCACAAGAAACCTCTTTGATCCGATGGATTTTACGCCTGTGAATTTTTCAGGCATTCCCAATATCACACGCAGAACCACCGGTGGTTTTGAAATAGCTTCATCGGTTATTTTTACTTCGGGTATTCAACATATTGCCGAGACACCAAACGGTATGGCTGCTCAAAAAGATTTTGTTAAGGAATATATGAGCGCCTTGCCTGAAACCTGGGATGACGTGAAATTTATCGACGGTTTCCCCGGGAAATATGTCGTATTGGCAAGAAAAAAGGATGACAGGTGGTACATTGCAGGTATCAACGGCGAAAACTCTGAACGCACAATAACGCTCAATGTTCCTTTCATTGATAATTCATCAAAAGGTACTATCATTACCGATTCGGATCATGAAAAAGGTTTTATAAAAAGAGAAATCAAATTTTCAGCGCCCGTCACGATCACGATGCATCCTTATGGCGGGTTTGTGATAAAAACTCTAATAAAGGAAGAGAAATCTGATAACCGTCAATAGGAGACAATATGAGAAAGATTACAATTCAAGAAATTTTTTATAAGTAACTATAGGAGAATGTTAATATGAATAAAAAACTTTTGATCATCATATTATTAGCATTTGTCCTATTTGGTAGCATTAAAGCTCAAACTTTTCAGAAAACTGATTTGGGTATAAAATCAATAATTAATTCTATCGAAGTTGAAATTCAGTTCTACAGTCCGTCCACAGTAAGGGTACTGAAATGGCCCAAAGGCAAAACCTTTATAAAAGAAAGCCTGTCGGTTATTAAAACTCCGCAAAAAACGGCTTATAGCATT
>Ga0315545_1001779_pt1 | contig 20404 bp, 13 predicted proteins | sample SalMarSW160210MG_FD_203096 | JGI IMG/M metagenome (GOLD analysis project Ga0315545, IMG submission 203096) | Salt marsh sediment microbial communities from the Plum Island Ecosystem LTER, Massachusetts, United States - Salt Marsh Sediment SW1602-10 ...
CAAGGGCCCGTGGCCCCTTCTCTGGGTTCTTTATGAAGCGGCGCAGATCTTGTCTTTGCCCGTTGTCTTGGCCTGATAGAGCGCCTTGTCTGCCTTCTCGATCAACGGGTCTTTTTCCGTCGCATCCGTCGGGTAATCCGAGACCCCTATGCTGATCGTCGCCGGGAGGCTCATGCGCACGAGGTTCAGGATGCGCTCGCAGGCGAGCACCGCCCCCTTCCTGTCCGTCTCGATCATCAGGATGCAGAACTCCTCGCCGCCGTAGCGGAAGACCATGTCGAGGTTGCGGATCGAGCGCACGAAGAGATTGGTGAGGCTACGCAGGAGCTCGTCGCCCGCCATGTGGCCGTTGGTATCGTTATACTTCTTGAAGTTGTCGACGTCGATCATCGTCAGGCACAGATGCTGCGGGTAGCGCTTGGCGCGCGTCAGCTCCCGGTCCAGGACCTCGTGGAGGTAGCGATGGTTGTACACGCCGGTCAGGCCGTCCAGGGTCGACAGGTCGTAGTAGTAAGACTTCTTGTCCGCCTCGACCATGAGCGCGTAGCGCTCGATGGCGTGCTGGACGACGATGCGGATCTCCGTCGGGTTGAAGGGCTTGGTGATGTAGCCGAAGGCGCCGTCCTCCATGACCTCGACCGCGGAGTTGATGAAGAGGTACGGCGTGATGACGATGACGCTCACGCGCGGGTCGATCTGCTTGGCGAGCTGCACGAATTCCGACCCGCTCATGTCGGGCATGCGCAGCTCCGTGATCACCGCCGCGCAACGGACGTCCTTGAGGATCCGCAGGCCCTCCTTCGCCGAAGAGACGAGGTTGACGTTGTGCCCCGCGGCATACAGGACCGAGCCCAGCGTCTCCGCCGACTCTTTTTCGTCTTCAATGACCAGAATATCAAAGGTATTGGGCATACACGCTCCTTTGCTCGACACCCAAGAATGGGAGGGACCGCTTGGCGCGGCACCGGGTGAGCCTCACCTTCTCGGGCGGCTTGCGCTAAACGGCGCTCCTTACTCGCCGCGCCAGCGGCTCTGCTTCTCGACACCCAAGGTTTGGCGTGGGCGCCTCTGCGCCACCGGGCCGCCTCACATCTCGGGCGGCTTGCGCTAAACGGCGCTCCTTACTCGCCGCGCCAGCGCCCTTGGTCGTAATTCTCCTAACTTATTATAATATATTATTATAATGTCCTCAGCTTCGCAACACATTTCATACCTTTGCGCCACAAAATAAAGAGACTCACGGGTGGGTCTGCGAGTCTTAAAAAAGCAAGCCAAAAAGAGCTGTTCTTTCGGTCTGCCTCTGGACGGCGGGCGCGCCGGGCAGGCACAAACATCTTGACAGACGGCCGTTTCGAGGGTAAAATCAGCCACGCTTTAGACGATAAATCCAGTCCCCATCGTCTAGCCTGGTCTAGGACACGAGCTTTTCAAGCTTGCGACACCGGTTCGAATCCGGTTGGGGACGTGAAAATCTCCCCGCCCTTTCCTGCCTACCTCCGGTTCCCCCGTTCCCGCAGCAGACACAGGACAGCGGGCCGGGGTTCCTTCGGGCAAGCGACTTGCGTTCGCTGCGTTCCGCAAGCCGCGGCCTCATGGAAAATCCGGTTGGGGACGTTAATCTCCCACGTTCGCCCTCCCAGTGCTCATCACGGGCCGGCACCGCCTGTCGCTCTGGGGATCGGGACGCCCCTCTCAGCTTCAATCCCTTGTCCGCCAAGACTTTATCTTGACACCCCCATCCTTTTACGTTACCTTGAATCCATGAGCACCCTCATCGGCGTCGGGTTCAGTGAAAAGAAGGACCCGTATCTGGCGGGCTGCGACGCCGCCCAGACAGCCCTCTACCAGGTCCACCACCGCAAGATCGCCCTCTGCTTCGTCTTCTCGACGATCCATTTCAGCCACCAGAAGCTCATCGACGGCATCGGCTACGCGCTCGGCAGCCCGCGCCTCCTGGGCTGCTCGGGCGCCAACCTCATCGTGTCCGACGGTCTCAAGCGGTACGGCGTAGGGGTCATGCTTATCAGTTCCGACAAACTGCGCTGCGGCATCGGGGCCGCCACCGATTGCAAGACGAAGGGGGCGCAGGCGCTCGGCGAGGAGTGGGCCCGCGCAGCCCTGAAAGACCTGAATGAGCCCGAACGCCACCAGGCCCTCATCTTTCCCGACGGGCTCATCGAAAACGGCTCGGAGCTCCTGCGCGGCATCAAGAACGTCCTGGGCAAGAGCTTCCCGATCGTCGGCGCGTCCAGCGCCGACAACTTCCGCTTCGTGCGCACATACCAATACCTCGGCCCCAACATCTTGTCCGACGGCATCGTCGGCGCCGTCATCGGCGGCGGCCTCTCGTTCGGCATAGGGCTGCGCCACGGCTGGAAGCCGCTGGGCAAGCCGCACACGATCACCCGTTCCGTCGGAAACATCGTCAAGACGATCGACGACAAGCCCGCCATCGACATCTACGCCGACTACTTCGGCCGCTCGACCGGCGAGGTCGCCAAGACGCTCATCCGCATCAGCACCAATTATCCCCTCGGCCTCTATGTGCCGGGCGAACGCGAATACATCCTGCGCAACGCCCTGCGTGTCGACGACGAGGGCGGCCTCGTCTGCCAGGGCGACGCCGCCGCCGGCACGGAGGTCCGCCTCATGATGGGCACGAAAAGCGGCGCGCTGGCCGCGGCGACCGAGGCCGCGACCGAGGCGCGCCAGACCCTGAAAAACGATATCCTCAGGGGGGCGCTGATCTTCGAGTCCATCTCGCGCTCCAAGCTCCTGGGACGATTGACACAAGAAGAGATGTCGCGTATAAAGGATATATTGGGCAACGTGCCGATGCTGGGCATCTCCACCTTCGGCGAACAGGCGCCCCTGAAATCGCTGGAGTATTACGGCTCGACGTACTTCCACAATGAAACGCTTGCCATCCTCGCGATAGGCGAACCCTATGGTCCTGGCCACAGCGCTTAAACAGGCAGGTCTGGCCGCGCTCGTCATCAACTATGCCGGCATGGTCGGCATGATCGCGGTCATCGTCCTGGTGCTCGTTCTCGTCTTCAAGATGGAGCGGGTCAAGGAGCTGGGTTCCGAGCTCGCCCGGCTCAGGCGCGCCTTCGACGACCTCGACAACCAGGGCAAGATCATCCTCCAGACGGACCTGGAGCTGCACCGTGCGCAGGAGGAGCTTGACAAAAAGATCTCCGGCCTCATCGCGCTGCAGGACCTCACCCGTCTCATCTCGACCACGCTCGACGCAGAAGAGATCTTCCGCAAGATAGAGGAAAAACATATCTCGCAGATCGGCTTCGACAAGGCCATCGCCTTCACGCGCACCGACACCGGTGAGTACCGTCTGCGCTCGTGCATCGGCTACACGTGGGAGGAGGGCGCGAAGGTGGTGAACCTCATCCTCGGTGAACCGCTCCTGTTGCGGCACGTCCTCGACGAGCGCCGCGTCTTCTCCTCGGCCGACGAAGACCGCACCCACAAGGACGTGGCGCGCCTCCTGGCGCTCATGGCCTTGAGTTCCTTTATCTTGGCGCCCATCGTCCAGAAGGGCGGGGCCCTCGGGGCGCTCCTCGTCGGCTCGGAGTCTTCCTTCACCCAGCTGACGGGAGGCGATAAGGACCTCATCTACATCCTCGCGACGCAGATCGGCCAGGCCCTGGAGAACGCGCGCCTCTTCGAGGAGACGTGGCGCGCCCAGCAGGTGCTCGAGCAGAAGGTCCAGCAGCGCACGCGCGAGCTCACCGCCGCGCTCGAGGAGATCAATGCCATCAGCAAGCGCAAGTCCGACTTCATCTCGGCGGTCTCGCACGAGCTGCGCACGCCCCTGACGTCGATAAAAGGCTACGCCTCGATCGTCGCCGCCGGCAAGCTCGGCGAGCTGCCCCCCGCGGCCAAGGAACGCATCGAGAAGATCAACAAGCACTCGGACAACCTGACGAACCTCATCAACAATCTCCTGGACATCTCCCGCATCGAATCCGGCCGCGTGGAAATGAAGATGGAAAAGATCGACCTCGGCGTCCTCATCGGGGAGATCGCCGACATGCTCGCCCCGCCGATCAAGGAACGAGACCTCACGCTCGTCCTGCGCCTGCCCGAGAACCTCTCCGCGGCGGTCGGCGACAAGAACCAGATCGAGCGCGTCTTCATCAACCTCGTCGGTAACGCCATGAAGTTCACGCCCGTGGGCGGCAAGATCACGGTCGCGGCCGAAGACGCGGGGGAGCGCCTCGCCCTCTCGGTCAGCGACACCGGCATCGGCATCTCGGAGAAGGACCTCGACAAGATCTTCGAAGAGTTTTACCGCGTCGACAACGACGTCAACCAGAAGGTCAAGGGCACGGGCCTGGGCCTGGCGCTCGTCAAATATATCGTGGAGGCGCACAAGGGGAAGTTGACCGCCTCAAGCACCCTCGGTAAGGGCACGACCTTCGCGTTTACTTTATCCAAAGCGAACATCCTGTGATATACTTGGATTATTCAACCACGCCTTCATAAAAACAAGGAGGCCCCATGGCCGAAGCGCGCAAAAAGATTCTTGTCATTGACGACGAAGCGGACATCCGGGATATCGTGCGGATGTATCTCGGGGAGTCGGGCTACGACGTCATCGAGGCCTCCAACGGCCAGGAGGGGATCCTGCGCGCCCAGAACGACCGGCCGGACCTGATCGTCCTGGACATCATGATGCCCGGTATCAACGGCTTCGAGGTCGCCAAACACCTCAAGGACGACCCCAACACCAGCAACATCCCCATCCTCATCCTCTCGGTCCTGGCGCAGGACTCCCAGTACCGCCACGGCATCCTCGACTACGTCTCCAAGCCCTTCAAGCAGGACGAGCTGGTGACGAAGGTCAAGAAATTCTTCGACAAGGTGCGCGACAAGAACGCGCACTCCGTCCTGATCGTCGACGACGACCCCGACATCGTCGACGTCATCGCCTTGTGCCTGAAGGACAACAGGATCGTTTCGGAAAAGGCCTACAACGGCCCCGAGGCGCTGGAGAAGGCCAAGACCAAAAAGGTCCACCTGGTGCTCTTGGACATCAACATGCCCGGCATGAACGGCTTCGAGGTCATCAAGCACCTCAAGGCCGATCCCAAGACGTGCGAGCTGCCGATCATCGTCTTGACCGGCACGTACCTGTCCGAGTCGGACAAGAAACACGGTATCACCCTGGGCGTCTCCAAATACCTGACAAAGCCCTTCTCCGCCGACGAACTCGTCAAAGAGATCACCGCCGCCTTCCATGCCTAAAGCCCGCATCATCGTCATCGACGACGACCCGGATATCCGCGACGTCCTCGTGCTCACCCTGGCCGAGGAAGGCTACGACGTCCAAGAGGCCGAAAACGGCCAGCAGGGGCTGGAGCTCATCAAGAGCAAGGGCTTTAACCTCGTCATCGTCGACTACAAGATGCCCGTCATGGACGGCCCGACCCTGTGCGCCACGGTCAAGAAGGACATCCTCCTCGTCCACATCCCCATCATCATGTTGACCGGCAAGGGCGACGTGACCGACAAGGTCTCCGGTATCAACGCCGGCGCCGACGACTACATGGTCAAACCCTTCGAGCCCACGGAGCTCTTGGCGCGCATCAAGATGATCCTGCGGCGGACCGAGCGCGACCTCGACGCCAACCCGCTCACGCATCTTCCCGGCAACGTCTCCATCCTCAACGAGCTGCAGACCCGCATCGACGCCAAGGCGTCAATGGCCGTCGCCTACGCGGACCTCGACAAGTTCAAGGCCTACAACGACAGGTACGGCTTCGGGCACGGCGACGAGGTCATCCGTGAGACCGCGCGCCTCATCATCCGCACGGTCGGGGAGCTTGGCAACCCCGGCGACTTCATCGGCCACGTCGGCGGCGACGACTTCGTCTTCGTCACGACGCCGGACAAGATCGACGGCATCTGCGAGAAGATCGTCGCGGAGTTCGAGAAGGCGTCCCCCTCCTTTTACAACAAGGAGGACCAGGAGACGGGCTTCATCGTCGGCAAAGACCGCAAGGGGATCGAGCAGAAATTCGGGCTCCTGGGCATCTCCGTCTGCGTCGTGACCAACGAGAAGCGGCCGCTGGAGCACGTCGCCCAGATCAGCGAGATCGGCGCCGAACTTAAAGAGGCCGCCAAGGCCGCCGAGCGCTCCTGCTACGTCAAGGACAAGCGCCAGGGCGACCGCGACGCCGCCTAACCCCCCTCCCCCGCCAAACGCAAGCAGCCAGGCAACATCTCATCCCCCTACGAGCTTAGTTGAGACTCAAAGACCTGGTCTTTCTAGTGTCATTTTTTGGCACTAGAAAGACCAGGTCTGTTTTTGACAGTCGGGGGAGGTTAGAAACCCTGGAGGCCGTGCATCTCGAAGAGCTTCTTGTCGGCGACCCAGGGAAGGGCCATCTCGCGGGAGATCTTGCCGGTGTCGATGAGGCGCTTGAGCGATTTCTCCATGGTCATCATGCCCAGCTCCGCGCCGGTCTGGAGCTCGATGGGGATCTGGTGGGTCTTGCGGCCACGGATGTGCTGGCGGATGGCGGTCGTGGCCACCATCACCTCGCAGCCGAGGTAGCGGCGGGTGCCGTCCGCCGACGGCAGGAGGACCTGGGAGACGACCATCTCGAGGGTGTCGGCCAGCTGGATACGCACCTGTTCCTGCTGGTGCGAGGGAAAGACGTCGATGATGCGGTCGATGGTCTGGGCCGCGCCGCGGGTGTGGAGCGAGCTCAAGACCAGGTGGCCGGTCTCGGCCGCGGTTATGGCCATGGAGATCGTCTCCAGGTCCCTGAGCTCGCCGACGAGGATGACGTCCGGGTCCTCGCGGAGGGCGGCGCGCAGGGCGTCGGCAAACGACGGCGTGTGGACGCCGACCTCGCGCTGGTTGATGATGCACTTCTTGTGGACGTGGATGTATTCGATGGGGTCTTCGATGGTGATGATGTGGTCGCTACGCGACTCGTTGATCATGTCGATCAAGGAGGCGATCGTCGTAGACTTGCCGCTTCCCGTCACGCCCGTGACGAGGACCAGGCCCCGGCGCATCTGAGCGGCGCGGCCCACCACCTCGGGCACGCCCAGCGACTGCAGAGAGTGGATGATCCTCGGGATGAGCCGGAAGGCCGCGCACAGCCCGGTCCGGTCATAGTAGACGTTCAGGCGGAAACGGGCCAGCGTCCCGACCTCGACGGCGACATCCCTGTCCTGCCCCGGCACCAGGGCCACGTGGGCAGGCAGGATCTCCTTGATCATCGCCTCGATCATACCCTCCTCGAGCGCATCGTCGCCCACCTTGTCCAGCACGCCGTTGACGCGCATGATCGGCGGCAGCCCCGGGACAAGGTGCAGGTCCGACGCGTTTTTCGCGATGGCGCTCTTGAGCAGCGTCTTGATGTCCACAGACATGGCAGCGACTCCCCCCTAACGCGCTTTCCTTTCTTTAAACCGCCGGCTTCTCGGCAGAGAAGGTCTCCCGCGGCAGATGGATGCCGCGCGTGATCAGGTCGTCGTAAAACGTGGGCAGATGCCCGGTCGCCACAAAGTTGCCGATGACCTTTTTCGTCTCCGGATCGACCCCTTCCTGCCTGAAGCGAAAGACGTCCATGAACTTGATGTGCAACTCGTCGTCCATCCCGCAGACCTCCGTCACCTGCGTGACCTTGCGGGCGCCGTCGGACAGGCGCGCGGTCTGGATGACGACGTCGATGGCGGAGGCCGTCATCTCGCGGATGGCGCGGATGGGCAGCTCCACCCCGCTCATCAGGATCATCGAGTCCAGGCGCGTCAACACGTCGCGGGTGGAATTGGCGTGGATCGTCGTCAAGGACCCGTCGTGACCCGTGTTCATCGCCTGGAGCATGTCCAGCGCCTCGCCGCTGCGGCACTCGCCGATGACGATGCGGTCGGGCCGCATGCGCAGACAGTTGCGGAAGAGGTCGCGGATCGTCACCGCGCCCTTGCCTTCGATGTTGGGCGGCCGCGACTCCAGGCGCACCCAGTGATCCTGGGAGAGACGCAATTCGGCGGCGTCCTCGATCGTGACGATGCGTTCGGTGGTGGGGATGAACGCGGACAGGATGTTCAAGAAGGTAGTCTTGCCGGAGCCGGTGCCGCCGGAGACGATGATGTTCTTGCGCGCCACGACGCACGCCGCCAAAAAGTCGGCGATGGGCCGCGTCAGGCTGAGGAACCGCGAGACGAGGTCCTCGACGGTGAAGTGCTCGCGCGCGAACTTGCGGATGGTCAGCGTCGGGCCGGTCAGCGACAAGGGCGGGATGATGGCGTTGACGCGCGAGCCGTCGGGCAGGCGCGCGTCCACCATCGGCACCGATTCGTCGATGCGCCGGCCCAGCGGCGCGATGATGCGCTCGATGACGACCTTGACCTGATCGTCCGAGATGAACTTCTTGCTCGTCAACTCGATGCGCCCGTGGCGCTCGACGTAGACCGAATCCTTGTTGTTGACCATGATGTCGGTGATGTCCTCGTCCCTCAAGAGCTCTTCCAGCGGCCCCAGCCCCAGCGCCTCGTCGGCGACCTCCCTGACGAGCTTCTCGCGGACCTCCATCGACGACAAGAACGCGCCCGTCTCCTCCGTCAGGAGGTTGGCGATGATCTTCTCCGCCTTTTCGCGCAGCTCTTTCACCTTGCGCGGATTGTTGATAAGCTCCATGTCGAGACGCTTCAGGTCGAGCTCCTCGATCAGGCGCGCGTGGATGCGGCGCTTGAGCTTGATGATCTCGTCCTCCTGCTCCACGGGCTTGACCCACTTGACCTTGTCGGTCAGGCCCATCGCGTCCCAGAAGGAGCCCGCCGCCGGCATCTCCTCCCGGTGGACCGAGCGCAGGTCCTCGACCTCCTTGTGCTCGATGTAGAGGGAGGCGTTGCCGACGAGCTCCTTGGCGAATTTCCTGATGGCCGCGCTGACGCGGCTCGAGGGGTTGTCGACGACGACGGGCACGCCGCGGTTGAGCGCCAGGCCCACCACGCGGCCGTCCGAGGGGACGTTGGCGATGATCTCCAGGGGCAGGGCCAGCTTGACCTCCTGCCACGAGAGGCCGGACTTGCTCTCCGCGCGGTTCAGGACGAGCTTCACCATCTTGACGGGGAAGTGCAGCGACTGCAGGACGTCCAACCCCCAGCGCGTCTCGTAGACCGACAGGATGTCGGGCGTCACGACGAAGAGGATGAGGTTGGTGCGGTTGAAGATCTGGATGAGCGTGTCGGTGAAGGCGCGGCCCCCGTCGACGACGATGTAGTCGTAGTGGGCCGTCATCATGCCGATGACCTTGCCGATGCGTTCGCCGGTGATGTGCGGCGACTGCTTGGGCCGCGTGATGGCGGGCAAAAAGTCGATGCCGTACTTGGAGACGAAGGTGACGTAGTTCTTGATCGTGGCGGCCTGCTCGACCTTGTCGAGGATCGTCACGATGTCGAAGATCGAGTACTGCGGGGTGCAGTCGATCATGCGCGCCATGTCCTGGATGGCCTGCAGGTCCAGGTCGATGAGCGCGACCCCCTTGCCTTCCTGGGCGAGGGCGATGGCGAGGTTCACGGCCAGGAGGGTCTTGCCCACGCCGCCCTTGGTGCTGAAGATGGAGATGACGTTGCCGACACGAGGAGGGTTTTGCGTCATGGCAGAGCCCGCGTCAACTCAGTTGGTAATTGATGGGGACCTCTATCCAAATTTCTTTCAAGGTCAGGTTCTTGGGGAAAGCGGGGTACGGGGCCAACCGTTTCACCGTGAAGACCGCGGCCTTGTCCAGCAGCTGATGGCCCGACGATTCGTTCACCACGACGTTGACCATCTGCCCGCTCGACATCAGGTGCAGGCTCAGGACGACCGAACCGGAAAGGTTGGCCCGCCGCGCCTCCATCGGATACGCCACGTTCTTGAGGATCGTCTCCTGGACCAGGCGCACGTACCCGTCGGCCGGATTCTCGTCGCCGGGCAACCCCCTGCTTTGGGCCTCGGCCGAGGCGATATCCGACACCATGTCCCCGTAGCTGATGATCCTGGGGGTCAGGGACACGACCAGCTCCGTATCGCCGATCTGAAAATCCCTGGAACGGAAGAGCGCCCCGATGATCGGCAGGTTGCCCAGACCCGGGACGCGCTGAAGGTTATTGGCCTCCTCGTTGTCGATGAGGCCCGCGAGAAAGAGCGTCTCGTTGTTCTTCAGGTAGAGCTCCGAGGTCACCTGCCGCGTCCTGAACCCGGGCGTGGCCGTCGAGATGCTCGAGCCCGTCTGGACGGTCAGCGCGGTCGAGGTATCGATGGAGCGGATCTGGATGTCGAGCTCGCAGAAGATATCGCCGGACTCGCGGACCTCGGGCTTGATGCTGAACTTGATGCCGTACTCCTGGTATTCGACCGACGTCGTCGTGGTGCCGGAGGCGACGCTGACGTTCGACAGGATCGGCACCTCGCCGCCGACGAGGAACTTCGCCTCTTTGCCGCTCAAGGCCACGAGCTTGGGCCGGGCGAGGGTGCGCGCCAGGTTGTCCTGCTCCAGGACGTTCAAGACCGCCGTCAACGCGGTGCGGTCGAACTGGGACTGGCCGACCGCCTTGATGGCGTCGCCGATGTGGCGGTTGAGCGTGTGGCTGCTGGGTAGGGGGGTCTCGTTGAACGTGAGCGAGCTCGACCAGGTGACGCCGAGCTTGTCGATCGCGGTCTTGGAGATCTCCAGGACCTGCGCGTCTATCTGCACCAGCGGGCTGTCGTCCTCAAAGGTCACGAGGTTGATGATGCGGCCCTCGAAACTCTCGAGCAACTGCGTCGCCACCTCCTCCTTGCGCTCGGGCAGGCGGCCCAGCACGAAGACCTTGCGCTCCTTGTCGCCGACCTGAAAGCTAATACCGTAAAGGCCCGCCGTGGCGAAGAGGTCCTCCAGGCGCTGCTTCAGTTTGCCCAGGTCCTCCTCGAAGACGCGCACGACGATCTCGCGCTGGCCGAAGTCATCCCAGATCTGGAGGTTGGTCTCCCCGGCCGACTTGGCCGAGATCAAGAGCTCGTCCTTGCCGGCCCCGACGACATCCGCCACCCCGGGATCGCCGACGGCCACGCGTCTCGGGTTGGCGACCCGGATGACCTTCGATTCGCCGACGACGACATCCATCATGCGCGCGATATCGTAATCGTCAAAAAAGAACTCCGGGGACGCGGCGGGGGAGGCGAAGAAAACGGGGCAAACTGACAGGACGACGAGCAGGGCGCAGTGTAATAGGGACTTTCTCATGCGGGTTTTAACGGTTCAAGAGCATGTTGGACTTCTCGGTGCCCCGGTAGATCTCGACGGTCGGCGGCGGGGGCTCCGCTTTTTTCTCCTGCGTCTGCGGACGGCGCTGGGGCTGAGGTGCCTCCTTGGCGGTCATGAACTCCTCGCCCAGGTTGCTGAAGACATACTGCCACATGGCGTTGGCCTCGACCGGCGGGACCGGCTCGATGACGGTCTCAAGCGGCGGCCGCAGGACCAGCCGCAGACGCCCCTGGTCCAGGGCGTACGTCAAGAGCGCTATCTCCTTGGGCGTGAGCGCCAGCGTGACGATCAGGTTCGTCGATGGCTGGGCCGGCTGCTGGCCGCGCTGCGGCGGCGCCATCGAGGCGACACCCTCGATGCCCAGGATGAGGATGTTCTGAAAGAGGGTCACGCTCACGAGCTCGGTCACGGTCTTTCCGTCTATCTGCGCGTTGTACGGGAAGATGCCGACGACGTCCACATAATCGCCGGGCCGGACCTTGCCGCCCACGGCGGACAAGGGATCGATGGTGATCGCCATGGCACGCTTGCCCTGCGGGGTCCGCATGGCGAGGCTCGTGTCCTTGACGGTGATGGTCAGCTTTGAGGCCAGGACCTGCTCGCCCGGATAGATGTCGGCGATGACGCGCTTGCCCACGGCCAGGCTCTGGGAATTCAGGGCCTTGGGCTGGATGTACTTCATGGGGATGGACTCGAACTTGACCATCGCCTCATCGATGATGGTCCCGGCGGGGATCTGGGTGGATGCCACGAGGACGAAGCCCTTCTTTTCCTCCCTCACGTACCTCTTTTCAAGAGAGGCGATATACGTGCGCGCCCCGATGACCGCGAAGACCGCCAACAGGACGCCCAGGATGACGCTGATCTTCTTTTTATCCATGCGCCGGCCTCAAGGAAAGACAGCTCTGACCTTTAAGACAACAGACCTTCTTTGATCTCGATCGTGGCGTTGCGCCGCAGGCGATCGGTCAGGTCCTGGATGCGCTGCGCGCGCTTCTGCGCCAGCAGTGTTTCCTTGATATAGTCGTAATACGTGGCGTCCGCGCCGGGGATCTTCTCCGTCAACGCCGGCACCGCCCCGCCCTTCTTCTCTTCCACCTTGGTGATGTAGTAACCTTGCGGGCCGGAGAAGTATTGGCTGAACTGTCCCGGCTCCAAGGTCTGGACCATATTGTTGTACTTATCGAATTTGTCCTGGGGGTCATAGAACCCGAGGTCGCCGCCGTCGGCGGCGCTCGCGGCCCGCGACTTCTCTTTTGCCAGCGCCGCGAAGTCCTCGCCGCCCAAGAGGGCGATCATCACCTGCTTCGCGTCGGCCTCGGTGGACACGACGATCTCACGGACGCTTGCCTGCGTCGGCATCGCCAGCTGGCTCTTGTACTGGTTATAATAGGACTCGACCTCGGCGGGCTCGACGTTGATGCCGCGCGTCTCATCGAGGATCAGTTCGCGCGCCATGGCGCCCTTCCTGAACTCCTCCACCGCCTCGCGCACGTCCCTCTTCTTGTCGATCCCGCGCGCCAGGGCCTCCTGGTAGATAAGCTCCTGCAGGATGAGGTCGTTCAGGTAGGCCTTCTTGTCTTCCAGCGTCTCGATCTTGACGTCCAGGGCCTCAAGGTTCTTTATCTTCTCATCAAAGCTCTCGAGGGTGATCGTGTCGTCGTTGATGGTCGCCAGCGGCGTGCCCTTCGGGGCCGGGGCCCCACGCCCCGCCGGGGAGGCGCCGGGCGACGGTGCGATCTGCAGCATCTTCTTTATTTCGTCACATCCCGTCAACGCCGACAGACTGATGACAAGGCAAAAAATAACAAAAATGCCCGCGCGCCCTCTCATGGAATACCTCCTTTACCCGCTCTTGCTGTCCCGCTTAAGGAATAACATCCTTATAACGAGATGCCGGACCTTGTTCCGCCACCGGCCCGTTGGAAAGGCCCGGTATCGAACAGGGTCCTTCGCATTGTCGTCCCCTCGTGCGAACGCTTTGAATTCTATTGCTATTTATAACACAGAAAAATTCTTAAAGCAATATATTTGCGTGGGTTTCGTGAAAAGGGCCGGGCCACCCCGCGCCCATAAAAATGAGACTAAATGAGTCTGGCTCATTGAGTCTCATTTTTATGGTATGGCAGCTGGCGCCCGGGGAACTCGTGGCTAACTGGTAGCGCTAACGGGATTCGAACCCGTGTCTTCAGCTTGAGAAGCTGACGTCCTGGACCAGGCTAGACGATAGCGCCGCAAGGCCGGTAATCCAGCCTTTGATCTTGACTAAAAGACAGGTATCCGAGATCCGGATGCTGCACGTGCCGTGGACAAAAGGCGTTTCCATCTTGCCCTGACTCGTCGGGCTAATCCTCATATAGGGTTTGGAGAGCTGCGAGAGCGGAACCCCGGTGACGCGAGACCAAAAAGACTGCGACTCCTGAATCCTTCCGGCATCATAAGCTTGTATCCTGACGCGGAATTTTTTCTCCGGGACTCGGCAGATTTCCCGGAACCATCGCATCATCAAGACTATCATCTGCGGTTCGGAATTCGCAAAGCATGCCGTTCTCCAGCCCGACCGCTTATAGCCCTCCGCCCAGTACAGCGCGATGCCGATCAATTTAAGCTCTTGATCCGATATCTCCCGAATCTCCCCGGCGGCGGCGCCGGCGAGGCGCCGTTTCTTTTCTCGTGAGTTACGCTTGCGCCTTTCGTTAAGCTCGACGAATTTTTTGATGACGGCGGCGTTCTTATTCTCTATGCGCGTCCTCTGCTCGAGCTCCAAGACCACATCCCTAAGCCAAAGGCTCAGGCTTCCCTTTGAGACAGGCAAATCTTTCAGTATCTCGCTATAGGTCTTGCCCGCCTTGCGTAATTCAATAGCTCTCTTTTTCTTAAGCGTCTTCATGGAGCCCCGCGGGCATGTCCGCGGTCCCTTTTTTGTCGCCCTTCGGGCGACATCCTGTGCCTAGACCCCCGCCTATGGGCGGGGTGCGCTGCAGGATCGAATGAAACAAGGGGATCCCTGCTGGGCGAGGCTCTCGCCGGCAGGAGCCTGCCTGCCGGCGAGGGCTTCACTCTTCCTCTTTGGCGACGAGCTTGGCGACCGAGGTGACGTGGTCGGACTTTTCCAGGGACATCAGGCGCACGCCCTGGGCGTTGCGGCCCGTCTCGCGGATCTGCTTGACCGAGCAGCGGACCATCATGCCGTTCTGCGTGATGGCCATGAGCTCGTCGTCGGGCATGACGCAGTTGAGGCCGATGGCGTCGCCGTTCTTGTCCGTCACCTTGACGTTGATGATACCCTTGCCGCCGCGCGACTGGGTGCGGTAGGCGTCCAGGTCCGTGCGCTTGGCAAAGCCCCGTGCGGTCACGGTCAGGATCGTGGCGCCGGTCTTGGCCAGTTGCGCCGAGACGATCTCCATGCCGACGACCTCGTCCTTCTTCCCGAGCGACACCCCGCGCACGCCCTTGGCCTGGCGGCCCATGTCGCGGATGAGCTTCTCGGGGAAACGGATCGCCTTGCCGTGACGCATGGCCAGGAGGACGTCCTGGCTGCCGTCCGAGATCTTGGCGGACATCACGGCGTCGTCCTTATCGAGGCCCATGGCCACGATGCCCCCCCTGCGCGGGTTGGCAAAGGCCGCCAGCACCGTCTTCTTGATGATGCCGCCGCGCGTGCACATGATGATGGACTTGTCGTCCGAAAACTCCTTCACCGGCAGGACCGCCGCCACCTTTTCCTTGGCGCTCAACTGCAATAAATTCACGATGGCCTTGCCCTTGGACTGACGGCTCGCCTGTGGGATCTCGTAGACCTTGATCCAGTACACGCGGCCCTGGTCCGTGAAGACCAAGAGGTAATCCTTCGTGGACGCGATGAAGAGGTGCTCGACGAAGTCTTCTTCGCGCGTCTCCATGGCGGCGATGCCCTTGCCGCCGCGCTTCTGCTTGCGGTACGAGCTGATCGCCAGGCGCTTGATGTAGCCCGCATGCGAGACCGTGATGACCATGTCTTCTTCGGCGATCAGGTCTTCGAGCTCGATGTCTTCCACCTCGCCGATGATCTCCGTGCGGCGTTCGTCGCCGTACCTCTTCTTGAGCGCGCCCATCTCGTCCTTGATGAGCTCTTCGACGAGCTTCTCCGAGGCCAGGATCGCGCGGAAGCGCTCGATCTGCTTCAAGAGCTCCAGATACTCCTTTTCGATCTTGTCGCGCTCCAGGGCCGTCAGGCGCTGCAGCTGCATCTCGAGGATCGCCTGCGCCTGGACGTCGGAGAGATCGAACCTCTTCATCAGCGCCTTCTTGGCCTCGGGGGTGCTCTTGGAGGCGCGGATGGTGCGGATGATCTGCTCGATATGCTTCAGCGCGATCTTGAGGCCTTCTAAAATATGCGCGCGGCGCAGGGCCCGGTCGAGCTCGAACTGCGTGCGGCGCCTGATGATCGTCTTGCGATGGTCGACATAGCAGCGCATCATCTGTTTGAGGTTCAAGACGCGCGGCCGGCCGTCGACGAGGGCCAGGGAGATGATCCCGAAGGTCGTCTCCATCTGGGTGTGCTTGTAGAGCCAGTTCAGGATGATCTGCGGTTCGGCGTCGCGCTTGAGCTCGATCAGGACGCGCATCCCGTCCTTGTCGGACTCGTCGCGGATATCGCTGATCCCCTCGACCTTCTTGTCCTGCACGAACCCCGCGATCGCCTCGATAAGCGAGGCCTTGTTCACCTGGTACGGGATCTCCGTGATGATGATGTTGTCCTTGCCGCTCTTGACGCGCTCGATGGATGCCTTGGCGCGCACGGTCAGCTTGCCCTTGCCCGTCTGGTAGGCCTCCTTGATCCCCTCGCGGCCGCAGATGATGCCGCCCGTCGGGAAGTCCGGCCCCCTGACGAACTTCATCAGCTCCTTGACCTCGGCGTCGGGGTGGTCGACGAGATACGTGATGCCGTCGATGACCTCGGCGAGGTTGTGCGACGGGATGTTCGTGGCCATGCCGACCGCGATGCCGCTCGACCCGTTGACGAGCATGTTCGGCAGGGTCGAGGGCAGCAGGACCGGCTCTTCGAGCGACGCATCGAAGTTCGGCGCAAAATCCACCGTTCTTTTTTCGATATCCCCGAGCATCGCGTCGGCGATGGCGGCCAGCCGCGCCTCGGTGTAGCGCATGGCCGCCGGCGCGTCGCCGTCGACCGAGCCGAAGTTCCCCTGGCCGTCGACAAGAGGATAGCGCAGCGAGAAGTCCTGCACCAGGCGCACGAGCGTGTCATAGACCGCCGCGTCGCCGTGGGGGTGGTACTTACCGAGCACCTCGCCGACGATGCGCGCCGACTTCTTGAAGGGCTTGGTGTGGTCGAGGTTGAGCTCGTGCATCGCGTAGAGGATGCGCCGGTGCACGGGCTTGAGCCCGTCGCGCGCGTCGGGCAGCGCCCGGCCCACGATGACGCTCATCGCGTACGAGAGATACGACTCCTTCATCTCCTCTTCGATGTTTCTGGGGACTACCTTCTCGTTCTGCGCGTACATATTCTCCTCAACGTGAGACGAAGGGGGCCCTGTCTTTGCGTCCGGCTTAGTCTGACGGCGCTGTCTCTTTTTTGAGCCGGGTCAGCTGTTCGTAGCTCGTGTACCAGACCGCGAGCCACAGCGGCGAAAAGAACACCAACAATGCCAGCACAAGGGGATCGACCCAGGAAAGAAGCATGCGTTCCCCGCCCAGGCGGATCAGCCCGAGGCACGCACCCGTCACGATCGCGCCGCACCCCAACACAAAAAGGGCCAAGGCCGACAGGTAGCCGAACATGTGGCCGCGGATGCGCCGGCGGCTCTCGCGAAACGCCGCGAAGGGGCCCTTGGCCTCACAGGCCCCGACGAGCGGCCCAAGCGAAAAGTAAAACCCGTACCAGCCCGTCGCGATGATAAAAATGACGGCGGCCAGATGCGTGCCCACAAAAGCGGCCAGGTTCGTCTGGTCCAGGATGTAGAGCTTCCTGCCGGCCTCGATCAACACCGCAGCCAAAGAGAGGGCGAAGAGGGCCAGCGCCAACAGCATCAACACGCTCGCCACGTAGCGCCCCCACATCCGCCGGGCCGCAACGAAGGTCTCGCTAAAAATCGGCCGCGGCCCCCGCAGGTAACCGCGCAAATGATTGACGACAAGAAGGGTCACGAAGCCGTTCGCCGCGATCCCGAGCAATATCAGCGCCAGCAGGCCGCCCGACGCGGCAAGCGGCGTCGCTTCCGGCCAAAATAAAAGGGAAAGATTTGCCGCCCCGCGCAGCAACTGGGAAAAAAGGAGAGACATGCTCGAGAGGGCCACAAAGACGACCAGATGACGCGCCCACACCGACAAAGAAAGCCGCCATACCGCCCTGACGTCGAATCCCTTCGTGTTTTCGCTCATCGCTGCCTCCCTTTGGGGCTTAAATATCCAGGTTGCGGACCAGGTGGGCGTTCTTTTCGATGAATTCGCGGCGCGGGTTCACCTGATCGCCCATCAGCACCGTGAAGATCTCATCCGCCTCGACCGCGTCTTCCAGGACCACCTTTAATATCGTGCGGTGTTCGGGGTCCATGGTCGTCTCCCAGAGCTGGTGGGGGTTCATCTCACCAAGACCCTTATATCTCTGGATGGTCATGCCGTTCTGCGCCAGGGCCTTCACGTGCTCGAGCACCTTGTAGAGGGCGAAGAACTCCACGTCCTCATCATCGACCAGCCGGAACCGGGCCTTCATCTTCTTGTCTCCGTCGGCCTTCTTCGACTTTCTCTTCGTCTGAGCGACCGGCTCCGGGTCAAAGTAGTGCTCGATGGGGACGCCGAGCTTCTCGATGCGGCTGATATGCCCCTCCATCTCCTCGGTATCGAAGATCTCGGTGTGTTCCAGGCTTTCTTTCTCGCCTTTGACCGAATTCGCGAGCCTTGCAAGTTCGGCATCAGAATACAAAAAGTGGGCAACTCCCTCCACTTTTGCCACATAAATAGGCAATTTTTTGGTCTTTTTATGTCTATTTTCTACCAATTTCTTAAAATTCACTCCCTTTTTGTCCAAAAGGCGAGAAAACCACTCTAATTGGACTAAGGCCTCTAAAAGGTCCTTAAATTGTGGATCGTTGAGGGTCTTCTTGCCTGATAAAATCATGAACTTATACCCCTCGCGGCCCACGTCCAGCATCAACCGGCTCATCTGCTCTTCGGTCTGGATGTACTCCTCGCGCGGCCCCCTCTTGACCTTGTAGAGCGGCGGCTGGGCAATATACACGTACCCGCCCTCGATGAGCTTGGGCAGCTGACGGAGGAACAGGGTCAACAGCAGCGTCCGGATGTGCGAGCCGTCCACGTCCGCATCGCACATGATGACGACCTTGTGGTAACGCAGCTTTTCGATGTTGAACTCCTCGCCCACGCCCGTGCCCAGGGCCGTGATGATGGTGCGGATCTCGTCGTTGTTCAGGATCTTGTCCAGCCGCGACTTCTCGACGTTGAGGATCTTGCCCTTGATCGGCAGGATGGCCTGGAACCGCCGGTCGCGACCTTGCTTGGCGCTGTTATGCACAAAAATGCCGCTGGCCAAGGCAAAGTTGTGCGTGCCCGGGACCTCGAGGTCGTAGACGTCCATCCGTTCTGAAACTTTGTCAATGCGCCGGATCTTATGATTAAAGTTTTTTACGGCCTCCAGCAACGCTTCCTCATCGCCGCCAAAGAAGCCCGTCGTCAACGTATCCCGCCGCACGAGATTATTATTTTTCCTGGGCAGGGCGACCCTTTCTTTGTCGGTGATCCGGCCGCTCTTTTCGGAGAATTTTTTCCGGAAAGGCATGAGGCTCATGCGGGGCTTCAGGTCTTTGGCCTGGATAAACGAGCTGTCGCGCAGCATGAATCTATGCTCAGGGGTGCAGGTGATTCCTTCGCCGTTATCCAAGACCACTTTGATGACCCCTGTGTCCTTTTTCGTCACGCGGGGCGAAAGGATCTCTTCTATCCCGATCTCGCCATCTTCCTTGATGGTATAACAATAGTTGGCCTTGCCGTTTTTATATTCAGAAACCAGTTCTTTAAAACTGAGGTGCCGGCCGTCGGCCAAGGCCACCTTTGTCTCCCCGGAAAAACAACCGCCGGCGGAATCGCCTTCCACGATGAAGATCTCCGCCATCGACGCGTCGGATTCCGAGCAGTCCGCCAGCTTGCCCGGCAACGAGAGCCCGTCAAGCGCGCCCTTGCGCCGCGTGAGCTCGCGGGCCTTGCGCGCGGCCTCGCGGGCGCGGGCCGCGAGGACCGCCTTCTCCACGATCTTGTTGGCGACCGGCGGGTTCTCCTCGAAGAAGCGCGACAGGAACTCAAAGGTCTGCGAGGCCAGGAACCCCTCGGCCTCGGAGTTGCCCAGCTTCGTCTTGGTCTGGCCCTCGAACTGCGGGTTGGGGATCTTGAGGCTGATGACCGCGGTCAGCCCCTCGCGCACGTCGTCGCCGGAAATAGAGGCGCTGGAGTCCTTCAGGAGGTTCTTGCCTTTGACGTACTGGTTGATGGCGCGCGTGAGGGCCGACTTGAAGCCGCTCAGGTGCGTGCCGCCCTCGATGGTGTTGATGTTATTGACGTAGGTGAAGATGCTCTCGGCATAGCCGTCGTTGTACTGCAGGCCCATCTCGACGACCATGTCCTCGGCCGACTTCTCGCACGCAAGGACTTTCTTGTGCAGGGGGTTCTTGTTGCGGTTGAGGTGCTCGACGAACTGGACGATGCCGCCGTTAAAACAAAACTCGGTCTCTTTGTCCTTGTCCGGCCGCTCGTCCACCAGCCGGATGCACAGGCCCTTGTTGAGGAACGCCAGCTCGCGCATCCTGTTGGCGAGCGTGTCGTAGGACGTCTCGATGGACTTGAAGATCTGCTTGTCCGGCTTGAAGGTCACCTTGGTGCCCGTGGTCTTGACCTTGCCGATGACGGCGAGCCTGGAAGCGGTCTTGCCGCGCTCATAGCGCTGGTGGTAGACCTTGCCGTCGCGCCTGATCTCGACCTCGAGCCACTCGGAGAGGGCGTTCACCACGCTCACGCCCACGCCGTGCAGGCCGCCCGAGACCTTGTACACGCGGTGGTCGAACTTACCGCCCGCGTGCAGGGTCGTCAGGACGACCTCGACGGCGGGCTTCTTCTCCGTCGCGTGGATG